>RCNH01000981.1_pt1 | contig 11006 bp, 14 predicted proteins | sample 2041161 | NCBI WGS metagenome assembly RCNH01 (sample SAMN09708215, study PRJNA481090) | Feces metagenome, whole genome shotgun sequencing project. | biome: feces | host: Leptonychotes weddellii | place: Antarctica: Sion Island | collected 2010-03-01
TACTACTGCAATTACTACTGTCGGTTTTCCTATCATTGCAGATCATATTGACTTCTTTTCTCGTCTCGATGATGTACATGAAATTGTGATAATCGGTTCGTCTCTCTCGTCTATATAGCGATATTTTTATCTTCTGACATTACAGCGTGAGCTGTTGTAGCAGATCCCGAAAAAATCAAGAACAATACCACCTCCATTCATATTGGGAGCTATTTGAATGATTATCTTTAAGAAGTCCACTAGCTTTACATAATCAAATGCTTTGATTCCATCGAACAAGTCTCTTACTTCTCGTGTTGCTTTTTATTGCCATCAAGTTCTGTGTTAAAAGACACATTAAAATTAATTAGCTTATTCAGCCAGTGATTACATAAAATCCCGTAGCTCAGTGAAAACTACGGGATTTTTTATGTTCAATATTGAGAGAAGGTGTGCTTCATGGGAGCATATAGAAAATTCTGGCCATACAATGTGTATGATTGCCAATACTGCCTTTACTGGAATGGGACAGCTACAGGCTGTACTTACTCCAATAGAGGCTGCTGTCCAATTCCACAGCAGCCTAAAAAGCGTAATGGGAAAGTCATTATATATCCCAGTAAATCAGAGCTCAGAGCACCGGATCGTTCTTGCCAAGGTTGCTCTTTTGTGCGGGATTTTCCGTGTATCGGATGGTGTACCAGGGAATTATTAAAATCCATAAGGCATGGTGAAGACATATGACACTTAATTATTTCTATGGCGGCTAGGCCGACCAGTTTTCCTTTTACAGGATTCCCAAGGTCCTGTTTACCGTCCCACACTACCAGGACATTTCCGTTGAAGCGAAAGTGCTGTATGGCCTGCTTCTGGATTACATGAGGCTGTCCGTCAAGAACAGTTGGACAGATAAAGGAGGCCGGGTATTCATCATTTTTACTGTTGAAGATATCATTGCGGCTATGGGCTGCGGAAATCAGAAAGCCGGCAAATTTCTCAATGAGTTAGAAAAGGAAGCCGGCTTGATAGGAAGAAAACGGCAGAGACTTGGAAAGCCAAATTTGATTTATGTAAAGAACTTTATCACAGGTTCTGATTCACGGATCAAGAAATGTGATAATCACGATTCTGGACAAGTGAATAACACAGCTCAAGAGCCGTTATATTCACGAGGTAATCATACTGATAGAATCAAGACTGATAATAGTGATACTGAGTCTCTTCCCTTCACTTCGGTCAGGGAGCCGGAGCCGATCCGACAGGAAATGAGAGATAGAGCTGAGTATCGAGAAGTTATTTGTGAAAATATAGATTATGATATTATGTGTCAGGATAATCCTTATGAACTGGATATTTTGGAAGAAATCCTGGAACTGATGGTAGATGTGGTCTGTACCACAAAAACTACAGTGCGGATCTCCGCAGATGATAAACCAACTGAAGTCGTCAGAGGTCAGCTGATGAAGCTGACCTCTGAGCATATAAGCTTTGTGATAGCATGGCTCAAAATACGACCCGAATCCGTAATATTAAGCAATATCTTCTGGCCGCATGGCAGAAGAAGCGGCAGTGCCAGACAGAGCGCTGATTGAAAGGAGAAAAACATGAGCAACATCACTATCAACTTCAACGCCCCCATCAACATCCACGCTGATCCTATGATCGATCCCGATGATATTCAGGACCTGCTGGAAATGGTTTCAGACCTGGAATACCTGATCTGCGAGATGGATGACAACCTCACGCATGGCACCAGCGACGACGAGGAACCGGATGCCCCCACCCCCGACCAGCATATAGACGCTGCTTTCATGGACGGCGGCATTCCCGTGGCTGTGTGCGTTGCCGAGGAAATTCCGGAGGAACTCCGTCCCATTCTGCCAGCGCTTACGCTGAAAGAATAGATGCAGTATTTTATGCCGAAGGATTCTAATCCCGGCAGCCGCAAGACTGATGGCAAGGCAGACACAGGGACCGGCGGGAAGGATGTTGGCAATGACTGAGCATGCCCCCGCAGCGACCACCATCGAAGTCCTGATGGTAGAACCAGGGCAGTTGCCCAAGGTCGAAACAATCGGCAGCGATCTTCATTCCCATCAGAAAGCAGTAGGCGGTGATATTGAAGCCACCTATTTTTTGATGACCCGATGGCGCTTGTTTGCTGGGAAGAAGGCAAACTCTCCGGCGCACCTCTCAATCGTGCAATCAAGGACAAGGACGGTTCCATTGTGGATATCGTAGCCGGTAAATTCTTCATCTGCGATCTGGGCGAAGAGGATTTTGCAAGTCTCCCCAAGGATCTCCAGAAAAAGTATGCCGATAAATTTCACAACCCTGAAATGTTTCTGAAGATGGGCCGCAGCATCCTGGCCATCCCCGTTGAACCTGAAAAGCATAACGAGCCCAAGACCAAGCCTCATTCCCGGGAAGAGAGGTGATTCCAATTCCCTGGTTCCATTCTGGGGTGCCGCCTTAGTGCGGTACCTTTTTCTACTCCATACACACGACAGCTGCCGCTGATCTGCGGGAATATGCAGACGGAGTCCTTCGGAAAGGAGGCTCCCTGCTGATAGAAAGTTGATCGGTCTGAATCAGGGGTCTCCAATATTGAAATCAACGAGCGAAACATCAAGTCATTTGAACGTGTCGCTCGAAAATACGGTGTTGATTACACTGTCAAAAAGGATAAGAGCGCCGCTATTCCCCCAAATACCTTGTGTTCTTCAAGGCGAGAGACGCGGACGCTCTGACTGCTGCATTCACGGAATTCACCTCTAAGCTGCACAAAGGGGGAAACCGTCCGTTGTGGCACAACTCAAAAGTTTTGAGACTTCTGAGGTGACCAGAGATGTGTCTAAAGTACGGAAGCAAAGACAAGGGGGCTGGAATTATGAGAAAGCCCACAAATGTCAAAAAGCTCCTGCTTCTGAACATTCCTTATATCATCGCTGCTTTATTTGCAACTAACTTTGGTGAGGCATGGCGGCTGGCAACAGGCGTCAATGCGTCAGAAAAGCTTATAAGCTAGTAACCGTGACCCAGGGAGCAGCCTGGAGCAACCCTACTCCCAGCCTGAACCCTTATGATTTGCTGATTGGTATTATCTGCGGAGTAGCCCTGAATCTGTCCAATATAGTTTTACTACCATACTGGCAAGAGAATATGGTTCTCTTATTTCTACTTCCATATTCTACTTCTATGAAAGAAGCTCCAGGATATACTCAGTAATTTGATCGGCAGGGAATGTCTCTGTGCTGTAGGTTCTCTGTTGATCATCATATTCTAATATTACTGAGTTTTCATAGCACGAAATGATCATATCATATTCCATGTCTATACTGCTGCTGCAAACCAGAACCGCATCTAGCTGAAAATGATTTATGAAAGAGCCGATATATGCAACCGTGTTTATAGGATAAGACAGGAACAACATCCCTAAGCTGTATGCTTGAGGCCAATCAGAAAATGCTGCACATCGATATTTACGATCAATCATTGTTCTCTGCAATAACTGCGCCAACCGTACCGCTGCAATATGCGATCCTCGAAACAGGAGGCGGATTGCTTCCATATTGACCGAAGGCAGAAAAATCTTTGACGCTTCTTTCGTATACTCAGATTCATCCCAAAACAAGCACCCTATCTGATTTGCAATTTCTTTGATGGCGTTTGGTGCGGCACCCGCGTAAAGCACCCCCAGGAGATCACTGCTATATCTGTATATGATCTTCTTCAATAATTTCACATCCGGTGATGCTTCCGGGAAAATAGCCAAAAACACCGGCTTACCAGTTCTTTCTTCCATATCCCTCGAAAAAAGCCAAAGGTCTTCAGGATATTGCGGATGACCTATTATAATTGCTTTGTCTATAAAATCCGGAATCGGCTTAATGTGGAAATTGCTATCTAAAGAGTTCTTTCGCAATAATCTACGAAGTTTTTCTATGGGTAGTTTCCCATGTTCTTTGAGCAGCTGGGATGCCTTGGCTGTAACTACTGGCGCAGCATGGCTATTCTGAGAAGAAAATGTAATCGTACGATTTTCTGATGTCACAAGGGTGTGCGTGCTGGATGCGCAAAAATCACTTTCAAAGAAATTCCCATTTTTAGAATCGTACTGATTCTCAAGCAGTATATCATCCTTTTCCACAGAAATTGGCCACGAGAAATTTGAGAAAATAGAAGGGATTTCATTATTAGAGCAAGCACAAATAAGCGGAATTTTTTCTCTCACCAGGCAAGCCATCACAGGTTGTAACAGCTTCCAGTCTTTAAAACTTGTGCTACCGACACTAAGATTGATCAAAGATACTTTTTGAGCAATGCACCACTCCAATGCATAGCGAATCTGACTTATTGAGCCTTTCCTTGTTATATGATTCAGCACTTTGACACTAATCAGTTCTGCATCCGGCGCATAGGAACGCACAATTGCAGCACATAGTGTTCCATGAGTCATTTTGTCTGGCTCACCTGCTAGGGAAATGGTGCCATCTTCTGCAACTGCTATTGAGCGATATAACTTTCCCAGCAAGGGAATTCTGGAAGAACATATTCCATCATCCAAAATCGCAACCGTGATCATTTCAGTATACTACTCCTCTGCATTGATCCAGACAATCGTCTGCCCATCGCTCAGGGGCAGGTCTGTTTCACACACCAGGGTTTCAAAATAAGCCAGGTAGATATCTTCAACCAGAATGGCATCCTCCCGCTCATCCAGAACAGGGATCTCCACTTTCTCTGCATAGTGTTCCGTACTGGCGAACTGCCCAACACGCTGTCCAATACGGTATACGCATACTGTGTCCTCCCGACTTCCGGGAAATACACACTCTCTGGGAACCCACGCAAAGTTCTCCCAAATGCCGATTTCGTCCAGTAGCTCTCCAATCTCCTTCTCCACAACCTGCGTGCGTACTCTCGGCAGGGATGCCTGATAGACTGAATTGGAAATGACGGTAAAAGCCAGCAGGGCGATTAATACCACGCCCGCCATCCATCGAATGATTCTTTTCCGAACCATAATAGGCCTCCTTACAGCTGTGTCAGAGTGACCCCTTCGGTCAGCTCCTGATCGCAATACAAGAACAGCAGTACCACCGGCAGCGCAGCCAGCACACCGCAGGTGCACATCACGCCGATGTTCCCCCCTCTCATTTGGGTGAGAAAAACGGACAAGGGGTAGTCATATCTGCTTTCGAGAAATACAAGAGGCTGCTCCACCATGTTCCACGCATCAATAAAGCTGAGAATACCCAGAGAAATCACGCCCGCCCGGCATCTGGGAACCAGGATGCTGAATAGAATCCGCAGATTCCCTGCTCCGTCCAGCCGGGCCGCCTCCAGGATATCATTAGGGCAGGTGTCAAAGACCTGCCGAAGCAGGAACACGCCAAAGGGAGAAAAGGCTGCCGGGAGGATCAAGGCCCATTGGGTGCCCATCAGCCCCAGCTTGTCCAGAATCAGATAGTTGGACACCAAAGTCACCTGATATGGCATCATCATAATGATAATCAGCAGGAAGAACAGCACTTCCTTGCCCCAAAACCGAAACTTGGAGAAGCCATACCCCGCCAGGCAGGACAAAAACACCTGCCCAACCACAATGGCCACAGAAATTCCAAAAGAGTTCCAGAACTTCGCCAGATAGTGGGGACGGGTCCAGAAAACCTCTTTCCAGCCCTGCAGCGACCACTCTGTGGGTAACAGCCCATAGGCACCGTTGCCGGAAAAGGAATTCACAAATGTATAGAGCATCGGCCCCACTGCGACGGCAGCAAGCAGGGACAGGAGCAGCACCTTTCCCCAGGCACGGGTTTTCTTTTTCATAATGTCACCTCATACTTTTTCTTGGCCCAGAACAGCAACAGTACCAGCAGGAAAATCACAGCAAAAATCAGCAGCGCCGCTGTGGACAGCCGGGGATAATTGATGTTCTGGAAGTTGTTGTTCATGAAGTGCTGGAGCATATAAATGCTTTCGTGGGGGCGATCGCCGCCCAGCAGGTAGGCCTCCCGGAAGGACTTGAAGGCGTTGACCACGGAGATGACAAATACAAAAAAGAAGTTGGGAACCATCAGCGGTAGGGTGATGTGCCGGAGAATATAGCCGGAAGATGCGCCGTCACACCGGGCGGCATCGACAAAATCTGCGGGAATGGCACTTAATCCCGCGAGAAAGAGGATAATATTGTACCCGCAGTTTTTCCAGATGTACAGCCCCACCAGCAAGGCAAACGCATATTCCGAGCCCATAAAGTTCTGAATAGGAAGCCCCAGCGCCTCCAGAAGCTGGTTCGTCAGGCCCTGTCCGCTGAAGAAAGCCCGCACCACGGTGATCGTGGCAGCCACAGGAATCACCATGGGCATCAGAAAGACGGATCGAAAGAAGCTGGCCCCCCGAAATTTCTGATACATGGCCAACGCCAGCAGAAAAGACACCGCAATCAACAGCGGAACGCCTATGGCAATAAACCGGAAGGTATTCCCTGCTGCAAGACGAAACGCTGGACTGTGGAACAGATCGGCATAATTCTGCAGCCCTACAAAACGGATTCCCCCTGCGCCGGCTGTAAAGGTTTTCTCAATGCTCCAGACGAATGGAATGAGATACAGCAGAGCAAAACCTGCCAGAAAAGGCAGTGTTACGCACACGCCGGTGAGCGCACATCGTTTTTTCTGTTTCATTTTTTAACCTTCTCTCCGTTTGATCGTATCATTCTGTGAGATAGAGTTTCATCTGCCACTGTGCATCTTTCAGAGCATCCTCGAAATTCTGAAATCCATGGATATAGCTCCCCATGAGCGTCATTACATTTGAATAGAAGTAATCATAGTAGGCACCGGTAACTTCATGTGTCAGGGCCAGAACCTGCTGAATTTCCTCCTGGCTGGGATCATCTACCGCAGAACCCGGGTGGGTGGTGCTGACAAATCCATCGGTACCTTCCTTGATAAGCAGCATTGGGGGATTCTCAGTAAGGTAATTTTCCGCTGCGGCATAGAGTACAGGAAAGTCACTCCTCATTGCACACTGCATCTCCGGACTGAGGAGAATTTTGAGGAAGTCATAGGCATTTTTCAGATTCTCACTATTACCCCGGACGGCCATCGTTTTTCCAATATGCGCCTGAATTCCTCCATTTACATCCCGGATCGGCATCATGACCGCTTCACCTACTGTTCTGAGTGCTCCGGATGTGTAGAAGAGGCCCAAGACTGCTCCACCAGAACTGGTTGTCCAAAGGGCCTGACCGTCCCGAACAGCGGATGCGCCGCTCAGCAAGCCACCAGGTCCTGCCTGTGGGTGGGTATCTTTCACGGTTCTATACCACTGGAGGGCGGAAGTCAACAGAGGGTCAGAAAGGTCTGCGGATAGCTCATCGTAGTCCAAAACCGAAATACCGGATTTGTAAAAGAAATCCATGCCCGGATTAAATGCATCATTAAATAACCGGCGGGACCGGGCAGGGTTTTCCAGATAGCGGGTCGTTTCATCCAGGAAGCCCTGGAAATCCTTGCAAGCCTCCACATCAAAACCCGTTTCCTCCAATGCCTCCTGGGTCGTGCACAGCAGATCGAACGAATAACTTAAAGGAATCACAAACCGTTTTCCATTCCATACTCCCGCATCCATGACCGTCTGGTTGTAAGGTTCCCAATCAAACCCATCCGCCTTAAAAAATGGTTCCATATCTGCAAAAATTCCTTGGCGAACCATTTTTTCCAGATCCATGTAACAATCGTCCAAAAGCAGGACATCTGGTCCTTTTCCCGCCATCAGCTGGGTTAAGAGCTGGTCATATTGCTCGGTTTGAATCGTAGAATTCAGTTGATCAGCACCCGAAAACGGCTTAATCAACTCTACTTCCACATTAGGATACAATTTCTGATATTGGTTCAATGCTGCTGAAAGCAGATTTGCCCCCGCAGGCTCTCCAATACAGTAGACACTCAGATGCTCATTCGTCTGGGGCACCGTGGGTAAGTCTGCATAGAGTGCATTTCCTGCCTTGGAACCGGCGCAGCCAGCCAGCAGGATAAGCTGCAGCAAAACCAGAAAAAGCGAAAAATATTTTTTCATATTAAGACCCCCAAATGATACAAGATTCATAAGGCCGAGCAAAGGCCTGCCCGTGAACTCAAAAGAATAGTTATTTATCCGGTTACGTATTTCTGCGCCTGATAGTTGTATAGCTCCGAAAAGCGACCATCCTTGTTTTGAAGGAGGCTATGCAGGGTTCCTTGTTCCAGGATATGTCCATCCTCCAAGACAATAATCCGGCTAGCCAAATGTACATTTGTGAGCCTATGGGATGTGAGCAAAGTGATTTTTCCAGATGTGTTTTTTTTCAGACTTTCAAATATCCTGAATTCCGCCTCCGGATCAAGCGATGAAGATGGTTCATCTAAAATCAGGCAGGAACTATCTGCACACAATGCCCGAACAATTGCAATCTTCTGATGCTGTCCGGCCGACAGTTCAATGCCATCTTCCGAGAAAATGCGTGTTAAATGTGTATCTAAATTTCCTTGACATGCTGACAGAATATCTTCAGCATTGCATCGATAGTCTGAATATAACTTCGATCAAAAGCAGAAATGTTGTCGATTCTGAGCTTATTGCTATAAACAGTTATCATAGCGCCAATCAGCAGCATTGTACTGCTCAGGACCTGAGACATGATTCCTATATAAAATCTATAATCTCCCACAGTAAGTAATTGCTTCAGCACATCATGTAAACCAGATCAAGGAAAATATGCACGTCTTCAGTTTTCAATAGAGATATAGCACATTCTATTTTGTGTCTTTTAATCTCCAGATTTAGTTTTGAAACTTTCTCTGCAGCTTTAACCGTATGTAATTCCTAATTGCTATTTAGAAAGACGTATTTTTCTGAAGAATCCCAACTTAAGCACCTACAATTACTGTGTTCTTGCTCGTGTCTTTAAAATTATTATAGCACGCCATTATCTATTGTCAACAAGATAAGTCGGATTTACATTATGATAATTGGCTGTTTTTACTAAATTTATTCTACTCTCCACCAGTCTCCAATATTATTACTAGTACAGCATTCGATCATATTTGTGAAAGGATACTGGAATGTAGCCAGAAGTCTAGTTTTCACTCGTTCAATAATAAACAAGGGACTCGCACAGGCCGGATATTATAGATTATCCGACAGGTACGAGTCCCTGCACTTATGCGATTGAACCACCGTGTACGGAACCACAGGTACGGCTGTGGTGTTCTGCAAAAAACGCAGCAAGGATGAGGGGATGCCCCTTGACAAGAGCTAATCAGGATGATCTAGCACCGCTCTGCTGCTCTGTGCAAGAGGCGGGGTGCTAAGCGAGAGGAAAAGTCTGTTTTTAATCAGGCATGTGCGTTCTGTGAAAATGAATGAAAGTGAATCGCCGATGAGGTGTCGATAGCGTAGTAGGGATGAAGTTTCTGTAATGAAACTGGAGTGAAGGAATATTGCCATTCAGTTGAGATCATATGTCAACTGTAAAAGCAGGAAGAACAGATGGGAAACAGTTAACAATATGGCAGGCCTAGGATATGCCTTCCAATTCGCAGGAAATGTGTAAGACTTGTTGTGCGTGTGATCGTGGATCAGCATTTTTCCCGTTTCTGCAGTACAGGTAATATCCACTGCCTCAGCTTCCTGATTGAGACTGGCCTCTTCTTTACCGCATGCAATAATGGTCCCTTCTTTCTCGACGCTTTGCACTGTACTAATTTTCCAATCGACATTCTCGATTACGAGATTCTGACTGTCAGATTTTTCTGCTGTACACCCTGCCATAAAGCAAAGCACAAGTAAAAACAGGAACGCAACTGCTTTTCTCATTGTAAACCTCCAATATCTTTATGGAATCGTGATACCATAAGTGACTGCAAATGAACCACAATTACCAACTGCATTTTCTGAGTAAGCAATTCCGGAAACTGTAACCGTTCCTTTTTCTCCACTTTGTCCGAAGATACCCGTTTTCAACAGGCATCCGACAGAACGTGCCTGTTCCGGTTTTCCTCCGAAATATAGATACGCCTGACGGTCCTCAAGTGTAACCACTGCAACTCCATGGAACTCAGAAAATTTAGGCTGTACTTTATCACGGTCAGAAACATATAACTCCGTGACAATTCCGATGCCATCAGTTTCATCACAGGTAGCATGAGAATGCTGGTAGATATTGGTTATATGAGAGGAATGAAGAAATGAATTGTCAGCAGGATATGTACCAGTCGTCGAAATCGTTATCATCAATACAGGCTCTGCATAAGACAGGCTGAGTGTCCTTGTACCATCAGAAAATAAAGTTCCCAAAGAAACATATCCTTCTCCGATCAAAGGCTTCTCCATCTTCCTGATTTTCTGAAACCCTGCATTCTGCAATTCATCCATATAGGAATCAATGCTTCCTTTGGAAAGCCCTTGGATGGTAATGCCACAAATATCATTGTCATGATCTACCATAGACCATAATACTTTTCCTGCAGGTTTTGGAATTTTTTCCGTATAAGAGTTTTCCGGCCATTCCTCTGTTTTATCCAGCACAACTGAATCCGGGATCTCAACAGTGGAAGATGCTCAGGTTTTTTTACGCTGCAGGTAGTAAGCGAAAGCATGATTACTACCGACATAAGAACAGCCATACATTTTTTCATAATTCCCCAACTCCTTCATAAGCATTCCCCGATCTGATTGAGTATGGCAACTATTTTGCTGCACACGACACATCATTCCTGCTTCTTATGGCAATGACTCAGTTTTACAAACCCAATAACACCCATAATCAGGAGAATTCCAGCCGTAACCATTTCACGCATTTGTCCATCCGCCGTCGTGCTGACAAAAATCTGAGTCGGGCCATCAGTTCCTCCAATAACCCCCATATTATTGAGCATACCATTGGAGAGGAACAGCCATACACCCCAATAACCATGCGTCAGTAAAACCATAACACTCATGATAATCAATAGCATGCATGCCCATCTCCAAGGACTTTT
>RCNH01000912.1_pt1 | contig 10995 bp, 13 predicted proteins | sample 2041161 | NCBI WGS metagenome assembly RCNH01 (sample SAMN09708215, study PRJNA481090) | Feces metagenome, whole genome shotgun sequencing project. | biome: feces | host: Leptonychotes weddellii | place: Antarctica: Sion Island | collected 2010-03-01
TTTCTTAAATTTTCCTAATAATGGTTTTTTTGCATTATAAACAAAGTCATCAGGAGATAAATTCTTGTATTGCTGAGATTGAAAAATATCTCAGTCATATGGTATACTTATAAAATAATGATAACCAGACATTGATAAACAAAATGACAGGAGATAAAAGTCATAATGGACAGGAGGTGGCGATATGCCTGGGTTTAAAGAAATTGTAGGACATAAAGAGATAATACGTCATTTACAAAATGCGATTCAGTTAGGAAAAGTTTCCCATGCATATATTTTTAGTGGAGAGACAGGTTCAGGAAAACAGTTACTGGCAGATACTTTTGCTATGACACTTCAATGTGAAAAGAAGGAAATCAATCCATGTATGACTTGTAGTTCATGCAAGAAGGCGGCTACAGGAAATCACCCGGATATTATCCATGTTACACATGAAAAGCCGAATTCCATCGGTATTGAAGATATTCGTACACAGTTGATCGATGATGTGGAGATTAAGCCATATTGCAGTTCGTATAAAATATATATTGTGCCGGAAGCAGAAAAACTTACGTTACAGGCACAGAACGCACTACTGAAAACCATTGAAGAGCCTCCGGTTTATGCGGTTATCTTACTGCTTACGAGCAATATGGATGCGTTACTGCCTACTATTACATCCCGTTGTGTAAAACTTAGTCTTCGTCCTGTAAATGAAATCATGGTAAAAGAATATCTGATGAAAGAACTGCATCTGCCAGATTATCAGGCACAGATCAATGCAGCGATGGCACAGGGGAATGTAGGAAAAGCCAAGGCAATCTCTGAATCAGAAGAAATCAGTCTGGTCACAGAGCAGGCACTTCGTATTTTACAGAAAAGTGATGAACTGGAGATGCACGAACTGATAGAAATGACAAAACAGCTGGCTGCCAGCAAGGATAATATTTTCGAATATCTGGATGTTCTTATTATGTGGTTCCGGGACGTACTGTTATTTAAGGCAACAAAAGATGTAGATGGTCTGGTGTTTAAAGATCAGTTAAATTATATCAAAGAAAGAGCAAATAGAAGCTCTTATGAAGGCATTGAGATTATTATAGATGCCATTCAGACAGCAAAAGAACGATTACAGGCAAATGTAAATTTAGAACTAGTTATGGAATTACTCTTTATGACAATCAGGGAGAATTAGAATGGTAAAAATAATCGGAGTTCAGTTTAGAAACGTGGGAAAGATATATTATTTTAATCCCAAAAACTTTCAGATTCAGCGGGGAGACCATGTAATTGTGGAAACTGCAAGGGGAATCGAATACGGAAATGTAGTCTTAGAACCACGTTTGGTAGATGAATCTCAGGTGGTGCAGCCGTTAAAAGATGTGATCCGTCTGGCAACGCCAAAAGATGATACAAAAGAAGAAACAAACAGAAAGAAAGAAAAAGAAGCATATCAGATCTGTGTTAAAAAAATAAGAGAGCACGGACTGGAAATGAAACTGATTGATGTAGAATACACTTTCGACAATAATAAGGTTTTATTTTATTTTACAGCGGATGGACGAATTGATTTTCGTGAACTGGTAAAAGATCTGGCAGCAATTTTTAAAACACGAATCGAATTAAGACAGATTGGTGTAAGAGATGAGACAAAAATATTAGGTGGAATCGGAATTTGTGGACGGCCATTGTGTTGTCATACGTATTTATCTGAGTTTGCACCTGTTTCTATTAAGATGGCAAAAGAACAGAATCTTTCTTTGAACCCGGCTAAAATTTCAGGAGTGTGTGGTCGTTTAATGTGCTGCCTGAAAAACGAGCAGGAAACCTACGAATACTTAAATAAAAAACTGCCAAATGTAGGAGATACGGTAACAACACCAGAAGGATTAAAAGGAGAAGTGCAAAGTGTAGGGGTACTTCGTCAGTTAGTAAAAGTCATTGTAGATGTTAATGACGAAAAAGAAGTAAGAGAATATAAGGTGGATGAATTAAAATTCCGACCAAAACAGAAAAAAGAAAAAGTAAAGCTGACAAAAGAAGAAATGAGAGAACTGGAAAAACTTGAAAAACAATAGAAGGGGCACCATAGAACATGACCGTTGAATTAAAGGAACATGAACGTTTGGATGACCTGCAAAATGGATATTATATTATTCAGAATACACAAGATTTTTGTTATGGAATAGATGCGGTACTGCTATCCTCATTTGCAAAAGTGAAAAAAGGGGAAAAAGCATTGGATCTTGGAACTGGAACAGGTATTATACCTATTTTGTTAAAAGCAAAAACAATGGGTGAACATTTTACAGGTCTGGAGATTCAGGAACAAAGTGCTCAAATGGCAAGACGAAGTGTGGCTTATAATCATCTGGAAGATATGGTGACAATCAAGACAGGAGATATTAAAGAGGCAGCTTCCATATTTGGTAAAGCCTCTTTTTCTGTTGTGACATGTAATCCGCCGTATATGACAGGAAACCATGGATTTACTAACGAACGGGAGTCGAAAACTATTGCCCGTCATGAAGTTTTATGTACATTGGAAGATGTAATTTCTCAATCTGCACAGTTGCTGAAACAAAAAGGAAGATTTTATATGGTTCATAGACCATTTCGTCTGGCAGAAATTATGTATTTAATGGTAAAATATAAAATAGAACCTAAAAGAATGAGATTGGTACATCCTTTTGCAGATAAGGAACCTAATATGGTATTGATTGAAGGGCTTGCAGGCGGAAATTCCAGAATTACAGTGGAAAAACCGTTGATCGTATATGAAAAATCTGGAGTCTATACGAAAGAAATCAGGGAAATTTACGGAGATATAAATTAGATATGGAAGGTAAATTGTATTTATGTGCCACACCGATTGGAAATCTGGAGGATATGACATTTCGTGTGATACGTACTTTAAAAGAAGTAGATTTGATAGCAGCAGAAGATACCAGAAATAGTATTAAACTGCTGAATCATTTTGAAATAAAGACGCCCATGACCAGTTATCATGAATATAATAAGATTGATAAAGGAAAATATCTGGTAGGGTTGATGGAACAGGGAAAACAGATTGCACTGATCACAGATGCTGGGACTCCCGGAATCTCAGATCCAGGAGAAGAACTGGTAGCTATGTGTCATGAAGCAGGAATACAAGTAACATCTTTACCTGGACCAGCTGCCTGTATTACAGCATTAACTATTTCGGGACTGTCTACCAGAAGATTTGCATTTGAAGCTTTTCTTCCTTCTGATAAGAAGGAAAAGAGAGGAGTTCTGGAAGAGTTAAAAACAGAGACAAGAACAACCATTCTATATGAAGCACCACATCGACTGGTGAGAACGCTGGAAGAATTGTATCAGAGTCTGGGCAATCGCAGAGTTACCATTTGCAGAGAACTTACAAAAAAACATGAAACAGCTTTCTGTACCACATTACAGGATGCTCTGGATTATTATAAAAAAGAAGAACCCAGAGGTGAATGTGTTATTGTTATGGAAGGACGAGATCCGTCCGATCTGGTAAAAGAGAAGCAGCAGGAGTGGGAAGCTATGACTGTAGAAGAGCATATGGCACTTTACGAAAAACAGGGTATGTCCAGAAAAGAAGCCATGAAACAGGTAGCAGTGGACAGAGGTGTGTCTAAAAGAGAAATTTATCAACAATTGTTGTAAAATAATGGAGGAAATAAAATGAAAAAAATCAAAGTAGGTATTGCAGGTTATGGAAATCTTGGAAAAGGAGTGGAACTTGCAATTCGTCAGAATGATGACATGGAACTTATGGGTGTATTTACCAGAAGAAATCCATCAACAGTAACATTAATGACAGAAAACATACCTGTATATAAAATGGATCAGGTAAAAGAACTGAAAGATCAGATGGATGTAATGATTATTTGTGGTGGAAGTGCTACGGATCTTCCAAAGCAGACACCGGAACTTGCTCAGTATGTAAATGTTATTGACAGTTTTGACACACATGCAAGAATTCCAGAACATTTTGCAGCGGTAGATGCAGTGTGTAAGGAAAATGGAACAGTAGGTCTAATCTCAACAGGATGGGATCCAGGATTATTTTCTCTGAATCGTTTATATGCAGAATCCATTTTACCAAATGGAAAAACTTATACATTCTGGGGAAGAGGTGTCAGTCAGGGACATTCTGATGCAATCAGAAGAGTAGAGGGTGTAAAACGTGGAATTCAGTACACGGTACCTGTGGAAGAAGCTATGGAAAAGGTTCGTGAAGGAAAACAGCCAGAGCTTACAACCCGTGAAAAACATGTAAGAGAGTGTTTTGTAGTACCAGAAGAAGGTGCAGATAAAGAGAAAATAGAAAACACAATCAAAGGGTTGAAAAACTACTTTGATGAATATGATACAACCGTTCATTTCATTTCTGAAGAGGAATTTGAACAAAATCATAAAACCATGCCACATGGAGGTTTTGTAATGCGAAGTGGATTAACAGGAGCGGAAGAAAAGACACATCAGATGATAGAATATTCTCTGAAACTGGAATCTAATCCTGAGTTTACATCCAGTGTACTGGTAGCCTATGCAAGAGCTGTTTATCGTATGAGCCATGAGGGAATGAAAGGATGTAAGACAGTATTCGATGTAGCTCCATCTTATTTGTCCCCTATGAGTGGAGAAGAATTAAGAAAACATTTGTTGTAATGTAAAAAAGGAATGCCAAATGAGTGCATCCTGTAAGGATGTTTTAGAACTACGGAAAAGCAAAAACGGAGTGTATGATTTTCATACACTCCGTTTTATTTATGTGCTATTAAATTTTACAACAGCGGAAGAAAATGAAATCCGGTCTATGAATTGTACCATCAAAATGGGCGGGTTCTGCTTCCCGTAATTCTTTTGAAGGCAGTGATTCCCGACACTCTTCAATCTGGAGTCCTGCTCTTATCAGAGAATTGATCATACTGGAAACTGTTCTGTGATAAAGCTCATATCCATCCACAACCCATTTGATTTCTCGCTTGCCTTCAACGAAGTAATTGTTAATATTGGCGTGCAGTCTTTTTCCGTCCTCAGTACGGGTAAATTTCGAGTAGGTTCCATCATATGCAGTAGCCATAGGGTGAGAGGTGCTGAATACAAACTTAGCTCCAGGTTTCATAAGCGTATAAATTTTCTGCATCAGGCTATCAAAATTCTCTATATAATCAAATACCAGGGAACTTGTAACCAAATCAAATTCTCCATGAAGCTGGTCAATATCCTCCATGGCCAAGAGCTGATAAGTTATATTATCAGCTCCATGATGTTCTCTGGCATAGTGGAGCATTTTTTCCGAAATATCAATTCCCAAAACTGATGCTGCTCCCAGTTCAGAGTACTGTTTTGCATGCTGTCCCATACCACAGCCAATATCAAGAACACTTTTACCTTTCACATCTGGAAGCATTTCAAGCAGGACAGGTGTTTCTAAAAGGTCATTAAAATTCACGGGATTTTCTCTGATATCTTTAAAATTATGAAAAAACACTTCATTATCATAAATGTTCTGCTTTGACATTTATTTCTCCTCCAAATATATTTACTATAAACAATCTTAAATTACATCTGTTTGATTTTTTTGAAAAACTTCCTTGTAAGGCATACATGAATCTGGAATTTCTTTTTGTTAATTTTAAAAAATTTGTTTATTTGATATCCTTCTCATTAAAAGGATCTCCACATTGTGGACAGAACTTTGGAGGGTTTGCAGGATCTTCTGGTTCCCAACCGCAGTTGCTGCAACGATAGGATGGATTAGAAGCTGGTTTCTGCTTTCCACATTCCATGCAGAATTTACCGGTATTGACTGTGCCACAACTGCAAGTCCAGCTATCGGACTGTTGAGGCTTCTGACTGCCACATTCCATACAGAATTTACCGGTATTGACTGTACCACAACTGCAGGTCCAACTGTCTGGAGAAGGTGCAGCCTGTGTTGGTGGTACAGCGTTTGTATTTTGCACGTGCTGCATTCCCTGATGATAAAAATTTTGTGCTGCCTGAAATCCGTTATTTCCACCGTTCATAGGCATACCCATACCTACAAATCCATTAAAAGCACCATTTGGATTGGAAGCAGCCTTTTCCATAGCAGTTGCAGAAGCATCTGTCATACGGCCAGCCATCATAAATGGATTGCTTCCCATAGATACAGCATCTTCCATATGATTGATTTTTTCCATATCTTCTGGTGTCAGTGTGATAGGATTTAAGGCAATTTTTTCAATGGTAAGTCCTCTGGCAGCCCAATCAGAAGCTAAGGCATTGTTCATGGCCGCTTTTAATTCTTTTACATGTGCAGGAATCTGAGCAGGACGTAATTCTAATTCAGAAAGTTCTGCAAAAGCAGGAGCCAGTGCATCGATAAATTCTGTTTTTAACTGCTGATCGATTTGTTCTCTTCTAAATTCTTGTTCTACATTTCCGCAAACCTGATAAAAAAGAAGGGGATTTGTTATTTTATAAGAATAAATACCATTGCATCTTACCTGTACCGTTCTGCGAAATCCCACTTCTTTATTTACTACATCAAACATAAATGGACTGGATGTTCCGAATTTATTATCCATAATCTCTTTGATGTTAAAATAATAGATGCGTTGATCTTTTCCAGTATCTCCTCCGTAGGTAAATCGTTTTCCGATTGTTTGGAACGTCTGTACAATGCTTTCTCCCAGATTGCCGGAGAAGATACTCGGTTCAGTAGAAGAATTATAAGTGTATTCGCCAGGTTCTGCACAAATCTCTACAATTTTTCCCTGCTCTACAATCATCATACATTGTCCGTCAGCTACTGCGATTCCAGAGCCGTTACTGATGATGTTTTCATTTCCTTTGGTATTGGAAGAACGACGGGAAGTACGTTTTTCACCTCTTGTAACCAGTGTATCTGCATCAAGTGAATCACAGTAAAAGAATTCTTTCCATTGTTCGGCTAATGTACCATGAATAGCGTTTAAGCCAGCTTTAATAAGTCCCATAAACACCCTCCTTGTTATTATATGTATTTTGTATCTTTCATAATTTATACATGGTTGTATAGATTTAATATACCATGGTTTTGTAAAAGTGAATAGTATATTATTGATTTAAATATCAAGAGACATATCTCCATATTTAATAAAATCATGTTTACGCATAAATTCTGAAATTCCAAGAGTGATGATTCCTGGAAGGATAAACTGGATAAGGAAAATTTTTAATAATACAGTAATGGGTGATGCTGTTGCACTCATAACCTGATAGGTCATGATCTGCCCTACAAATCCTGCAGAACCCATACCGGAACCGGTTGCATTATTTGTCATATGCAGAAGCATCGTAGACACAGGACCCAGAATGGCACTGGATAAAATGGCAGGAAGCCATATGGTCGGTTTTCTTACAATGTTAGGCATTTGGAGCATAGAAGTTCCTACGCCTTGTGCCAGAAGTCCACCAATCCCATTTTCCCGATAGCTTGCTACAGCAAAGCCTATCATGTTACAGCAGCAGCCAACAGTCGCAGCTCCGGCAGAAAGACCGGAAAGATTCAGGATGATACCAATAGCAGCGGAACTGATAGGAAGTGTAAGAAGTATGCCCATTAATACAGAGACAATAATGCCCATAAGAAAAGGTTGTTGTTCGGTACCCCAGTTAATCAGACTGCCAAGCCAATTCATAAAACGGGAAATAGAGGGACCAACAAAAAGACCCGCTGCAGAACCAGTACCAATGGTAATGAGTGGAGTGAGAAGAATATCCAGTTTTGTCTTGCCAGAAATCATATGTCCGATTTCAATGCCAATATATGCTGCAATAAAAGCCCCTAAAGGTTCTCCAGGACCAGCAAGTACGATTGTTCCCTGAGAAAGAATATTCCCGGTCAGAATTTTTGATGCATAGCCTCCAATCATACCACAGGTAGCAGCTGACAAGGTAACTAAAGGGGATTCTTTAAATTTGCATGCAACACCAACACCAATACCTGCACAGGTGGCAGCAGCAGCTACTTTTCCGATAAGATAGATAAGATTACCAGTGAAATCGCCTATTAGCAGACCGATTTGCTGAATGATAGTGCCTATGATCAAAGTGGAAAAAAGTCCTAAAGCCATTCCGCTAAGACCATCAATAAATACACGATGAAGATATTTCTTGATCATATAAAAGTCCTCCATGAATAAAAGATATGAAAAGTGTAACATGAATTTTAAAAGGGAGCAAGAAAGAAGAATCCGGCCAATAACTATTTAGAAAAAAATCTAAATAGTTATTGACTTTTTTGAGAAGGAATATTATATTAAAAATAAGAATTTAGAAAAAAATCTAAATAGATTTAGAAGGAGGAATTCATGGGGTTTGCAGAAACATTTAAAGCACTTTCAGATCCTATTCGTAGAGAAATTCTGATGCTTTTAAAGAATGGTTCTTTATCAGCGGGGGAAATCGTCAGTCATTTTGATATGACAGGAGCAACTATATCATATCATTTAAGTATTTTAAAAAAAGCGGATCTGGTACATGAAACAAAATATAAAAACTACATTTATTATGAATTGAATACTTCAGTAGTGGAAGAAATTATGTTATGGTTGTCAGAATTGAAAGGAGACATGTAGGTATGAAAGAACATAAAAGAAAAATTATTATTAGCAGTTTGATAGCGTTGTTGCCGATTCTTATAGGCGTTATTCTCTGGAAACAGCTTCCGGATACCATAGCCACACATTTTGATATGAATAACAAAGCGGATGGATGGAGCAGTAAGACATTTGCAGTGTTTGGGCTTCCGTTGATTCTTTTGGCAATGCATATCCTATGTATTTTTATTACACTTAATGATCCTAAAAAACATAATATTGGAAATAAAATGATGGCTTTGGTATTCTGGATAGTTCCAGTAATTTCCAATAGTGTCAGTGGGGCAATGTATGCATATGCTTTGGAAATGCAAGTGAATATAAGCCTGTTTATGAATGTGTTAGTAGGACTTATGTTTATTGTTTTGGGAAATTATATGGGAAAAACACATCAGAACTATACGGTAGGGATTAAACTTCCATGGACATTAAGTAGTAAGGAAAACTGGAATAAAACACACCGTCTGGCATCAAAACTTTTTATTGCTGGGGGATTGGTGATGATGGTCAATAGTTTCTTTCAGATGCCGGTATTATTATTTGGAACAATAATGGGAATTATTGTGATACCTATGATATATTCATTTGTATTATATAAAAAAAGAATTTAAAAAAGAAGAACCGCAAGAAAGCAATGATTGCTTCCTTGCGGTTCTTCTTTTTTGTGATTAATTGTTACGGTTATTGAAAATTTCGGGAATTACTTTGGAAAGTTTTTCTGCAAGTAAAAAATGACCTTTTAGACTTAAATGCATACAGTCATAAGGAGCCATTTCCATACCTGGAATAGAACCGGCATCCAAAAAGTAGCAGCCGTATTCATCAGCAACTTTTTTATATTCTTCTGCTAATGCCTGTGATTTTTTGTCACAGGCAGCACCCATTTCACCAGCGACTTCAGTATGAATATAGTCTGGGAGGATTGCTGGAGGAGCAATAATGAGAATACGGGGGACATCTCTCCATGCATCTACAGAAGCGATGGATTTTCTTAAAAGATAAGCCAGACCTTGCGCAATATTTCTAGGAGTAGCGCTAAAACGTTCTTTTGTATCGTTGGTTCCCAGCATAATGATTAAAAGATCCACAGGTTCATGTGTCATCAAACAAGGATAAAGATAAGTAGAACCATTGAGACCCTCAAAAAAAGGGTCGGTAAAAGCCGTTGTTCTACCACTTAATCCTTCTTCTTTGATAAGATAATCGCTACCTAACATGTTATCTAAAAGACAGGTCCAGCGTTCTGTTTCATCGAAACGTCCATGGTTGGATGAATTATACCCATGGGTATTGGAATCTCCAAAACACACAATTGTTTTTGATGAAGTTGCCATGATTGTTACTCCTTTCGCTTGTATATTACATCATTTTTTCGGTAATCACCTTGGAAGTTTTCTTTTTATTTTCCAGTGCGGTATCCCCCATTCTTCTGTAGATTTCAGAATAAAGAATATCCATAAGAAAAAGTTGAGATGTTTTTGTGGCAATGGAACCTCCCTCCATAGGGCCTTCATTGGAACCACATAGGAGAAGAATATCACAATATGCAGCAGCAGGAGTCTTTGGAAACATAGTGATAAAGACAACAGATGCTTCATTTAAGTGACATATTTTTGCTATTTCAATACAGTCTTTGGTTATCCCGGAATTACAGAAAATAATAGCAAGGTCATTCTTGGACAACAAGGCTGCCTGTGTCAGCTGGTTGTGGCTGTCAAAATTATAAGTTACATTGGACATAATCTTCATTAGTTTGTTTTTGGCTTCGTTGGCGGTTGTTCCAGAACCACCAAATCCAAAAAGGTTGATTGTTTGAGCGGTGAGCATCAAATCTACGGTCCTAGATATACTTTTAAAGTTTAATACTTGAAATGTATTATCTAGTGCTGCTTTGTATGCTTTCAGTACATTCTGTGCCGTGGAGTGGCAATCGGGAGAAGACTGTGGATTATGCTTGTTTTTGTTCTGAGATAATCCGGATGCGGTGGTGCTGAATGCCAAAGCTAATTTGAAATCTTGATACCCGTTCAAAGATAAGGTTCGACAAAAACGAAAGACACTGGTTTCACCCACGCCACACATGGAAGCCAGATCACTGATGGTTGCTCTTAAGACAGCCTGAGGATTGGAAAGAACAATGTCAGCGACTTTTTTTTCCGCTTTTGTCATTTTGGAATACACGGTTGTGATTTTATTCATTAAATTATTTTCTACCATAGCTAATACCTCTACGTTCTTTTTTTCATTGTATCGTATTACAGAAAAAATTGCAAGAAGTATAAAAAAGAAATTCTTTTCAAAACAAAATAAAAATATTTTCCAAATGCAAAAATAACAAAAAAGCTATAAAATAAGGCAAAAACAACCAAAA
>RCNH01000913.1_pt1 | contig 10995 bp, 7 predicted proteins | sample 2041161 | NCBI WGS metagenome assembly RCNH01 (sample SAMN09708215, study PRJNA481090) | Feces metagenome, whole genome shotgun sequencing project. | biome: feces | host: Leptonychotes weddellii | place: Antarctica: Sion Island | collected 2010-03-01
CCTTTATGACGGAACGACCATGCAGATCCAGCGGGTGTTCTGGTATGGGGAAGAACCCATCGTGGCGGGTACCTTCGCTGAAACCTACGGCGCAATGGAAAACAGCAAGTTTTATAAGCTCAAAGACAATGCCATGACATTGTGGATCGATTTTGACGGCGGACTTTATCACTGCGTTGGCAGCGACTGCCGCTACGGTCACGGACGCGCCTTCTATAATGATGAAGGAACCCCCTATTTTGTCAGCGCCGACAACAGTGCCGTCTGTCTCTATACCATCAAAGATAATCAGGTGGTCAAGGTGCTGGGAGAGGAAGGCACGGTGGATGATTTTGCTGTGGGCAAAGATTCCATTTTGCTTGTGGGTATGTATGATTCCAAACTACAGGAACTCTACGAATATCGGAACGGCGTACTGACCCAGCTGACGCATCTCAATGAGGCGGTTCTCGATGGGTATTATGTGGCAAAGCCGAAGCGCTATGTCATGAAGAAGGAACCCTTTGATATTGACGGCTGGGTGCTGGAACCCAAGAACTATGACCCTGCAAAGCGGTACCCCGCCATTTTGGATATTCACGGCGGTCCCAAGTGCCTTTACGGCGAGTGCTTCTACCATGAGATGCAGCTGTGGGCATCTCTTGGCTATGTGGTTTTCTTCTGCAATCCCCGTGGCGGAGACGGTAAGGGCAATGCCTTCGCAGATCTCCGGCACAATTACGGCAGGATCGATTATGAAGACCTGATGGATTTTACTGACTATGTTCTGGAAAAATATCCCTGCATCGATCGCAATCGGGTGGCAGTTACCGGCGGCAGTTACGGCGGCTATATGACTAACTGGATCGTCGGGCATACTGACCGCTTTTGTGCAGCAGCGACCCAGCGCTCCATTTCCAACTGGGTGACGGAGGTAACGGCTTCCGATTACGGCATTGACTTTGCGGTGGAGCAGCAGTTTGACGATATGTACAACTGCGCAAAGGAGCTTTGGGAGTGTTCTCCGCTGAAATATGCCAACCATGTAAAGACACCGCTGCTGTTTATCCATTCCTTTGAAGATTACCGATGCCCCATCGATCAGGCGTACCAGTATTATACCGCTCTGCGGTGCCGGGGAGTTGATACCCGGATGGTTGCCTTTAAAGGGGAAAACCACGAGCTTTCCCGCAGCGGCAAGCCGAAGCACCGCAGCAGACGGCTGCAGGAAATCACAGCCTGGATTCAAAAATACACGAAGGAGTGCTGATTATGAAATACGACTGCACACTTCCGCATCGCCGTTTCTTCTATGAAATTGCACAGCTCCCTCACGGCTCCAAAAACGAAAAGCCGCTGAGTGACTATCTGGTGGCTTTTGCCAGGGCACATCATTTGGCGTATCAGCAGGATGATCTTTATAATGTGATTATCCGAAAGCCTGCCACCCCCGGCTATGAAAATGCTCCGGTGCTGGGCTTGCAGGCGCACATGGATATGGTATGTGAAAAGAGCAAGGACAAAGTTCACGATTTTTGCAGGGACCCTCTGACATTCGTGGTAGACGAAGCGGGTATCCTCCGGGCGGACGGCACTACATTGGGTGCAGATGACTGCACAGGTGTTGCGTATATGCTCTCTGTTTTGGAGGATGACAGCCTGCCTCACCCGGAGCTGGAATGTATCTTCACAACGCAGGAAGAAATCGGTATGTTCGGTGCTATGGCACTGAAACCGGAGGATATTCGCTGCCACCGAATGATTTCTCTGGATGGCGGCGGTGAAAACAATACCCTCCTGACTTCTGCCGGGGGATGCCGACTGGAAATGACCAGAAAACTGGAAATTGAAGTTAATTCGGCACCCTGCTATGCGGTGCGGGTTATGGGACTTTCCGGCGGTCACAGCGGCGGTGAGATCCACAAGGAAAAGGGAAACGCCGATAAGCTGCTAATTCGTATATTAAAGGAAGCAAGGCTTGCGGGATTGTCCATCCAGCTGGGAATGCTGAACGGCGGACTGAAAGACAACGCCATTCCCAGAGAGTGTGAAGCCATCATTGCAAGCCGGGAAGATCCGGAAATCCTGAAAAAGCAGATTGAAAAATCCGCAGAAGCCATCTGGAAGGAACTGGAGTTCAGCGACAGCGGGTTTCAGGCAGAAGTGGAAAGTGTTTCCCCGCTGAATCAGGTTTGGACCAACAGCTGCAGCGACAGCGTGATCGATATGCTGTTCCTCTATCCCAATGGCTTTGTTGCCCGGTCTATGGCCATTGAAGGTCTTACCATGACTTCCTTGAATCTGGGCATCCTCAGCACCGAAGGGAATGAACTTCGGATTGTGATTTCCGTTCGCTCCATGCTGAGCAGCGCCATTGACGATCTGGTGAACCGGATCGATACCGTCAACAAGCTGTTTGGTGCGGTTATGGAGCGGGGAGCAGAGTACCCCGGCTGGAGCTACAGCGAAAATTCCCCCATGCGGGAGACGATGCGAAAGGTTGTAAAGAGACGCTATCACGAGGAACTGAATGTGACGGCTGCCCACGGCGGATGTGAATGCGGCGTGTTCAGTGCCATCCATGGGGATATGGATATTATCTCCATCGGACCTGTGACAGAGCATATTCACACCCCGGATGAGCAGCTGGATTTGGCATCCTTTGACCGTACATATCATTTGCTGACAGATGTTATAAAAGATTGCAGATAAGGAGGAATATCCATGGAAAAAGGACTGGTAGTTATTCTCAGCGGCACAAGTTCTGTTGGTAAGCATGGCATTCGGAAACTGCTGAAAGAAGACCCGGATCTGCACCTGCACTATTCTGTTTCCATCACCACCCGTCCCCCAAGGGAGAAAGAAGTGGATGGCGGCGATTACTATTTCGTGACCTTTAAAAATTTTGCCGAGGCGGTAAAGAACCGGGAACTGGTGGAGTATACCGAGTTTAACGGCTACTATTACGGTACGCCCAAGGCACATCTGGATTTTCTTCTGGAACAGGGAAAAAATGTTCTCATTGAGGTGGAGGCACAGGGCGTGGGACCGCTGAAACTTCACTATCCCGATGCACTGGCATTTTTTGTGATGCCCCGTTCTCTGGAGGATCTGGAAAAGCAGATCAACGAGGTTTACGGAGACGATGAGGCATCTGCAAAGAATCGTCTTAATAAGGCAAAAATGGATATGGAACTTGCAAGTCTTTTCCGCAATGTAGTCTCCAACGAAGATACGGAGGCTGCGGTCAGACAGATCAAGGAACGAATCCTGAAAGAACTGGAAAAAAGAAAGAGAGGGAAGTAAATCATGGCTATTTCTGAGCAGCATGCACTGATGAGCGAACCGGTGCACGCAGAGGAACTTCGTACAAAATTACTGCCCTACCGGAATCAGGAGCAGATCCGCAATCAGTGGTTAAAGAAACGGCTGAAAACCGTTCTGCCTATGGTGATGAAGCGATCCGGTATTGATATGTGGGTGGTTTGCTGCAAGGAATATAATGAAGATCCGGTGCTGACCACTTTGGTTCCCTGTGCTATGATGACCGCACGAAGAACCACCATTCTGGTATTCCACCTGCAGAGCGATGGTATGGTGCGCCCTATGGCTGTTACCAGACCCGGTGTGGGGCTGGAAGGCTATTACGAATCCATGTGGACGAATCCCAAGGGCTTCCAGTGGGACAACAGCAAGGCACTGATGCCGGATGGGGCAGCGGTGGAAAAGAAAACCCCGGCAGAGACCCAGTGGGAGTGCTTAAACCGCATTATTACCCAGTGCAACCCGGAAAAAATCGGTATTGATGTTTCCGATACCTTTGCTTTTGCCGACGGTCTTTCCCATACCATGTATCAGAACCTGATGGCGTGCCTCAGCGAAGAGAACAAAAAGAAGCTGTGCAGCGCTGAAAATGTCTGTGTCGGCTGGCTGGAAACCCGCACGGAAGAGGAGCTTGCCGCCTACAACGGCATCGTCCAGATTGCCCACGGCATTATCGATGAGGCGTTTTCCAGTCGGGTGGTTCTGCCCGGTGTCACCACCAATGCGGATGTAAAATATTTCATGATGCAGCAGTCCTATAATCTGGGTCTGTTTCCCTGGTTCGATTTTGAGGTTTCCATCCGCCGTGCGCAGGTAGGGGAGATTGACGACGAAGCCGTGATCCTCCCCGGGGATGTTCTCCACTGTGATGTGGGTATCCGGTATCTGAATCTGTGTACCGATACTCAGGAAAATGCCTATGTCCTGAAGCTGGGAGAAACCGATGCGCCGGACTATCTGAAGGCGGCGATGGCAAAGGCAAACCGCCTGCAGGAGATCACTGTTTCCAACTTTAAGCAGGGGCGTACCGGCAATGAGGTGCTGGCAATGTCCCGGCAGCAGGCAATCAACGAAGGGATTGATCCCTGCATCTACAGCCACCCCATCGGCTATCACGGTCATGGCGCTGGTCCGACCATTGGTCTTTGGGATATGCAGGGCGGCGTTCCCGGTCATGGGGACTATCCGCTTTATGATAACACCTGCTACAGTCTGGAGCTGAGCTGCAAGGTTAATATCGAGCCTTGGAATGTGGAAATGATGTTCGGTGCCGAGACAGATGTGATCTTCACCGGCGGTCAGGTTTACTATGCAGCAGGGCGTCAGACCCGGTTCCATCTGATCAAATAAAAGAGGAACCGCCATGAAAAAGATTTCGGTGGTGCGGATGATCTTTCTGGTTGGTCTTTACTCCATATTTGCCAATCTTGCCCACCCCATTGAACCCACCATCTACACGAATCTGGGATTCCACAATTATATGTTCGGTGTTGCCATGGCAGCTATGTCTCTCACTAACTTCCTGTTTGCACCCTTCTGGGGAAAAGTGATGGATCGCTATGGCTGCGCAAATGTCACCGGCCTCAGCTTCTTTGGCTATGCCTTTTCGCAGTACTTATTTGCTACGGCAACCACCGAGCTTACCATGACTCTGGCCCGGCTGCTGGCAGGCGTGTTTCTCAGCACCGTCAGCGTCAGCCAGCTGCTCTATGTCATGCGCTACAGTCCTCCCGGAAAGACCAACCAGTATCTCATGTATACTGCCACCACCAGTGCGGTAATATCCCCGGTTGGCTATCTCATCGGCGGCGTGATGGGAGACTATTCCATCCGCTGCACCATGATGACACAGGTGGTGGGGCTGGCGGTCATCGGTGTGCTGTTCTTCCTGATTTTAGGGGATGCGCAGCCAACGGAGAAGGTTACCGGAAAAATGACCTTCTGGGATGTCAATCCCATGAAGAGTTTCTGTGAGATCGGTCCTTACTTAAATGCTGCGCTGGTGGTGTTTTTCACGGTGGCGCTGCTGACCAATTTTGCAAGCATCTGCTATGAGCACAGCTTCAATTACCTGATTAAAGAAGAATACGGCTTTCCGCCTTCCTATAACGGAATGCTGAAAGCTTTTGTAGGCATTGTTGCCCTGATTTCCAATGCAACGGTCTGTTCCTACCTGCTGAAGAAATCCAATATTCAGAAATCCACCATTGGTGTGCTGGCAATTTGCGCAGTGATGTGCTTCGGGATTGTGGTAATCAAAGATGTGGTACCCTTTATTATCATCAATGTAGTGTTTTTTGGATTTAATTCCGTATATCTGCCGCTGGTGCAGTCCACGCTGACCCAGATGGCGGATAAAGAGGAATACGGTATTTTCGTGGGAATGTTCAATGCTATCCGGTCGGTAGGTGCAGTTGCCGGTTCGCTGGTAGCAGGCTTTGCCTATGAAGTCCATTCCCGGCTGCCCTTTGCAGTAACGGCGGTACTGTTTGTTGTATCGGTGGTTTGCGCATGGGTAAACTTTCGACAGTTCCAGACGGGAAAAGGAAATGCTGCTTAAAAGAAAAAACGAAAGCCTCCGGTACAGCCGGAGGCTTTCGTACTTATATAGAGTAATGCATCAGAAAAAACGCCTGCTGTTTACAGCTCCAGAGGAATAATTCTGTCCTCGTGGCGTGCTTTTTCGGCAGCGAAGCAGATGAGGTGGCTCTGGAGGGAGACTTCTGCATCGGTTTGGTTCCTGCCTTCCTCGCCCTGAACGGCACGGACGAAGTCCTGCATCAGGTAATAGTCTCCGCCGGCGTGACCGTAGGTATTGTTGGATTCCGGCACGGGAACTTCCACTTCTTCGGCGTCTTTGCCAAAGCGATGGAATACCAGATGATTTTTGTCCAGATTTCCTTCCAGATCGCCCTTGGTTCCGGTAATGCGGATCATGCGGGTGCAGTCACCGGTGAAGGCCGTGAGGGTAAAGCTGGCAACACCGCCTCCCTCAAATTCCAGATTGACTACCTGACGGTCTGCTACATCGTTGTCGCAATGGTAGACGCAGCGTCCGTAAGGTCCCTCCCGCAGGGCCTTTTCGATACCGGCGGGGGTCAGATCGGTGGTGAGCATATCCACCGGCCAGTTGGTGTTGCCGGTAAGATAAAGCTTGCGATCTTCATAAATGCAGTCCTTGCTGTGAGGGCAGCCGTCAGAGCAGCGCAGGGGAGCGCCTGCAGGGGCGTGTTCCTCGTTAAAATACTGCATACTGCCGAAGCTGCTTACAGCACGGCAGCGCTTTCCCATCAGCCAGACCAGAATATCCATATCGTGGCAGCTCTTAGCCAGAATCATGGGGCTGGACGCAGCTTCGTTGCGCCAGTTGCCCCGGACATAGCTGTGGGCGAAGTGCCAGTAAGCCACATTTTCAATCAGGGAGATGGAAACAACCTCACCCAGCGCATCCTCGTTAATGAGCCGTTTGATGGTGCGGAAGAAGGGGGTATACCGCAGCACATGGCAGACGGAAAGAACCTTTCCACTCTTCTTGGCGGCATCGGCAATGGCACGGCATTCTTCTTCCTGATTGCTCATGGGCTTTTCCAGCAGAACATGGTAGCCCTTATTTAATGCCTCTACCGCCGGACCGGTGTGCTGATCGTCCAGTGTGGCAATCAGAGCGGCATCCGCCAGTTTCGGCTGTGCCAGCAGCTCCGTCCAGTCATCGTACTGAGCATCAAGATCAATGCCGTATTCCCGGCAGAAGTGTTCCTGGCGTTCCCGTTTGGGTTCGGCAACTGCCACAATTTTCAGTTCCTCCGGGTGCTGCTTTGCGTATGCGGCATAAACCTGTCCACGTGCGCCTGCACCGACTAGAATTGCAGTTACTTGTTTCATGATACAAGTTCCTCCAGTTTTTTGAGGAGTTCTTCATATACGGATTCAAAGAAAGCGGGATCATCGTTGTAGTCGGAATTGCTGCGGAAGACCTGCTGTACCAGTGCATCGTGGGCTTCTTCGTCCTTGTGCCGCAGCAGGATCAGCAGAGCCGCATCCTCTGCACCACGGCGGGCGGCTTCCATCCGCATACCGGGCCAGGGACCGTCCGTTCCGGGGTAAACGATAAAGGAATCACCGCAGGGGAAGTTAGTGCCGATGCCGGTGTGATTGGGACAGCTGGTTGCCTCAAAGGGATTCATATCCTCCGGGAACTGGTTGAAGCCCCAGTGCAGGAAACCGGACAGCCGATTTTTGGCACAGCCCCAGAACAGAAGCCGGCCTTTCAGCACTGCAAAATCCAAAAAGCGGTTGAGCCAGTTGCCCTCAGGACCGCAGCAGACATAGGTCCAGACTTCCTCACCCAGGCGAATCAGCGCATCAAACTGCTCCTTGCCTGCTTCATAGCCGGGGGTGCCGGGAACCCAGATGTCCACACCGCCACGGAACTCTGCGGAAGAGACTGCCTCAATGACTTTCACACCGGGCAGATATTTGCGGAGGATGGATGCTGCCAGATAGTACTGCTTTTTCCGGGGCTCCAATGCCTCGGGAGGACAGTGAATATCCGGCTCATCGTGAATGTGGAAAACCACATTCTTTTCCCAGCCGTGCTGCTTCAGGAAATCTGCCAGTGCCTGAACATAGCGCACGGTGATGGCATAGCCTTCCGTGGTGTCGATGGGCTTGTCCGGTGCCATGGCGCAGGTGAAGCGGTCGGTGTACATATTGGGCATACCGTCCGGGAGAAAACCACGGCTGAGCAGCGGTCCAATCTCGATGGTGGAAAATCCTTCATCAAAGAAGCAGCGAGCCAGCGGCTCCAGATAGGAAAAATCGAAGGTATAGGGATCCCGGGTGACCACGCACCGATCGTCCAGCTCAAAATAGAACATGGTCTGGTGAACACGGCGCATGGCGTGGGCATACTTGCGTACCATCTGGTAAAATTCCGGTGTTCCCTCGGTAAGCCCGTGGGAATGGGCAATGGAGCGCAGGCTGAACCAGTTGGTCACCGGGAAAGTGTCTTCGGGAATCGTTACATCGTAAACCCGGACATCAATCCGGCAGGTGTAAGCCCCCACCTGCAGCTGGGCGGTGTGGGTTCCGACGGAGATGCCTGCCTTCGGAACCAGACACACATACAGGGCAGCCAGACCCCCTTCCGGTTCCAGAGTGCCTGCAATGGGCTGGAGACAGTCGTATACCTGGAAGGGGGCAAGGCGGGTTGCATAGGCGGGGCGCTGGGCAGGACGCTGCTCCAATACCATGGCGCCGCCCTGATCTTCGCCGTTGCCAGTGTTGTACTCCACGGGGATGCGCCGCATCCGGAACCACTCAGCGGTAAAAGCCTCGCTTTCCAGAGAGAGGGACAGGGGAGAATCGGCAGGTAACAGCAGCTGAATGCCCGGTTTGCCGTTTTTGGGCATGACCACCCGCAATGCTTCCGGCAGGGGAGCCAGAGGGGTATCCGGGTAAAAGAACTCTTCTCGGGCGCTGATAGCACCCAGTATGTTGGTTTTATTCATAAAATCAGTTTCCTTATCAAACCAAAATAGATTACTTCCCCAAAAGGAAAGCCGACAGGAAAAACAGCTTTCCTTTTGGGGAGTGTTTTCATTACAGAAGGGTAGAGAAAATCAGATTGTCGTGCTGTGTGCAATCCTGACTGTGGGCAAACTGAATGATGCCTTCATAGTGTTCGCCGTAAATCGGTTCTTCCATGGTGCTGGAGCCATAGCAGGGAACGCTGTAGTCAAGCTGTCCTGCATTGATAATGGCATTGTGATGCACAGAAACATTGCAGCAGGAAGAGAAGAATCCGGCCAGACGGGGGCAGTCCACGATGGTGTTTTCGCAGATCTCAATATCATTAAAAACAGGATACTCCGTCCGTCCGCCGGGGAGGTATACGCCCATGTAGATCACTGCCATCTGCCATGCATTCAGATCACAGTGGCGGATCACATTGTTGCGAATCAGCAGGTCGGTGACACCCTGACCCTCGCTCCAGCGGCTTTCACAGCCGGTTTCAATTTGAATGGCTGCACCCTGAATGTTTTCAAACAGGTTGTTTTCCACCAGACCGTGACTGCCCTGAAGCAGCGCACCACGGGCACGGTTGTTGGTGAAGCGGCAGTTGCGGATGATGTAATAATCGGTGTGGAAGGTGCGGTTGAAGATAACCGCCTCTTCGTTCAGCTCCTTGGGAAGCGGATCGGAAAGCCGCATTACGCAGGTGCGCTCCTCCGGCTGATAGGACAACTCTTCGATGACAGAGGTATAGCCCGTGGGGGAGAGATCCGGGTTGCGCAGTTCAATCTGGCTGCCAACTTCAAACTGAAGAGCAGATTCAGCTACCCGGAGGGCTTTCAGTGTGTGATCGTCCAGACGACGCACACCCATGCTGGAATTATCATGGAGATTGATGCAATCATCACCTGCACCGGAGAAGTCGCAGTCCTCAATGATAAATTGTCCCTGAGAATTGCCCACGTGCAGGCAGTCCACCGAGATGGAAACGCTGCGGCCGGTACCGGGTCTGGGCTGAATTTTGCAGTGGTCAAAGTGCAGGTGGTGCACGCCGCCGCTGCTGAGGAAACCGTGACCGGGACAGCCGTAAATGGTGACATGATCCAATGTGATATGGCTGCTGCGGCAGGTGCGGACAGCTACGCCGTCATATTCAAAGTGGCGGAAGTTGTAGCACTGGGAAGCCCTGAAGTGGGCAGCAGCCCACTGAGGACGGCTGGTATAAATCCGGAGAACATTTTCTTCCAGCTTTTCCATCTTGGGGAGCAGGATGTTGCTCAGCTCCCGAACCAGATGCTGCATTTCCTCATCGGATTTGGCATCGCCGGAGAGGTGAATATGGTCGTCTACATAGGGTCGGAACTCGATGCCGCCGGTGCAGCCGGGGGTATAGCGGTGGGAATCATAGGGACCTACAATCCGAATCTCCATATCTTCGGGAATAGAGGGGACACCGGGGAAGACCACATCCAGATAGCTTCCGTCTTCTGCGACAGACCGGACAACGCCCACTGTAGCAAGGGGAGCATCCTCCCATGCCCAATCCAGAATCAGGTCTTTCAAGTGAATCCGCTGAGAATCCAGAATGTCCCAGTATGCCACCGGGGTGTGGAAAATCAGCTGACTGTTGTGTCCCTCTACGGTCAGATCCCGGATGTTATGAATGGGCATATAGATCTGATCCGGTGCGCAGTAAAAGTGGTAAACACCCTCCGGAATTTCCAGTACTGTGCCGGGATTCTCCCGGCAGAAGTCCAGAGCGGCCCGGAATGCAGAAGTGTTGCAGAAGCCCTTTTCGCAGCGGGCACCAAAAGCCTCCACGGAGCGGGTCATGCCGCAGCTCCTGGGAAGATCGATTTGAATGGAAGTCGGGTCAAAGTGTTTCATGAGTGATTATCCTTTCACGCCAGAAGACATGATGCTGGCCTTGAGCTGTTTAGAGAAAGCAAGGCAGATAAGAAGAACCGGCAAAATGGTCACAAAGGAGATACCCATCAGTGCGTTCTGCTTGGTGCTGACATTGTTTGCGATGTTGTAAAGTGCCACATTCAGGGTCCACAGATCCTGACGCTCGGTGACCATCCATGCCCAGAAGAAGTCATTCCAGTTGCCAAGGAAGGTTTGCAGGGCAATCAGGGCAATGATGGACTTGGAAAGGGGCATACAGATCCGGGTGTA
>RCNH01002056.1_pt1 | contig 10994 bp, 9 predicted proteins | sample 2041161 | NCBI WGS metagenome assembly RCNH01 (sample SAMN09708215, study PRJNA481090) | Feces metagenome, whole genome shotgun sequencing project. | biome: feces | host: Leptonychotes weddellii | place: Antarctica: Sion Island | collected 2010-03-01
ACCTGCTCAGACTCTCTGCTGGCAGTGCCATTTCCTACAGAAAACAGAGTAATATTATATTTCTCTATCATTTTCTTTAAAGTTTCTTTTGCTGCTGCAATTTTCGCCGGTGTAGTAGGCGCAGTCGGATAAATAACTGTGGTATCCAGCACTTTACCTGTGGCATCTACAACTGCCAGCTTACATCCTGTACGGAAAGCCGGATCCCATCCCAGAACAACCTGCCCTACAATTGGAGGCTGCATTAAAAGCTGCTCCAGATTTTTCTTAAAGACTTTAATTGCTCCGTCTTCCGCCTTTTCTGTTAAATCATTTCTGATTTCTCTTTCAATGGCTGGTGCAATTAAACGTCTGTAACTGTCTTCCACTGCTGCCTTCAGAACAGGTGTGGTGTTTTTATTATCTTTTGTAATCACCTGTTTTTCCAGATAACGGAGAATATCTTCTTCCGGTGCAGAAACTTTTACAGTCAGAATTTTTTCTTTCTCTCCTCTGTTAATAGCTAAAACTCTGTGTCCGACCACTTTTGATACCGGTTCTTCATGATCATAATACATTTCGTAAACAGTTGTTTCTTCCGGTTTCTTTGCAACAGAGACAAGCATTCCCTGTTTCATTGTCATTTCACGGATGCGAATACGGTAATCTGCTTCATCAGAAATACTTTCTGCTACAATATCCATAGCTCCGGCAATAGCTTCTTTTACATTTTTTACTTCTTTTTCTTCAGAAACAAAAGCTTCTGCTTCTTCTTCAACACTTTTATCTGTCATCTGGAGAAGCACAATATTTGCCAGACCTTCCAGACCTTTTTCCTTAGCAATGGTAGCTCTTGTTCTTCTCTTTGGTCTGTATGGACGGTATAAATCCTCTACCACAACCAGTGTCTGCGCTTCTAAAATCTGTTTCTTTAATTCTTCTGTTAATTTACCCTGTTCTTCAATACTGGAAAGAACCTGTTTTTTCTTATCTTCCAGATTACGAAGATAGGTAAGGCGCTCAGATAAAATACGAAGCTGTTCATCATTTAAAGCACCTGTTGCTTCTTTACGGTAACGGGAAATAAATGGTATAGTATTTCCCGCATCTATTAAGGAAACAGCAGCTTCTACCTGCCATTTTTCTACATTTAATTCCTGAGTTATAATTTGTATAATATCCATATAACTATCCTTTCTATTTTCACTATTATCACCTTACAACCTTATCAATGTGTAAGGAATTTGTCAAGAAATTCATAGTTTCCTTTTTCCTATGTGTTTTTTATTGCCCGACAAAATAATACATGATAAAATAACTTTATTATTACTATTCAAAAGAAATGAGGTATCGCCTATGGAAAATCCATATAATGAACAGCCTTATCAACCTGTTCCACCACAAGAACCAGTACCACCTACACCTTCTCTTTATCAGGGAAACAACGGCTTTGCCACAGCATCTTTAGTAATGGGAATCCTTTCCCTCGTCTTTTTCTGCTGTGCACCGCCTTTACTCTTTATTGTTGCAGGCCTTGGAATCCTCTTTTCCTGCCTGTCAAAAGGGCAACGTACCCGCTCCGGTACAGCCAAAGCAGGTCTGGCAATTTCAGCCAGTACATTGGCAATCATGAGTGCATTTTTAATCTTTATCTGCACTGCATTTCTTCTCTCACCAGAAGGAAACTCTTTTTTAAGTGATTATCTTCATATCCTTACAGATGATAATGTAAGCGATGAGGATCTCTACAATTTCTTAGATAAATACTTAAACAACTTTAGCGGTAATACAGATACGGATAGCTGGAACTATGAAAATTCTCCGAACTATTATGAAGAATTTGAGGATTTCCAACTTCCTCCAGAATTTTTCCAGCAACCAAAAACAAAGAATGGTAATAACTTTATATAACCTTTCACATTATGTATATTTATGGGGAATTTATCTATTTATATTAGGTCAATTCCCCATATTATTTTTACTGCATTCTTTAAAACACATTGTACCAAAATTACGACAACTGCTATATACAAATACGCTTCCCTATATGGCATACTTATGCGAAACTTACCTTTTGATAAATATTCAATGGTGTGAGAAATCATATACCAACTATACAAAACAGCCCCATATAACACCACTGGATGATAAAAAAAGGAGCTAATCACATCACCTCTAAGCAAAGCTTTTACAGCTCTGGTCCCCCCACATCCCGGACAATAATAACCTGTCCATTTATGAAAAAGACAAGGCGGCAAAGCAAAATCAGCCGCAAAAATCCCCTTTATTACTGCCAAAATAATGCCTGCCAATAATAAAAGAAGACCTGCTTCATATATATTCTTTTCCAATCTGAAATCTCTGCTTTTCCTCATAATCTTGTTGTATTCTCCACCTGCTATGTTATAATAATAAATAATGGCACGTACACAGACAAGGAAACACCCATCAGAGTATTTTCTCGACAAGTCGTGGCTTGCCGGTATAATCCGACACATTGATGGCGCAAGCCAATTTCATTGGCTTGGTTTGCACACCATGCAAACATTATACCACATATTCTCTCTACAACAGGAGGTTATTTTTATGAAACATACATCAGCACAATTAAAAGCCATTTCAAGGAAAGCACTGGATGGCAACTGGGGACTCCCTATTGCAGCCAACCTGCTTTTAGGTATTATCAATTTAGCAATCATATTTTTTATCACCTTTTTTACCAATACAACTACCACAGTAGGTGTTATAAGCCGCGAATTTTTGACTTACGCAGTTTCACTGCTTATATCACTTTTTTCTGCAGGAATCATAAAACTAACTTTAAACATCAGCAGAAAACAAGATTATTCCATGAAAGATATGTTATATGTTTTTAATCATAACGCAGACCGCTTTTTAATTGTAGGGTTAGTAATTGCAGTTATCGGTTTTATCACAGGTATGCCTGTTATGTTCATGTCAATGAACAGCAACATTCCAGTTTCCTTTATTTTATTTTTCTCTATATTCAATCTTATAATGAGTGTGATTATTGACTTATTCTTAGGACTTAGCGTTTACCTTTTACTGGACCACCCGGAAATGGGTGCTATAGACTCTATGAAAGAAAGTATTCACCTAATGAAAGGAAACAAAGGTCGCTATCTTTATATTACCCTCAGTTTTCTTCCTTTGGCATTTCTTTCTGTGTTTACTTGCTACATCGGACTTATATGGCTCATTCCATATATGAATATGACTATGGCAAACTTTTATCGTGATATTATAGGAGAATTAAATACACCGGACAACACACCAACTGGTGAAATCCCGGAAATGACAGTAGAACAGAATTCTAACCAAAATGAGTTTAATTTTTAATTGAAAGTAAAAAGACTGCTACAGGAAAGGCATATTGAAAATATTTGTTTATATTTTCGATTTGCTACTTTCTGTAACAGTCTTTTCTTATTATCACTTAGAATTCCAATATTTAGATACAGCCTCAGCGTCCTCGTTTTTGGATGCCGAGGCATATTTGATACTGGCATTCTAATTCTTCTACTGTTCAAATAAAATTTTCAAAAGTTCATGCCCTTTTACCGGTTCCAAAGAAGCTCCTGCTTCTTCATTGTAATATACCTCTTTTTCCTGTGAGTTCCTGTTATCATACAGCAAATAAGGAACAGGATTTGCAGTATGCGTTTTTATCCTTATAGGTGTAGGGTGATCCGGCAAAATCAAAAGACGATAGTCTTCTCCTGATTGGTCAAGTCCTGCTTTTACAAGCTTAATCACTCTCTCATCTAAATACTCTATAGCTTGTACCTTCTTTTCCACGCTTCCCTGATGTCCCATTTCATCCGGTGCTTCCACATGAATATATGCAAAATCATATCCATCTTTTAAAAGCGCATCAAGAGCAGCCTGAGCTTTCCCTTCATAATTTGTATGAAGTCCTCCGTTGGCTCCTTCTACAGAAATATTTTTCATCCCTGTTCCCACAGCAATACCTTTTAATAAATCTACTGCAGATATCATTACACCTTTTTTATGGAATTTCCCCTCAAAAGAAGACAGAGACGGCTTTGTTCCCGCTCCCCAAAACCAGAGACTGTTGGCAGGATTTAGTCCTCTTTCCCGCCGTTTTTGATTAATAGAATGCTTTTCCAGTATCTTATAGCTCTCCTTCTGCATGGCAAGAAGAAGCTCTTCACCCGGCAGATAATCTTTAATCTCTCTTCCCCTGATATCATGAGGGGGTGTCAATGGTACAACTTCGCCCTGCTTCCAAATCAGACAATGGCGGTAGCTGGTTCCTGTATAAAACTGAAACTTCTGGTTTTGCAGTTCTTCCTTCACTGCTTCCAGCAAAACCTCTGCCTCCTCTGTGCTGATTTCATCTGCGCTGTGATCCAAAAGATGTTTTTCCTCATAATTTTCTTCTTCCTCAGAAAGCGTTACAAGGTTGGCTCGAATTGCCACATCTCCGTCTTCCATGCTGACTCCGATATTCAATGCTTCCAAAGGAGAACGCCCTGAATAATAAATTTCCGGATTATAGCCCATAATTGACAGGTTCGCCGTATCACTTCCCGGACTCATTCCCTCCGGCACAGTTCTTACCATTCCTATTTCACCTGTTCTTGCCAATAAATCCATAACAGGCGTTTTGGCATAAGCCAAAGGTGTCTTTCTCCCCAGCACCTCTAAAGGCTCATCTGCCATTCCGTCACCCAACACTACAACATATTTCATACCCTCACTCCTTCTTATTCTCTGCCTAAAATTTTCAGGTAATGCACTCCGTTAATGTTCTCAATATTATCCATCATTGCTGCAGCATCCCCTTCTACGACTGCAATTGCCACACTTAAGGTAAGACTGGCAATTCCGTTCATAGGAATACTCTGGTGAATAGTTAGAATGTTCCCGTGAAACTGTGCAATTGCTCGAAGTACTGCTGACAACAGTCCCGGTTCATCATTCATCTGAATTACGAATGTAATATTGTGTCCTTTTGTTTTTTCCTTAAAAGGAAAAATATCATCCTTATACTTATAAAAAGAACTTCTGCTAATTCCCACTGCTTCCACTGCTTCCTGAACTGTAGCATATTGCTGAATATCCAGAAGTCTCTTAGCCTCTACGACTTTAAGTAATACATCCGGCACAGCTTTCTCCGTTACTACAAAATATCTTCTGTTATCCTTCATCTTTTTTCCTTATTCTTTCCAAAAATACATTTGTACGTTTTTAAAAAATATTATCATATCCTCTGCCGGCAAGCAACTATTTTTCTGTTTTACCCAAAGCTACCCATTTTAAATATGCATTAATAAAATTATCAATGTTTCCATTCATAACAGCATCTACATTTCCTGATTCTTCGTTTGTACGGTGATCTTTTACCATCGTATATGGCTGCATAACGTAAGAACGAATTTGATTTCCCCATCCAATTTCTGTAAGTTCGCCCTGAATACCGGACAGTTTTTTTTCATTTTCCTGCTGTTTTAGAAGATATAGCTTTGCCTTTAACATCTGCATTGCTTTATCCTTATTCTGGAACTGAGAGCGTTCATTCTGGCACTGTACCACAATTCCCGTAGGAAGATGGGTAATACGCACTGCCGATGAAGTTTTATTGATATGCTGACCTCCGGCACCACTGGAGCGATAAGTATCAATTTTCAAATCATCCGGATTGATTTCCACATCTACATCTTCCTCAATATCCGGCATAACATCACAGGAAACAAAGGAAGTTTGACGCTTTCCGGCAGCATTAAACGGTGAAATTCGAACCAAACGATGAACACCTTTTTCTGATTTCAGATAACCATAGGCGTTTTCGCCGTTCACCTGGAAAGTAACAGATTTAATTCCTGCCTCGTCTCCGTCCAGATAATCCAGCACTTCTGTGGTAAATCCCTGTCTGTCTGCCCAACGCAAATACATACGGTACAGCATACTTGCCCAGTCACAGGACTCTGTTCCCCCAGCACCTGCATGCAGGGTAACAATAGCATTATCCTTATCATACTCCCCAGATAACAGTGTCTTAATACGAATATGATCAAAATCCTGTATAAATTCATCTAACATTTCTTGAATATCAGGAATGACAGACGGATCATTTTCCTCATATCCCATTTCAATCATCAACTCAATTTCTTCCTTTTGGTTTTGCAGCTTATGATAAATTTCCATATCTCCCTTTAAAACACTGAGTTCCTTCATCATTTTCTGAGAACGCTCTGCATTATCCCAAAATCCGGGAACTTCCATTTCTCTTTCCAGCTCCTCTACTCTCTTTTCCTTGTTCTCTAAGTCAAGAGACTCTCTCACCTCTTTTAAAGGCTCTGTATAACTATTTAATGTATATTTAAACTGATCCAGTTCTACCAAAGCTCTTTCCTCCTATTCTTCATCAATTTCTACCGTAACCATATAAATACTTACCTGCGGTTCTACTTTTACCACTGTTCCTGTCAATGCTTTTAAAGGCTTTTTTAAATTGCTAGACATTGCCACTGCCGGTTTAATCGTATAATAATACATCATGCCTGCCATGGTAAGTGCCTGATCTTCCTTCAATTCTACTTTGTCCCCTTCTTTTACAACTCTTTCCATAGTAAAATTCACCATCTGTCCCATAATCATTACACCTCCGCTGAAACATAAAGACTGCCGGGGAACAGCTTCCCACAGCAGTCTTTATTGCTGACTTATCAGATTGACTTTCTGCCGCAGCACTGTTTATATTTCTTACCGCTGCCGCATGGACAAGGATCATTTGGATAGACCTTCTTTTCTACTCTCTGTACCGGTTTTTTCGGACCGGAATCGTCCTTGTTTGTTCCTGTTACCTGAGCAACCTGCTCACGCTCTACTTTTTGCTCAAGGCGTACATGATACAACAGTCTTACAGTTGTCTCCTGAATTGCCGCAATCATTCCGTCAAACATTTCGTATGCCTGCATCTTATATTCTACTTTCGGATCTCTTTGTCCGTAAGCCTGAAGTCCAATTCCCTGACGGAGCTGATCCATATCATCAATGTGATCCATCCATTTCTGGTCAATTACCTTCAAAAGAATAACACGCTCTAATTCACGCAGCTGCTCTGCTTCCGGGAATTCTGATTCCTTTTCTTCGTAAAGCTTTACTGCTTCTTCTTTCAATTCTTGTTTTAACTGATTTTTCTTTACTCCTTTTACTTTTTCCAAAGTCAGAGGTTTCAGTGGAATAGTCGGAAGGAGCACAGAGTTAAATTCATTTAAATCCCATTCTTCCTGATCCACATCGTCAGAAAAGCACATATCTACTGCATGTTCTACCGTATCAGTAATCATCTTATAAATAGAGTCACGCATATTGGCTCCATCCAGTACCATACGTCTCTCTTTATAAATAATCTCTCTTTGTTCGTTATTTACCTGGTCGTATTCCAAAAGGTTTTTACGAATACCATAGTTGTTTCCTTCAATCTTTCTCTGTGCCTTTTCAATGGCGCTGGTAAGCATTTTATGCTCAATCTGCTCATTTTCTGCAACACCTAAAGTTTTAAACATATTCATCAGCTTTTCAGAGCCGAACAAACGCATTAAATCATCTTCCAAAGAAATGTAGAAGCAGGACTCTCCCGGATCACCCTGACGTCCGGAACGACCTCTTAACTGATTATCAATACGACGTGACTCATGACGCTCCGTACCAATAATTTTCAGACCACCGGCTTCTTTTGAAACATCGTCCAGCTTAATATCTGTACCACGGCCCGCCATGTTAGTAGCAATAGTTACATTTCCGGCTTCACCGGCATGCGCTACAATTTCGGCTTCTTTTTCGTGGAATTTTGCATTCAATACCTGATGCTTAATTCCCTCTTTTGTAAGCATACGACTTAAAAGTTCTGATGTTTCAATGGTAATTGTACCAACCAGTACCGGCTGCTGTTGTGCATGAGCTTCCTTTACCGCCTCCACTACTGCACGGAACTTTTCTTTCTTTGTCATGTATACAACGTCTTCTTTATCAATACGTGCAACCGGTCTGTTAGTAGGAATTTCAATAACGTCCATGCCGTAAATATCTCTGAATTCCTGTTCTTCTGTAAGCGCAGTACCTGTCATACCAGATTTCTTCTTATATTTATTAAAGAAGTTCTGGAAAGTAATGGTTGCCAGAGTTTTACTTTCACGTCTTACTTTTACATGTTCTTTGGCTTCAATTGCCTGATGAAGACCGTCAGAATAACGGCGTCCCGGCATAATACGTCCTGTAAATTCATCTACAATCAAAACTTCGTCATCTTTTACTACGTAATCCTGATCTTTAAACATCAAATTGTGGGCACGAAGGGCAAGAATAATATTATGCTGGATTTCCAGGTTTTCCGGATCCGCCAGGTTTTCAATATTGAAGAATTTCTCTACCTTTTTCACACCCTGCTCTGTCAGGTTTACGATTTTATCCTTTTCATTGACAATGAAATCACCTGTTTCTGTAATTTCTTCGCCCATGATTGCAGTCATCCTTGTAACTTCACCGCTGGCTTCTCCGCGTTCCAACTGTTTTGCCAGAATATCACACACTTCATAGAGCTTTGTAGATTTTCCACTCTGTCCTGAAATAATTAAAGGTGTACGTGCCTCGTCAATCAATACAGAGTCTACCTCATCAATGATGGCATAGTGCAAATCTCTCTGCACAAGCTGTTCTTTATAAATAACCATGTTATCACGAAGATAATCAAATCCCAGCTCGTTATTGGTTACGTAAGTAATATCACAGGCATACTGCTCACGTCTTTCATCATTTTTCATGTCGTTTAATACAACACCCACAGTAAGTCCTAAAAACTCATGAACCTTTCCCATCCACTCAGCATCACGGTGAGCCAAATAATCATTCACAGTTACCACATGGACACCTTTTCCTTCCAACGCATTTAAGTATGCAGGAAGTGTAGATACTAAAGTTTTACCTTCACCTGTTCTCATTTCTGCAATACGTCCCTGATGAAGAATAATACCACCGATTAACTGCACACGGTAATGTTCCATACCAAGTACACGCTTTGCAGCTTCTCGTACTGTAGCAAATGCCTCAGGAAGAAGATCATCTAAAGTTGCTCCCTCCTGAAGTCTGTCTTTATACTCTTTCGTTTTTCCCTTCAGTTCTTCATCACTTAACGCCTGCATAGAAGGACGCAGCGCCTCGATTTTATCTACAAGGGAAGTAATACGTTTTAATTCTCTTTCACTATGTGTTCCAAACACCTTTTCAATCAGATTCATGTGACATACTCCTAAAACTATCTAATTTTAACATTACTAAGTCTTATTGTAACACTTTCCTTCTTTTAACACAAGAACAAAGCGTATCAGAATTGGTACTTTCCTGTCTTGAACTTCGCATCCACAACAGATCAAGTTCCGTCAAAGCTTAAGCTTAAATGAATGAATTCCATTACCAAAAGAATTTGAATACCTTCCAGCAATTTCATAACTTTTTAGCATTTTAAAGGGGCTGTCGCTTTAATGATTGAATAATCATAAAGCGGCAGCCCCCTTTTAATTATCTACGATATACTAATATTTTACATTACGCTGGTGTGGATTCCATTGTCCGATTACTTCACCTACTGTAGCTACCGTTACAAATGCTTTAGGATCTATCTTATTCACAAAGCCAAGCAGCTGCGCATACTCATTTTTCTGAAGAATCGTAACCAGTTCCATCCTATCTTTGTTGTCCCATCCACCTATAGCCGGATAAAGAGTTACTCCACGGTTTAACTTTTTCACGATAAACTCCTGTATCTGTGGATATTCAGGTGAAATGATAGAAATTTTCTTTCTGATATGAAAACCATCAATAAAGTGATCTAAAACGACACCACTAAGGTATGTACCAACTATACTGACGACCAAAGTATTTTTGTCATATACAAAAATAGAGGTTGCAGCGATTACAAATCCGCCAATCATCAGTCCTTTTCCTATCTCAACATGCATATATTTATTTAACACTTTGGCAACAATATCCAATCCTCCAGAAGATGCATTAATGTTAAATAACATTGCCTGTCCTATGCTGAGTACCAGAACAAAACAAACCACATTTAAAAAACGATTGTCTGTCAGTTCAGGAACTGTCGGAGTAATAATTTCAAAAATACGAAGGTATAAAGGAAGTAAAAACGACGTAATAACTGTCTTGCCGCCAAATTCTTTTCCTATACATACAAATCCTACAACCAGTAAAAGAATATTCAATATCAATGTCAGAGTCGAAATTTTTAAGGGTATAAAATTACTCAATACCAGTATAAATCCGGATAGTGTTCCAACAACGAAATGGCTGGGCATCATAATATAGTATATTGCAAATGAAATAATGAGCATACCCACAAATAAAATAACCCATTCTTTCAGATTCGTTTTTTTCCTCATCTAAACACCTCTTTATTTACACTCTGATACGATTTAATATAAATGACAAGCTACGAAATGTTCTGGTTTTACCTCTTTTAATTCCGGCATTTTCTGTCGACACATTTCTGTTGCCTTCGAACATCTTCCTGCGAAAGGACATCCTGGTTTTGGATTGATTGGACTTGGTATCTCTCCTGATAAGAGTGTTCTCTCTTTTGCCTCTTCCTGATCCGGATCTGGGATCGGAACAGCATCCAGTAAAGCCTGACTATATGGATGAAGAGTATGTTTATATATTTCTTCACTGTCCGCAAGTTCCACCAGATTTCCAAGATACATTACGGCAATCCTGTCAGAAATATACTTAACAATATTCAGATCATGAGCAATAAACATATATGTAAATTTACGTTCTTCCTGCAGACGTTTCAAAAGGTTGATAATCTGACTCTGAATAGATACGTCGAGTGCAGAAATCGGCTCATCACATACAATAAATTCTGGTTCTACTGCAAGTGCTCTTGCAATACCGATACGTTGTCTTTGTCCACCTGAGAATTCATGAGGAAAACGGTTTGCATGCTCCCTGTT
>RCNH01000915.1_pt1 | contig 10988 bp, 10 predicted proteins | sample 2041161 | NCBI WGS metagenome assembly RCNH01 (sample SAMN09708215, study PRJNA481090) | Feces metagenome, whole genome shotgun sequencing project. | biome: feces | host: Leptonychotes weddellii | place: Antarctica: Sion Island | collected 2010-03-01
TGCGTATGGACCAAAATCAATCTAAAAATCAAGATAAATCTCTATGGGCACTTTCGATGCCTTTTTTATTTCTATCTACTTTTTCCTGACTCATGTTAAAATCTCCTTACAAAAATATTCTTATTACCTTGAATTGCACTTTGTGCAAACATTATACCACATTTTCTAAATCTTTTACAATAAAGAATAAGATATTGCTTTCCCTATGTGTCTAATAAATGAAATGAGAACACATTGGTTTCGCATTGCCAAAATAAGCGCAAAAGCAAGAAACAGACTTTGATTTTCTTTTCCCACTTGACCTTTTTCCCTTCTTTTGTGTATACTAATATTGAAAAGAGCGTTTGCGAATTATATTTGTATAATTCGTACACGCTTTTTTCTTTTCACGCCAAAGGAGGGCATCATTATGAAGAAAAATCATCCAACTATGTGGTATGTAAAAAAATGGAGTATTGATATCGGTATTGATATTCTAGGCGGTGTACTTATTGCACTTGCCACTTATAACTTTGCTGCAGCATCGGAATTTCCTGTTGTGGGTCTTAACGGAATTGCCTTAATTTTCTACCACCTGTGGGGATTACCCATTGGTAAGGTCGCTTTACTGTTGAATATTCCCATTGCACTTTGCTGTTTTCGTATTTTAGGACGTAATTTCTTTTTGCGGTCTCTTCGCACAATTATTATTACCTCCTTCCTCATGGACTACGCTGCACCGCTGTTTCCTGTCTATCAAGGAGACCGCATGCTGGCAGCTATTTGCACTGGTGTTTTATCCGGTCTGGGATTTGCGTTGATTTATATGCGTGATTCCTCTACAGGAGGTGCTGATTTTGTTATGCTTACTTTAAAAGCCCTAAATCCACATCTCACTTTAGGAAAAATTGCATTTATTATGGATGCTTTAATTGTTCTTTTAGGAACTGCCATTGTTTCCAAAGATATTGACAGTTTGATTTACGGTATGATTATCAGTTTTCTTCTATCTACTGTGGTGGATAAAGTCATGTATGGAATTGATGCAGGAAAAATGACGCTGATTGTCACAGACTATGCCAAAGAAGTAGCGCAGAAAATTGACGAATTCACAGCCAGAGGCTCTACCTTCTTAAAAGCAGAGGGAAGTTACTCTGGTGAAAACAAAGACGTTGTCATGTGTGCCTGCAATAATAAACAGATGTATATTATCCGAAATGCAGTAAAAGAGATTGATCCCAATGCTTTCATTATTATCATGGAGTCCAATGAGGTCTTAGGAGAAGGTTTTAAAGCTCATTAAATACACATCAAAAATGGGTATACATTTATCGCAAAAATGTATACCCATTCAAATACAATTTAATTAAATATATACTGAATTCCCATTAAGGTAAGTCCCCTGGCAGGTGCTGTAGGCCCTGCTTTTTTTCTGTCTTTTGCAGCTAAAATCTCCTGCATTTTTTCCGGCGGATACAGTCCCCCTCCAATATCCATGAGGGTTCCTGCTATAATCCGGACCATGTTATACAAGAATCCTTCTCCGGTAATACGAATAGTAATCATATCGCCGTTCTTTTCAATATGAATTTCCTTTACCGTTCTTACCGTGGTTTTTACCTGTGCTCCTGTACCGCAAAAGCTCTTAAAATCGTGTTCCCCTACCAGATACGCTGCTGCCTCTCTCATTTTCTCCACATTTAAAGGAATATAGGTAAAATGAGAATAAAACCGTTCCGTAGGAATTGGAAAACGGCGGTTTAAAATCCGATATTCATAAGTCTTCCTGCTTTTTACATAACGAGGATGAAAATCCGACTCTACTTCCTCTGACTCCTGAATGCGGATATCTTCCGGCAATCTTTGATTTAGTGCAAAAGAAAACTTATCTCCCGGCATTCTCATTTCTGTATCAAATACTGCCACATTTCCCAGAGCATGGACACCGGCATCTGTCCGACTGGCTCCGATGGTTTCTATCTTCTCTCCCGTAAACTCAGACAAACACTGATTTAAAACTTCTTGAACGGTTATACCATTAGGCTGAACCTGCCATCCGCAATAATTTCTCCCGTCATAAGCAACTGTCAGTTTTACACGTTTCATAGCATACTCCTTTTCCTACAGAAGCACACGCACGACAATATCGATGCCCAAATAGGCAATGGCAATACCATACGCCATATAATCTCTTGTCTTGTATACCAGCGGTTTCATCTGTGTTCTGTCATCACCACCATGATAACATCTTGCTTCCATTGCCATTGCCAAATCATCTGCACGGCGAAAAGCTGATATAAATAGCGGAACCAAAAGAGGAATTAACCCTTTTGCCTTCTGAATTAAATTTCCACTTTCAAAATCTGCTCCACGTGCAATCTGTGCTTTCATAATCTTATCTGTTTCTTCCAATAAGATAGGGATAAAACGCAGTGCAATAGACATCATCATGGAAATCTCATGCACCGGCACATGGATTTTATTTAATGGATGCAAAATTCTTTCCAATCCGTCTGTAAGCTGATTTGGTGTGGTTGTCAGTGTCATAATGGAAGAACCGATAACTAGATAAATCAGGCGGATACCGATTTTAATTGCCTGTGCAATACCTTCTTTGGTAAGCTTCAAAAATCCAAAGCTCCAGATAACTTCTCCCGGTACTAAAAACAAGTTAAATACTACTGTAATTAACAGAATGATAAACAAAGGTTTCAGACCTTTGAGCATGAATTTTACTGGTACTTTGGATAAAATAATCATTCCCACTAAAAAACAGGTAGCAATTACATATCCCCAGAAGGAATCTGCCACAAAAAGAGAAACCAGATAAATAAACGTACCAATAAATTTCGTTCGGGGATCCAGACGATGCAGAACAGAGTCTGCCGGATAATATTGTCCTATGGTAATATCTCTAATCATTTTTTCTTTTCTCCAGTACCTTTAAAATACTTGCCATTGCTTCCTCCACGGTAATTGCAGAACAATCACAGGAAAAACCCGCTTCCTGAAGCTCATTCATAATATACGTAATCTGAGGAGCTGCAAGGCCAATCTGCTCCAGCTCTTTATAGTGTGCAAAGACTTCCTTCGGTGTACCATCAAAAGCTTTTTCCCCTTTATTCATTACCAGAATACGGTCTACATATCTGGCAATATCCTCCATACTATGGGAAACCAGAATAACCGTAATCTTTCTCTGTTCATGAAGATAGGCAATCTGATCTAAAATCTCATCTCTCCCTCTAGGATCAAGTCCCGCAGTAGGCTCATCCAGAATAAGAACCTCTGGCTCCATTGCCAGAACACCGGCAATGGCAACCCGCCGCTTCTGTCCTCCTGACAGCTCAAAAGGTGAACTTTTATAATATTTTTCTTTCAGCCCTACCTGCTGCAATGCCTCCACTGCCTTTTTCTCTGCTTCCTCATTGGAAAGTCCTTGATTTTTCGGACCAAAACACACATCCGATAAAACATCTGCTTCAAAAAGCTGATGCTCCGGATATTGGAAAACCAGCCCTACCTGACTGCGCAAACGTTTCAAAGAATACTCTTCCTGCCATATATTTTCCTCTTTGTAAGATACCACTCCTGAGGTAGGACGCATCAGACCGTTAAAATGTTGAATTAAGGTTGATTTTCCGCTGCCTGTGTGACCGATAACTCCCAAAAACTGTCCCGCAGGAATTTCTAAGGAAATATCTTTCAGGGCATGCAGTTCGTATGCAGTTCCTGGATTATAAGTGTACGTAACATGTTCTAATTTTAATGACATAGCTTATCCACCAATTCCTTTATCGTAAGTATTCCATCTGGAAGATCCACTCCTGCTTTCTTTAATTCATGGGCAAGAAGTGTCACCTGAGGTACATCAAGACGATATTTCTTTAATTCCTCTACTCTTGAGAAAATTTCTCTTGGAGTTCCTTCCATAACAACCTGTCCCTGATCCATGACAAAAACCTTGTCTGAATCAATGACTTCTTCCATATAATGAGTGATTAAGATTACCGTAATCCCCTCTGTTCTATTCAGCTCATGGACAGCTGCCAAAACCTCTTTTCTTCCATTTGGATCCAGCATTGCTGTCGGTTCATCTAAAATAATACATTTTGGATGCATTGCCAGCACTCCTGCAATGGCAACACGCTGCTTCTGCCCTCCTGACAATTTGTTTGGAGAACGATGACGAAAAGCTGTCATTCCTACAGCCTCTAAGCTTTTATCCACTCTTTTCCATATTTTTCCTGTGGGTATTCCCATATTTTCAGGTCCAAACCCCACATCTTCTTCCACTACAGTACCAATAATCTGATTATCCGGATTTTGAAAAACCATTCCTGCTTTCTGGCGGATTTTCCAAAGCTGCTCCATAGCCTTAGTATCTGTTCCGTCAATCCACATACTTCCCTCTGTAGGAAGTAACAGGGCATTGATATGCTTTGCCAGTGTGGATTTTCCCGAGCCATTATGCCCCAAGATTGAAATAAACTGTCCTGCTTTTATATCTAAGTCAACATCTTTGACTGCTGTATAGTTTTCGCAGGGCTGTCCGTTATCATCATATTTTACATATTCATACTTTAACTTTCTGGATTTTATAATTTCCATCGCAATTCCTTTTCCTAATATGAAAAACCTTTCTTTGGATTTCTCTTATTGTAGCTGATTTTCCATTTCTCTGCAAGCGTATCTCCACACTTCCATATCCTGACTATCCTCCTGCAGATGATAATCAATTTTCTCAAACCCCAGCTTCTTTGCCAGATTTAAGGAAGGCGTATTCCCTTCTTTTATTCTGCAGTATAGACAAACAGCACCTCTTTCATAAGCCACTTTTAAAATCGCCTTGCAGGCTTCATAAGCAAAGCCTAGTCTCCTGAAATTCTCATCAATAATATAGCCCAGTTCTACCACACTTTTATTATTATTCCAGAATTTCGGTTCTACACCTGCGCGCCCTACAATCTCACCTGTATCTTTCTTTACAATACACCAATATCCCATATCGCACATTTCATACATGTAGGTGCGATATGATTCAAAGCCTTCCAATTCTTCTGCCAGTGGCTTTGCCACACCTTCACAGGCATCTTTTGAAGTTTCCTGTGCATAGATTTCCATCAGACGGGGAATGTCTTCTTTTTTCATTTCCCGAATGAATAGTCTGGGTGTTTCACAAACCAATGCAGGGATATGATGACTATGACAATAGATTTTTTCCACAAAACTCTTATCTATTTCCTCAAAGCCCTCCACGACCACAGATGCCAAACCCAAATCCTGCTTTCCTGAATCCGGATTATAAAAAGCCATACATGCCATATCTGCTACCTTTGCAGCCTTACATCCGTTTTGAGAGTCCTCCACCACAAGACATTCTTTTGGTGTAATCCCCATAAGCTCCGCTGTTTTCACAAATACATCCGGAGCCGGCTTTGGATTTTCTACAGACTCACCGCTTACAAGATGCTTAAAATATTTCCGAATTCCCCAGTGTCCTGTTACTGTTTCGATATATTCCAGCGGGGAAGATGAAGCCACTGCCATATCATAACCGGACTCAAAAAGCCTGTGAAGGAGTCCCCTTACATGGGGAATTAAAGGAGGATATCCCTGTTTTTTAATCATCTCTTCCTTAATTTCCTTCATTTCTTTTATCAGGCTTTCGTCATTTTGGGAAATTCCGTAGTGCTCATGAAGCAAATTCATTAAAAAACCTATAGTAGAACCAATACAAGACTTATAAATCTCATATTCTATGTGAATTCCGCGCCTTTTTAACGTTTCCTCCCAGACTTTAAAATGAAAGGGCTCACTGTTAATCAAAACCCCATCCATATCAAATATAATTCCTTTTAACATACTACCCCTCTCGCCTGTGCTCTATGCTTCCGGCTGAACCTCCGAAAACAAAAGTTCCTCAGCAAGAGCCCAGATTTCTTCTCTGCCCTGTTTTGTCTGTGCCGAAAATGGTATAATTTGGGTTCCCTTGGGCAGTTCCAGCCCTTCTTTAATAATTTTTAACTGCTTTTGAATTTGACTTCTCTTTAGCTTATCTGACTTCGTAGCAATAATAATAGGGTTATATCCGTTATACACAATCCAGTCATACATGGTTTTATCATTTTCTGATGGTTTGTGGCGAATATCAATCAACAGAAAAACTGCCTTTAACTGCTTTGATTTATGAAGATATCGTTCAATCAGTTTTCCCCATTGCTCTTTTACTGACTGGGATACTTTTGCATAGCCGTATCCCGGTAAGTCTACCAGATACATTTCATGATTGACATTATAAAAATTGATGGTCTGGGTTTTTCCCGGAGATGCACTAGTACGTGCCAGTGATTTTCTGTTCATCAATGCATTAATCAAGGATGATTTTCCAACATTGGATTTTCCTGCAAACGCAATTTCTGGAACCTCATTTTCAGGAAGGGTGCTGGTAATACCACAGACAATATCCAATGCTACATGTTTAATGACCATGTGTGTTCCTCCATTTTACTTTTTTTCTACTAAAGCCTGTTTCAATACTTCTTCCATTGTTTTTACCGGTACGATTTCAAGGCCTTCTGTAATTTCTTTTTCCATTTCCTCAACATCTGCCTGATTTTCAAAAGGAATTAACACCTTTTCAATTCCTGCACTTTTAGCAGCCAGCAGTTTTTCTTTTAATCCTCCGATTGGAAGGACTCTACCTCGCAGTGTAATTTCTCCTGTCATTGCCACATCTGCTCTTACAGGAACCTCCGTTATAGCAGAAAGCATGGCTGTTGCCATAGTAATACCTGCTGAGGGACCATCCTTTGGCACAGCGCCTTCTGGAATATGGATATGTATATCATGTTCTTTAAAAAAGTCGGCATCAATATGATATTTCGGCGCAACAGAACGAATATAGCTAATTCCCGTCTGTGCAGATTCTTTCATCACATCACCTAATTGTCCTGTAAGAAGAAAGTCACCTTTACCCGGCATAAGATTTACTTCAATCTGCAAAGTATCTCCACCTACGCTTGTCCATGCCAAACCTCTTACAATACCGATTTCATCTGCTTCATTCTTCTTCTGATAAGTATAACGTGCCCTGCCTAAGAATTCTTCCAGATTTTCCTTGTTCACTATAACAGATTCTTCTTTTTCTTCCAAAATTCTACGTGCTGTCTTTCTGCAGATTTCTCCTATCTTTCTTTCCAGACTTCTTACACCGGCTTCTTTTGTATAACCGGTAATGATTTCGTGAAGCGCATCTTCTTCAATACAAAGCTGTTCCTTTTTTAATCCATGCTTTTTCACCTGCTTGGGAATTAAATGCTCCATTGCAATATGAGACTTCTCGTTCTCTGTATAACTGCTTACTTCAATAATTTCCATACGGTCTAAAAGCGGTCTTGGAATAGTCTGTAAATCATTGGCAGTTGCAATAAACAGCACTTCAGACAAATCCAGAGGGATTTCCACATAATGGTCTCTGAATTTCTTATTCTGCTCCGCATCTAAAACTTCCAATAAAGCAGAGGAAGTATCCCCTTTGTAATCACTGCTTACCTTATCAATTTCATCCAATAATACCAGAGGATTTTTAACACCTGCCTGAATTAAGCCGTTGGCAATTCGTCCCGGCATTGCTCCAATATAAGTTCTTCTATGTCCCCTGATTTCGGCTTCATCTCTGACTCCTCCTAAAGAAATGCGCACATATTCCTTATCTAGAGCTCTTGCCACCGAACGTGCAATAGAGGTCTTTCCTGTTCCCGGAGGGCCCGCCAGACAAAGGATAGGGCTCTCTCCTTTTTTTGTCAAAGTACGCACAGCCAGGAATTCCATAATTCTTTCTTTTACTTTTTCCAGTCCGTAATGGTCTTCTTCCAGAATTTTATTTGCTTTCTTCAGGTTTTTATTATCTCTTGAAGTTTTATCCCAAGGAAGTGACAGCAGCGTTTCAATATAGCTGCGTGCAACTCCTGCCTCTGCCTGAACACCCGCCGCATTTTTAAAGCGCTGAATTTCTTTATAGATTTTTTCTTTCACTTCCTTAGAAGCTTTTAATTTGGCTGTTTGTTCTTTAAAACGATCTGCCTCGGAAACTGTATCCTGCTCCCCTAATTCTTCCCGAATAACCTTCATCTGCTCACGCAAAATATATTCCCGTTGATTTTTATCCACACGTTCTTTAACTTTATTGCTTAAATCTATACGAATCTGCATAATTTCAATTTCATTACTTAAAATCATGCCCAGCGTTTCATATCTGTCTTCCAACGAAACAGCCTCTAAAATCTTCTGTTTATCTTCGTATTTCATTGGCAGATTTACTGCAATCTGGTCAATTACCTTTTCGATTTCTTCAATTTCCAAAATTTGCCCTGCCAAATCTTTACTCATCTTTGTATTTTCATTACAGTAACGTACAAACAGTTCTTTAATACCTCGAAGCATGGCCTCTTTCACATTTCCATCTATAGAAACTTCTTCTTCCTCAAAAAGTACTACCTCCGCTTCTAAATACACATCTTCACTTTCAAAACGCACAAGCTCTGCTCTTTGCTTTCCTTCTACCAGCACTTGAATCATGTTTTTTCTGTTCTTCACTAACTGCTTAATTTCCCCGATTGTACCTACTGTATACAAATCTTCCTGTGAAGGTTCTTCCGTCTGTGGATCTTTTTGTGTAATCAGAAAAACTCTCTGGTCCTGAACCATGGCTTTTTCTATGGCTTTTATGGACTTTTCCCTGCTTACATCAAAATGAACAATCATATCAGGAAGAATGGTTGTACCTCTAAGGGCGATTACTGGCAAATGCTGTATCATGTCACTCATTCTCGCTCCTCCTTCATACTGTAACCGGTCCTTTTACGCTATTTCCGGTGTTTCTTTCTTCTTACGATTATTTCCTTTACTTCTTCTTGAAGATATGGGTAATTCTCTACGCTCTACCAAAGCTTCTCCTGTTCCATCTACCACATCCTTGGTAATGGTACAGCTGACAATGCTGTCGTCAGACGGTGCCGTATACATCAAATCCATCATAGAATTCTCCATAATTGCCCGCAGACCTCTGGCTCCTGTCTTTCTCTCCATAGATTTATCTGCAATGGCTTCTAAGGCATCCCCTTCGAACTCCAGATTAATTCCATCAAGATTAAACAGAGTCTGATACTGACGTACAAGAGAATTTTTTGGCTCTGTAAGAATTTTTACCAATGCTTCCTTATCAAGAGCATTTAAAGAAACTACAACTGGCACACGACCTACGAACTCTGGAATCAAACCAAATTTAACAAGATCCTGTGGCATTACTTCTTTTAAAAGCTCGCCCACATTTTTTTCCTCTTTTGTCTGAATTTGTGCGTTAAATCCAATAGCTTTTGTATCTTTTCTGGTCTCTATGATTTTATCTAAACCTTCAAAAGCACCACCACATATAAAAAGAATGTTTGTAGTATCAATTTGGATAAACTCCTGCTGAGGATGCTTTCTGCCTCCCTGAGGCGGCACACTGGCAATGGTTCCTTCCACAATTTTCAGTAACGCCTGCTGAACACCTTCACCGGAAACATCTCTGGTAATAGACGCATTTTCAGATTTTCTTGTAATCTTATCAATTTCATCAATATAAATAATTCCGTACTGTGCTCGCTCAATATCGTAATCTGCTGCCTGAATAATTTTCAGCAGAATATTTTCAACATCTTCACCTACATATCCTGCTTCTGTCAAAGTTGTTGCGTCTGCAATAGCAAAGGGAACATTTAGCAATCTTGCAAGTGTCTGTGCAAGGAGCGTTTTTCCTGAACCGGTAGGTCCTAACATTAAAATATTGCTTTTTTGCAGTTCTACATCTGTATTTCTTCCGGAAAGGACTCTTTTATAATGATTATATACTGCAACAGAAAGCACTTTTTTCGCTTCGTCCTGTCCGATTACATATTCATCTAAAATTTCTTTGATTTCCTGAGGTTTTAATAAGTTAATTTCTCCTACCAGAGCTTCATCATATGGTTGTTTTAATTCTTCATTTATGATTTCTGCGCAAAGTCCGACACATTCATCACAGATAAAGGTATCATCAGGACCTGCAATCAGCTTTCTCACCTGGTCGTCTGTTTTTCCGCAAAAGGAACACCGAATTCTTGTATCATTCCCTTTATTTGCCATCTTTTCTTTCCTTTCTGTTTCTAATTCCATTTTCTAAAGGCAAAAGACTCCCGCAACTGTATGCAGGAGTCTTATCTTCTGTCGCTATCTATGCTCGATTACTGAGTCAATTAAACCATACGCCATAGCTTCCTGCGCTGTCATATAGTTATCTCTTTCAGTATCTCTTGCAATGGTTTCCAGAGTCTGACCTGTATTCTGCGCCAGAATTGAATTCAGTTTATGTCTGGTCTTCAGAATCTGCTGCGCCACAATATCAATCTCTGTTGCCTGTCCCTGTGCACCGCCGGAAGGCTGGTGAATCATAATTTCTGCATTCGGAAGGGCCATTCTCTTTCCTTTTGCACCGCCTGCCAGAAGGAATGCTCCCATACTGGCTGCTAATCCCATACAAATTGTAGATACATCACACTTGATATACTGCATAGTATCATAAATCACCATTCCTGCTGTTACAGAACCACCAGGGCTATTGATGTATAAATGAATATCCTTTCCAGGATCTTCAGACTCCAGAAAAAGAAGCTGTGCTGCAATTAAGTTTGCAGATACATCTGTTACTTCTTCTCCCAGAAAAATAATTCTATCTTTTAATAATCTGGAATAGATGTCGTAGTTTCTTTCACCGCGGCTTGTCTGTTCAATGACGTATGGTACTAAACTCATGAAACTCCTCCTATTCTTACCGAATACAGCAATGCTGTTTCTTATTCAGCTGTTTCTTCTTTTTTTTCTACTACTTTTGCTGACTCTGCTACTAAAGTAACTGCTTCCTGAACAGCCATATCTTTCTTAATCTGTTCTTTTTCGTAGTCGCCTTGTTTGCTTTTGGTTTTGCCTCC
>RCNH01000916.1_pt1 | contig 10980 bp, 9 predicted proteins | sample 2041161 | NCBI WGS metagenome assembly RCNH01 (sample SAMN09708215, study PRJNA481090) | Feces metagenome, whole genome shotgun sequencing project. | biome: feces | host: Leptonychotes weddellii | place: Antarctica: Sion Island | collected 2010-03-01
GTGATGTTTTCAACTGACTCATTTTCTCTTTCTCCTTTTTTCAGTTCTGTGTCTTATTTTATCGATTTTTGTCAAAAAATAAATTCGTATTTCTATTCAAAAAATACGAATTTATTTTCAAGCTTTCTTTTTATGGTATATTCTGGTATTTTTCTCCCTGAAGATAAATCTTCTGCTCCTCTTCTTTAGGCATCTTCTTTTCCCAAAACTGCCAGATTAACTCTGTAATTTTTTCCGCCTGCTCCTGACTTTTCTGGGAAACTGTTCCCAGCATTTCTCCCTGCTGTATTTTTTCCAAAACTTCCTGCTCCCCATTTACTCCTACGATTGCGGGAATGTACTCTGTTTCTCTCTCCTTTAAAGCATCTAAAACTCCCAGTGCCATATCATCATTATTACAGATAACTGCCTCGCAAGACTCCATTTGTTCTATGGGAAGCTGCATAAAGTTTTCTTTTGCCTTTTCCCTATTCCAGTCTGCTGACACGGCTTCCACTTGCTTAGAAGGAAAAATTTCTTCTGTTTTTTTCAACATTGCAGCCGTTCTTCTTACTGAATCACTATGTCCTTCCTCCCCTTCCACCGAAATATATTGAAGAATTCCATCCTGATTTTTATCAATTTTTAACTTTGCACTGCAAAAAGCATCTGTCAAAATTTCCCCCTGAAGCTTTCCGATTTCTTCCCCGTCTGTCCCTACATAATACACCTTTTTCCAAAGCTGAATGTCTTCATCTGAGGGTTCACGGTTGAAAAATATCAGAGGAATATTCCGCTCTCTTGCTCTGTCAATAATCTGGGATGCACTCCAGATATCTACTAAATTTAATGCCAGAATATCACATTCCTGATCCATTAAAAATTCAATCTGGCGATTTTGTTCCTGCTGATTTCCCTTGGCATCTTCCACTGCTGTAATGACTTCAACCTGCTTTTCTTCCCCTGTTTTCTCCAGAATCATCTCTATCTTTTCACACAAAGTATGGATAAAAACATCTTCCTGATTATAAAGTGCAATCCCTACTTTTAATCGTTTTTCCAACTGTTTCTTGTCTGCCTTTTGGGATGTTTTTGCCAATTTTTCCGCCGCCTCATACCCCTGCACAAAGGAATCTTTTCCATTTTCATCCAGTTCTTTTTCTGTGAGAATTCCTGCCTGATGTGCTTTTTCCTTTTCTGTTCTTGTTCTTCTTTCCTGTGCATTTTCTTCAAAGAAAAAGTTCACCTGAAATCCCAAATCACTGCTGCAGGCTTTTATTCCTTTTATCCATTCCTGCTGTTGTTCTTCATACTCCTTTGGAACTATGACGGAAATTACGGTGACTGTCTCCTTCTGTTCCTTCCACAGATATCCCCCTGTGAGAAGAAAAATCAGCAGCAGACTCCCCAGAAAAATTTTCTTTCCAGTACTCATTCATATCCTCCACTTTTGGAATCCATATTTTTACAACTGTTCCCTCGTCTATTTCACTCTCTATGGTAATGCCATATTCTTCTCCAAAACAATGCTTTACACGTCTGTCTACATTTCTTACTCCAATACCAGAGCCTCTACGGCTGGATACTACTTTCTGCTCCATAATCTGCTTTATCTGCTCGCCAACCATTCCCTCTCCGTTATCAGAAATAGCAATACAGATTTTTCCATCTTCTTCATGAGCAGAAATATGAATTTCTCCATCTCCGTACATACTTTCCATACCATGATAAACGGCATTTTCCGCCAAAGGTTGCACAATCAGCTTTGGACAGATATATTTTTTCACATTTTCTTCTATTTCCACATCAAAAGAGAACTTATCTTCAAATCGTATTCCCTGAATTTCCATATAATTTTTTACATGCAAAAGCTCCTTCTCCACTGTAATAAAGTCTTCCCCTTTATTAAGAGAAATACGGAAAAATCCAGCCAAAGCTGTTACCATTTTTGCTGCACCTTCGTATCTTTTACTTTCAATCATCCATATAATGGAGTCCAGTGTATTATAGAGAAAATGTGGATTAATCTGCGACTGCAAAAGCTTCATCTGCATATCCCAATATTCCTGTTCCTTCTGAACAGCCTTCATCATCAGCTGCTTAATCCGCTTCCGCATTTGATTAAAGCTCTCCGCTAACTGTCGCACTTCATAAGTGCCTTCTTCCTCAATTTCCTTGTCCAAATCCTTATCGTCAAACTGTTCTGCTCTTTTGCTGAGTCTTTGAATAGGTTCTGTAATCTTCTGCACAATATAGCGGTTGATGCAAATTACTAAGATTCCCATACCTCCGAATAAGCACCAGATTAAAAGATTTATGGGATATTCCTTATATAATCCTTCTTCTAAAGAGGCAATTCCGATGATTTTCCATCCTGTGTACCCTACCGTTCTCTGACGGACTAAATAACGTTTTCCTTCCAGTTTTTCTTCATGTATTCCATCTGCTGTAATGGATTTCATTCCCAGTTTTTCTGTATATACACCATGCTGGAGCTGCAAACCTTTGGGATGATAAATCAGTGTTCCATCTGCTGTTTTCATATAAGAATATCCGTAGCTTTCATCCTCCTGCATTTGAAATGCCTGAACAATCCGCTGGTACTTTAACGTTCCTGCAAGCACTGCCGGCTGTATCTCTCCGTCATGATTGATTTCTACAAAACGGTACAACAAAATATCCTGAAAAGAGCCGTCCTTTTCAAACCATGTCTTTCCCACATGGCTTTTTGCTTTCTGCATCATTTCTTTCTGCTTTTCTTTGGAAAGGATCCGCACATCTTCCTGCTGATTTTCATATAAGATGTCTCCCTGGTCATCATATAAAACTAAATTTCCCACCAGATTTTTATTTTCCTCACATACAAAATCCAATAGTTTTGTAAATCCTTCTTCTTGAAGATTTTCTTTTTTTATAATTTTATAATATACAGTATCAAAAAAATCAATAGCTTCTTTACATGCCTGCTCTACGCTTTCTGCCAGAAATTCCGTCTGCTGTCCTTTCTTTTCCCTGATAAAATTCTCTAAAATATCTTCCATATAATTCGTGAAAATAATTGCAAGAATAAGGAAAAAAAACACGGACACCCCTGTCAATGCAGACAAAATCACAGCCTGAATGCTTTGTCTTTGATATCTTTCTTTCCATCTTTTTCTCATATTATTTTTACCTTTCCTGCTTGCGGAAATTCGCAGGAGAAACATTCATACACTTTTTAAATACATAGCTAAAATAATTAGACTCCGGATAGCCCACCATTTCACTGATTACTTTTGTTTTATAATCTGTGGTCTTTAGCAACATGGCAGCTTCCTCCATTCTTTTATTCGTCAAATACGTAATGAAATTGATACCATGCTCTTTCTTGAAAATATTAGAAAAGTGAGATGGGCTGACATGAAGATATTCACACAACATTTCCACAGACAAATCCGGTTGTCTGAAATTCCTGTCAATATATTCTTTTGCTCTCTGTGCCAATATTCCATTGTTATCAATACGTTTCTGGTTAATCGCATATCCGATATCAACAGAATTCTGATAAAGCCACTTTTTCAACTGTTCTCCTGTATGTAAAGACAAAATAGAAGTTATCAGATTTTTTGCATTTAAAAAGCTTTCTCCGTCTAAATGATACTGATGCGCAATCTTTACAAAGGAAAAACTCAGCTCTAATATAAAGGTCTGATATTCTTCAAAATTCAGTTTATAATGTTCTAATTCTTGAAAAATTCTTGTAACTGCCTCTGAAATTTTTTCTTCATCTGCCATTTTTATGGCAAGCTCCAAATCACGCCCACATTGCCCTTCAAAATAATGTCCTTCTTCCATAGGACTTTCTATATCCTGAATATAAATCACCCTGTCATTTTCTGAAACCACACTGTACTCCAAGGCACACTGTGCATCTTTATAAGAACGTTCCAGTTGTTCTATTCCCGACACCGGCTTACCTACACCACAGTAAAAATCTACCTGCATAAAACGTTTTCCTATAATCTGAGCTTCATTTAAACATTTCAGCACTTCCTGAAGATGTCCCTTTTCCTCAAGGTGCACAATTAAAATAATATATTCATAACATCGAAATACAATATGCTGCTGAAATCCCTGAAAGATTTCCTGCATCAGTTTAGAAATAGAGAACATTTTAAGCTGCGCATCTTCATCCTCAGGATTAGGCTGTAATATCACTGCCACACAATCCTTCCAGTTAAAATCAATATTCAGTTCCTGCAAACGTTTCTCTCTTTTTTCTGCAGGTATTCTTCCTTCAATTATTTCTGTCAGCAGCCTCTCCCGCAAAATCGGAAGATTTTCTTGATACATCTGCAAGAGATAGGTCTTATTATTCTTTTCTTCAATTTCTGCTGTAATCTCCCCATACATTCGTTTTAAAAGTTCTTCCATCTGAGACATGCTCACCGGTTTTAATAAATAATCAGAAACACCATAGCGAATTGCTTTCTGAGCATATTCAAAGTCATCAAATCCAGAAAACAGAATAATTTTCATCTTAATATAATTCCTGTATATTTTTTCTACCAGCTCCAGCCCGTTCATAAAAGGCATTCGAATATCACTGATTAAAACATCTGGTCTGTTATTTTGAATGATTTCCCATGCTTCCTGCCCATTTGATGCCACAGCAACGACCTGAAATCCAAAACTCTCCCAGTCAATTCCATCTTTCATTCCCCGTAAAATCTGGGGTTCATCATCTACCAGCAATACCTTATATTTTTCTTCCATTTGTTCACCTGCCTTACCCTTTCACAGGAAATAAAGGTGCCACATTTTCATGTAACACCATTCTTTTCTAATTGATATGTTCCTGCAACAATTCTACGATTTCCTGAGCTGCATTTTTATCGACATAAGTCTTTTGTGCTTCTTTCATCTTCTGAATTCTCTCTGGATTATTCAGAAGTTCTATTCCTTTTTCTACCTGTTTCTCCACAATTCTTGGGGCAATGGACATTCCATATTTTACAAAAAATTTCTTGTTTTCTGTCTCGCATCCCGGTATAGGTGATGTATGCACAATAGGAATACCGGATACTGCTGCCTCTGTAGAAGTCAGCCCTCCCGGCTTTGTATACAGAATATCACATGCCTTCATATAAAGCGACATTTGCTTTGTCTGTCCGACAATATGAATGTTCTCATGGTGTTGATAAACCTTCTTCATCTTCTGGAAAATCTTCTTATTATTTCCACAAATAACAATAATTCCATCGGAAACTTCCATTCTTTTTTGCAACTGCATAGTCAGCTTTTCCAAATCTCCAGCTCCCATACTTCCTCCCATAACAAGAAAAAGTCTCTTATCTTTTGGTAATTTTAAATGCTCTCTTACCTTAGATTTTTCCGCTGTTTTTATAAATTTATTACTAACGGGAATTCCAATGGAAAGTAGTTTTTCTCTCGGTATTCCCCGCTTTTCGCAAACTTTTGCCACATCTTCATGAGGAACTATATAATAATCACATCTGGTTTCTTCCCAAAAAGGAATACAGGTATAATCTGTCATAATGGCTATCATCAGTGGCAATTCAATTCCCTGTCTTTTCATGTATGTGAGCGTTTCTGAAGGATATAAATGAGGCATTAAAAGAGCATCAAACTTTTCTTCTTCCAGATATTTCTGTAAATATTTTCCCATTTTGGCATTCACATAATATACGGGGGATTTTTTTGTTATCCTGCTGATTACCATTCCCAGTTTATAGACTACTCCGAAAACATGAGGAACATTTTTCACTGTATTCACATACACATCCCCCACAGTCTGAGATACCTTTTGTCCTGCCAAGGTAAGATAATCGAACAAAATTGCTTCGTGTCCTTTGGCTTCCAGCGCCTCTTTCATTGCAAGTCCTGCCGCATCATGTCCGCCTCCTGTTTTACAAGATAAAATTAAAACCTTCATCTATTTGCTCTCCTAATTCCAAAACATATTTGTCGTTCTTTTCTGTTCTTCAGCTCTGCCCCATGCTTGTCTACAATCACCAATGAAATCAGCATATTTCCTATGCACAAAACAGGATCCACTTTGCAAATCAGAGCACTGACTGTCCAGCAGATATAAGTAATCAGTGTTCGATAGCTGTGTGGATTAATGCGAATAACTACAGAAAACAGCAGATACCAAAAAATTAAAAGACACAAATTCGTCAAAAACGGATAAAGACCTAAAAGCACCCCAAAGGAAACTGCAATTCCCTTTCCTCCTTTTTTCTTTCCACCAGACACCGGAAATGCATGTCCAAACACAGGCGCTGCCATAACAAAGGCGAACCCGATAAACTCTGTCCCCAGATATTTTCCTGCCATATATACAGGCAATATTCCTTTTAAAATATCTCCCAGCAAAACTAAAATTCCGCACAAAGCTCCGCCGCAGAGAAATGCATTGGCGGTTCCCGGATTTCCGTCACTGCTTTCTTTTCTCACATCAATTCCTTTTATCATTTTCGGTACTACATATCCGAACATCAAGCTTCCTGATAAATAGCCAAATGCAATATAAAATCCGTATTCTATTAACATTTATTCACCTTCTGTTTTTTGCACTTTTCTCTTATTTTTATGTAAAGCTTCCAGCAGAAATATACAAGAACATACACAAGCAGCAAATCCATGCAAAATCCACCCACACCAAAATGAGTTGAAAACATTCCGCTACTGTTCACATGAATTTTAAAAAGTAAATCGGAACCCCCATGTACATGGTATTTTCACTTACTTTTGTTACAAATGGAAATAATACTGCAAAAAAGAAACATCCAATAAGTTATAAAACCCACAAAGGTCAAAGCAGCTATATACATCCCATTTTTCTTCATCAGACAACCTAGGCAGCATTATTTTTGTGTTCCCAATTTTACGATACTGCTCGATATTTGACATCATTTTATGATATTTTTAATTTTCAACAATCTCTTTGCTTGCCGCTTGAAAAGGGTGTCCCCTCCAAATCATACGGCGTCATCTGGTAAACATAGTAATTCAACCAGTTGGTATACAGATTATTCGCATGAGAACGCCACAAAAGCAGCGGTTTGTTCTCTGCATTATCTTCCGGATAATAGCCTTTAGGCATCTCGATAGGAAGCCCTTTACTTAAATCCCTTTTATATTCTCTGTCAAGAGTTACTCTGTCATATTCTGGATGTCCCATGACAAAAATCTGTCTACCGTCCTTCGCCATAGCCAGAAATACACCGGCTTCCTCTGACTCCGCTAGAACTGTAAGTTCTTTACAATTATGAATATCTTCGGAAGATATCTCTGTATGTCTGGAATGTGGAGCAAAAAATACATCATCAAATCCTCTTACTAAGGGGATTTTTCTATTTTCCACTTTATGGGCAAAAATTCCAAAGACTTTTTTATCCATCATTCTTTTCTGTAACCCATAATGATAATATAATCCCGCTTGTGCTGCCCAGCAAAGATAAATAGTAGAAGTTACATTCTCTTTCGACCATTCCATAATTTCTGTCATTTCCTTCCAGTAATCCACTTCTTCAAATTCCATCTTCTCTACTGGCGCTCCAGTAATAATCATACCATCAAACTTATGTTCTTTCACTTTCTCAAAGGTCTGATAAAATTTGTTCAAATGGCTGGTAGCTGTATTTTTAGAAACATGGCTACTCACCATCATAAAAGAAACATCTACCTGTAAAGGTGTATTAGACAAAGAGCGCAAAAGCTGTAACTCCGTTTCTTCCTTTAAAGGCATCAAATTTAAAATCAAAATCTGCACTGGACGAATATCTTGATGGACAGCTCTTTTTTCATCCATGACAAATATATTCTCTTTTTCTAATATTTCTTTTACTGGTAAATCACTTTGAATTTTAATGGGCATTTTTCTTTCTCCCTTTCTTTTTTCTACATAAGAGGTGCAAACATACGCAAAACTCTTCCGGTAATGCGCATTGCTAAATTCTGTCGTTTATAATCAGATGGTTGCATCTTAATACATTTTTGCAAAGTTGCCTGAAAATCTTTTTCAATTTCTAAAATTTGTGAATTTTTATACATCACCACACCACATTCAAAATGGTGGAACAAACTTCGGTAATCCAAATTAACTGTTCCCACTACTGCCTTTTCATCATCTGAAACAAAGATTTTTGCATGTACAAATCCCGGTTCATATTCGTGGATTTCTACTCCTGCTTCCAAAAGCTCATTATAATAAGTCTTTGCCACAGCAAAAGCAGCCTTTTTATCCGGAATGTGAGGCATGATGATAGATACCTGCACACCTCTTTTTGCAGCATATGTAAGCGCCATAAGCATTTCATAATCCAGAATTAAATACGGCGTCATAATATGCACATAATCTTTTGCCGTATTTAAAATATCAAGATACACCTTTTTCCCAACACGTTCTTTTCCAAAAGGAGATACCTCATAAGGAATAAGATATCCGTCACTTGGCATAGTGAAGTTCGCTGGTGTTCTATATTGCTCATAATTTTCTTCTTTTTTTTCGGAGACATTCCACATCTCTAAAAACATATATGTAAACCGTTCTGCTGCTTTTCCGGTAAGCTTCACAGCCGTATCCTTCCAATGCCCGAAGCGTAGCTTCTGGTTAATATACTCATCTGCCAAGTTTGTTCCTCCGGTAAACGCAACCTTTCCGTCAATTACCATGATTTTCCTATGATCTCTGTTATTATAATGTGTGGAAAATATAGGTTTAATGGGTGCAAACATTTTACATTGAATACCTTCCGCCTCCAAAAGCTTCGGATAGAAATAGGGTAAAAGTGCCAGTACGCACATACCGTCATACATAACACGCACTTCCACACCCTCTTTTACTTTTTTCTTTAAAATCTCCAAAATGCTGTTCCACATTTTTCCATCTTCTACAATAAAGAATTCTAAAAAGATAAACTTTTCTGCTTTTTCCATCTCTGCCAGCATATCTGGAAATTGATCATCCCCAAGAGGATAATAGGCTACTTGTGTGTGATCATAGACAGGACAGTTATCATATTCCTCCATATACTGGACAAAATGTCCCATCTGAGAATTTTCTTCTTTCAGGCGATTTTTCACCTCTGTGTTTTGTGGTGCATACTGTCTAGTAAATTTAGAAAGGAACTGTAATCGCCTGAAAATCATTTTTGTTCCTAACTGAGTTATCACATATAAGTAGAAAAATGCGCCGAATACCGGAAAAATAACCAACGGCAACATCCACACCAGTTTAAAGTCAGGACTCTCATTGCTGTTAAAAAGATGCAAAACCACGCTGACACTCAACACAACAAACAAGAGATAAAAGACATAACTGTAGTCTCTTAACCAGATATAAGTCACTGCCAGCAACGCAAACTGGATTAAAAACGCAAATATTACAAACAGCGTTCTTCCGAATATAATTTTTTTAACTCCCTGAATTCCCTTTTCTTTTATTTCTTCTGTTTTCATAAGTTTTACATACCTGCCATTTTTATAAAATCATCTTCTGATAAAATTGGAATACCCAGCTCCTTTGCTTTTTTATTTTTAGAAGAATTTGACGTTGTATCATTGTTAATCAGATAATGTGTCTTTGAAGTCACACTTCCTGTTACTTTTCCACCTCTTTTTTCGATCTCTTCTTTCAGTTCTGCTGCCACAGCTTCTGTAATATAGATAATTCCATATTTTCCTGCTGCAAGCTGTTTTAATTTATCACTGGCTTCTTCACGGGTCTTTACCGGGCAAATGCTCAATCCCAGCGTCGCGAAGCCATATATGCTGTCATAATCGCCAATCACCGCAATTTTATACATACATTTCCCTTACCCTTTCCCGAATTGCCTCTTCCGGAAATTCATTCTGCTTTCCGGTTAATATAATCCGAACTGTCTTTATTTCATTTTCTCTGGCAATCTGATAGGCTACCAGAGGTCCGACAGAAAATGTATTGTATTTCTGCGGTTTAATCGTTTCAATCATACGGTTGTCACACCAGCGTTCAAACGCAGACGGCGACTCTTCCAGCGCCTGTGCACCACCTGCGTAAGATGTTCCTGCCAGATATTCACAGATTGCATCCATTCCAGATAATGCTGCTTTTGAAAGCTGTTCCACACTAATATCCCCGCACTCTGCCATAGCACGCTTCATGAATTCCAAGGATTTGCCCGTCTTTTGTGCCCGGACTGCAATTTTGATATTCGCAATTGCCACAGTTGACTCTGCATAGTTTCTGATAATCTCATCTTCTGCATTACAACCGGCTTCATAAATTGCTTCCAATGCTGCCCTGTCAATAATCACATCACAAAGCTGACCATCCCGTGTATGAAGTAAGGTATCATAAGCATCCTGAGCAGCAGCCGCCATATTTCCTGGGAGCCGTTCAAATTCTTTATTCTCCACGATGCTTAGCATTTCTTTTCCCGGAATGCTGCAATCATTATAAAAAATATTCTCGTTGTGTACCTCTGTACATATTTCTTTGATTGCCGCTTTCAAATTATGATACACTTTTGAATAAGAAAGAACATCAAATACTGACAAATCCGGCGCGGTATCTCGAATGACTTCCCATGTCTTCTCTTCTTCTTTTTTCAACATAGCCGCTGCATCAAGGCCGGCTCCTGTATCTCCCCAGCCACGTTCACTTAAAAGTTCCAGACACTGCTTCTCACTTTGACAGTTTACAAGCTGGTCAATAAACGAATCTGTCAGCAGGGATGCTTCCAGAGCACGTATTCGTGCAACCGCATAAGTATACTCTAAATCATTCAAAATATATACCTCCTGCTTACTTATGCGACATTGATAGAGTTCTTTCGAACCTAGTCGCAAAACACATCCTGCCGGTTTGCCTTGAACACATATCGTGATTTTCGATATTCGTATGCAAGGTACATCACGTCAGTTCAACATGGTTCTTCTAAACCTGCTGATGCGGATGTTTCTCTTCGAGCCTGACGGCATGGATGCTTTTCTTTATGCAAATAATAATCCATG
>RCNH01000917.1_pt1 | contig 10979 bp, 13 predicted proteins | sample 2041161 | NCBI WGS metagenome assembly RCNH01 (sample SAMN09708215, study PRJNA481090) | Feces metagenome, whole genome shotgun sequencing project. | biome: feces | host: Leptonychotes weddellii | place: Antarctica: Sion Island | collected 2010-03-01
GAAATCAAAAAACAGATGTGTGAAATCGGTAAAAGAGGTTATAACCGAGGAATGGTTGCTGCAAATGATGGAAACTTCTCAGTAAAATTAAATGATAATGAATTCCTTTGCACACCAACAGGTGTAAGTAAAGGATTTATGACACCAGAATATATCTGTAAAGTAGATGCTGAAGGTAATCTTATTCAGGCAAATGAAGGATTCAGACCATCTTCAGAAATCAAAATGCATATGCGTGTATATAAAGAAAGACCAGACGTTAATGCTGTAGTTCATGCACATCCACTGTATGCTACAACATTTGCTATCTGCGGAAAAGCTCTTACAGAAGCTATCATGCCAGAAGCTGTTATCGCATTAGGATTTGTTCCAGTTGCTAAATATGGTACACCATCTACAATGGAAATTCCAGATGCTGTATCTGAATACTTACAGAGTGTTGATGCAGTTCTGCTTGAGAACCATGGAGCACTTGCATATTCAGATAATCTTCTGAATGCATACCACAAAATGGAATCCTTAGAGTTCTATGCTCGTCTGCTTTACCAGGCACGTATGCTCGGAACACCACAGGAATTCAATCAGGAACAGATGGAAAAACTGTATGAAATCAGAAGAAATATGGGTCTGCCAGGAAAACATCCTGCAACAAACGGAATGAAAACAACAAAAACAACTCCAGATGCAGAACTTATTGCATCTGTTACAAAGAAAGTTATGGAACAGCTGGGACTTAATAAATAGTAGCAGCAAAAAGGAGGTAATTTTCGTGCCTATTAATGAAAATATGGTACAGGATATTGTACAAGAGGTAATCGCTAAGATGCAGATCCAGTCCGCACCTTCTGAAAAACATGGCGTGTTTAAAACCATGGAACAGGCGATAGAAGCTGCAAAAGAATCTCAGCAGATTGTTAAAAAAATGACTATGGATGAGAGAGAAAAAGTAATTTCTGTTATCCGTAAGAAAATTATAGAAAATGCTGAAATATTAGCAAGAATGGGTGTAGAAGAAACCGGAATGGGTAATGTAGGTGATAAGATCCTGAAACATGGTCTTGTTGCAGAAAAAACACCTGGAACAGAAGATATTACTACAACTGCATGGTCAGGAGATAAAGGTCTGACATTGATTGAAATGGGACCATTTGGAGTTATTGGTGCTATTACACCATGTACAAATCCAAGTGAAACTGTTTTGTGTAATACAATAGGAATGTTCGCTGGCGGAAATACGGTAGTATTTAATCCACATCCAGCAGCAATCAAGACTTCTATCTACGCAGTGAATCTGTTAAATGAAGCTTCTTTGGAAGCTGGCGGACCAGATAATATTGCATGTACAGTAGAACATCCAACACTGGAAACAAGCAATATTATGATGAAACATAAAGATATCCATCTGATTGCTGCAACAGGGGGTCCTGGTGTGGTAACAGCTGTTCTTTCTTCAGGAAAGAGAGGAATCGGTGCAGGTGCAGGTAATCCTCCAGCACTGGTTGATGAAACAGCAGATATCAGAAAAGCAGCACAGGATATTGTAAATGGTTGTGTGTTTGATAACAACCTTCCATGTATCGCAGAAAAAGAAATCGTTGCTGTTTCTTCAATTGCAGATGAATTAATGCATTATATGGTAACAGAACAAGGATGCTATCTTGCTTCTAAAGAAGAACAGGATGCACTAACAGCAGTTGTACTTGCTGGTGGTAAATTGAATCGTAAATGTGTAGGAAGAGATGCAAAAACATTGCTTTCTATGATTGGTGTAGAAGTTTCCAATGATATTCGTTGTATTACTTTTGAAGGACCAAAGGAACATCCACTGATCGCAACAGAACTTATGATGCCTATTTTAGGTGTTGTTCGTGCAAAAGATTTTGAGGATGCAGTAGAGCAGGCTGTATGGCTTGAACATGGCAATCGCCATTCTGCTCATATCCATTCCAAAAATATTGATAATATTACAACATATGCAAAAGCAATTGATACAGCAATTCTTGTAAAGAATGCACCTTCTTATGCAGCATTAGGATTTGGTGGCGAAGGATATTGTACTTTTACAATCGCAAGCCGTACCGGTGAGGGATTGACATCTGCAAGCACCTTCACAAAGAGAAGAAGATGTGTTATGGCAGAAAGCTTATGCATTCGTTAATCAGGAGGAAACAAAATGGATACAAATATGAATATTGAAGAAATTGTAAAACAGGTTTTAGCTGGTATGACAGGAACTGCACCAGCGGCACCTGCAGCAGCACCTGTAGCACCTGCAGCAGCACCAGCAGCTGATGGAAGTATTCCAAAAACAGCGCATGTTGCAATGCTTACAGGACTGGAAAATTTTGAAGTAAAAGAATTTCCAATGCCAGAAGTTGGGGATGAGGATATTCTTGTAAGAGTTGAAGGATGTGGTGTTTGTGGTACAGATGCTCACGAATTCAAAAGAGACCCATTTAGTCTGATTCCAGTTGCACTGGGCCATGAAGGTACTGGTGAAATCGTAAAAATGGGTAAAAATGTAAAGAAAGATTCTGCAGGAAAAGATTTACATATTGGTGATAAAGTAGTTACCTGTATGATTTTTAAAGATAATCCAGACATCACAATGTATGATCTGAATAAACAGAACGTAGGCGGAGCTGATGTGTACGGACTTCTTCCAGATGATGATATTCATCTGAATGGATGGTTCTCAGATTACATTCTGATTCGCAAAGGATCTACAGTATTCAATGTAAGTGATTTGGATCTGAATTCCCGTATTCTTATTGAGCCATGTGCAGTACTGATTCATGCAGTAGAACGTGCTAAAACAACAGGAATTCTCAGATTTAACAGCCGTGTAGTTGTTCAGGGATGTGGACCAATTGGTCTGATTTGTATCGCAATCTTAAGAACAATGGGTATTGAAAATATCACAGCTGTAGATGGAAATGAAATGCGCCTTGGATTCGCTAAAGAAATGGGCGCTACAAAGACTGTAAACTTTATGGAACATAAAGGAATTGAAGCTTTGACAGCAGCTGTAGAAGAAAGCTTTGGTGGACATCCAGCAGATTTTGGTTTCCAGTGTACAGGTTCACCTGTTGCACATGCTAATATTTATAAATTCATTCGCAATGGTGGTGGACTTTGTGAACTTGGTTTCTTCATCAATGGTGGAGATGCAACCATCAACCCACACTTTGACATTTGTTCTAAAGAACTTACAATGGTTGGTTCATGGGTATATACTCTGAGGGATTACGCTACAACATTTGATTTCCTGAAGAGAGCAAAAGGCATCGGTCTTCCAATGGAAAAATTAATCACACACAGATTTGCTCTTGAAGATATCAATGAAGCACTGAAGACAAATCTGGCTATGAAGGGTCTGAAGATTGCTATTGTGAATGATGCAAAAAACAGATAATTCATAAAGGAGAGGAAAAATGGCAGAAGCTGTAGGAATTCTTGAAGTATTTGGACTGACAACTGCATTTGTTGCAGGAGATGCAGGGTGTAAGGCGGCCAATGTACGGATGGAAGTATTCGATAAAAACAAACCTGCAAATGCGGACAGCCTGCCAGTTCCGCTGCTGGTAACTATCAAATACCGAGGCAGTGTGGCAGATGTAACAGCAGCTGTTGATGCAGGAGAGAGAACAGCAAAAACTCTGGGTGGGGTAGTGACAAAACATGTTATTCCAAATCCGGAAGCTGGAACCGTAAAAATGTTAAAAATCAGTGCTTTAGATAAGAACTGATTCTAAAAAATTGTTGATAAAATTTGAATTTCAGGAGGAAATAACAATGGCTAAAGAAGCATTAGGAATGGTAGAAACAAGAGGACTCACAGCAGCAATCGAAGCAGCAGATGCTATGACAAAAGCAGCAGAGGTTGCATTAGTAGGAACAGAAAAAATTGGTTCTGGTCTTGTAACTGTTATGGTACGTGGAGATGTTGGAGCTGTTAAAGCAGCAGTAGAAAGCGGAAGCGCAGCAGCAAGCAGACTGGGTGAACTGGTAGCTACTCACGTAATTCCAAGACCTCATGAAGATGTAGAAAAAATTCTTCCTACAGTATAATTGATTCCGACCTAAGAGGGAAAGGAGTTCATCCATGGGTAAATCGTATGGCTTTGTTGAAATTACAGGTGTTGTTGCAGCAATTGATGCATTAGATATTATGTTGAAATCTGCTGATGTAACCCTGGCTACATGGGAAAGAAAGCTGGGCGGTCGTCTTGTTACATTAGTAATTGAAGGCGATGTGGCAGCAGTTACAGCAGCGGTAGATGCAGCGGTATCTGCAGCAATTAAGAAACCTGTATTGCATGCAGTCATTGCTCGGCCCCATGAAGAAACAGTACGCATGGTAGAATTAAGTGCTAGTCGCTGGAAAAAATAGGGGGACTTACGATGGCAGAGATTAAAAAAACAACATCCAAGACTCCGGCACCAAAGAAAGCTGCTCCTAAATCAGCAGCAGCAAAAAAAACTACCGGAACAAGGAAAGCCGCTGAGACGAAGGCTGCCTCAGTAGAACAGGAAGTTAAAACAGTTGTAAAATCAACAAAAACAACAAACAATACAATCCACAAGGAGGAAAAAAGAATGACACAGGAAGCATTAGGAATGGTTGAAACCAGAGGATTAGTTGCAGCAGTAGAAGCAGCAGATGCTATGTGTAAAGCAGCTAATGTTGCATTAGTAGGAACAGAGAAAATTGGTTCTGGTCTTGTAACTGTTATGGTACGTGGAGACGTTGGAGCAGTTAAATCTGCAGTAGAAAGCGGAGCAAGCAGTGCAAGCAGACTGGGTGAACTGGTAGCTACTCATGTAATTCCAAGACCACATACAGATGTGGAAATGATTCTTCCAAAAGTTAAATAATTGGATGAGTTAAGAAGGGGGGTGTAACACACCCCCACTTGACTACAAAGAAAGCAGGTGTTATTTGTGGATGCAAAAAATATTGAGCTGATTACAAGAATGGTAATCGACAGTATGCAGAAACAGAACGATGCAGACCAGGAAACAGGTTTTCTTGTTCCTATCGGAGTGTCTGCAAGACATATACATTTAACTCAGGAAGATTTGGAAACTTTATTCGGACCAGGATATCAGCTCACAAAGAAGAAAGAGTTAATGGGTGGTCAGTTTGCATCGAATGAGTTAGTTACTATTGTAGGACTGAAATTACGTGCTATTGAAAATGTACGTATTTTAGGACCATGCAGATCAAAATCACAGGTTGAGATTTCAGCAACAGATGCGATTCGTTTGGGCGTGAAGGCACCAATCCGTCAGTCTGGTGATATTAAAGGATCTGCCCCTATCGCTCTGGTAGGACCAAAAGGTGCTTTATATCTGGAGGAAGGATGCATTGTAGCTGCAAGACATATTCATATGTCACCAGCAGATGCAAAGGCAGCTGGAGTAAAAGATGGTGATCTGGTATCTGTAAGAGCAGATAATGAACGTGGAACAGTATTTAATAATGTAAAGATTCGTGTAGATGATAGTTTTACACTGGAAATGCACATCGATACAGATGAAGCAAACGCTTCAAGAATTGCTACTGGAAACACAGTGATGATCGTAAAATAATTAGATATAAATGCAAGTGATGGAGGTTAACAATGATTGTAGGTAAAGTTGTAGGAAGCATTGTTTCTACCAGAAAGAATGACCAGTTGATAGGTAACAAATTTATGATTGTAGAACCGGTGCACCACATGAAAGCCGATGTCAATCAGATTGTGGCCATTGATAATATTGGAGCAGGTATTGGAGAATACGTGTTAGTTGCGCAGGGAAGTGCAGCCAGAGTTGGCTGTGGACTAGAAACAGCGCCAATTGATGCAGCCATAGTAGGTATCATTGATGATGGTGCAGGATTGGAGTAATCGCATGGATATCAAAGAATTACAAAAAATCATACAAGAAAATGGTGTGGTTGGAGCCGGTGGAGCCGGATTCCCTACATACGTAAAAATTGATGAACGTGCAAACACCATTTTAATGAACTGTGCAGAATGTGAACCATTGCTGAAATTGCACAGACAGCTGTTAAAACAGCATGCACATGAAATTATGGAAACATTCCATATGATCGCAGAAACTGTTGGTGCAAAAGAAGCTATTATTGGTGTAAAGAAGTCATATACAGATACTGTAAATGCATTAAATCAGCATCTGGGAGAATATCCGGAGATGCGTCTTGCCCTGTTGGATGAAGTATATCCTATGGGTGATGAGATCGTTTTGATTTATGAAGCAACCGGTCGTGTAGTTCGACCAGGTGGACTTCCTATTGAGGAAGGTGTTGCAGTATTCAATGTAGAGACTGTTTATAACATTCATCGTGCAGTAGAAAGTAATCATCCGGTTACAGATAAGCTTGTTTCTGTTGTTGCAGAAGTAGAGCATCCAGTAACCGTAAGAGTTCCTCTTGGAACACCTTTAAAAGAGGTTGTTGCCATGGCAGGACAGACAACAACAAAAGATGCAGTTTATTTTGTAGGTGGACCTATGATGGGTAATATTGGAACAGGAGAGCAGCCGGTTACAAAAACCACAAATGCGGTCCTGGTATTACCAAAAGATCATACCATCGTACAGAAGAAACTGAGAAAATCCTCTATTGACATGAAACGGGCAGCGTCCATTTGCTGTCAGTGCCGTACATGTACAGATCTTTGTCCAAGAGCAAATCTGGGACATCCTATTGATCCGGCATTGTTTATGAGAGCCACAACCAATAAGGATTTTAGAGACATGAACCCATATCTGAATGCAAACTTCTGCAGTTCTTGTGGTGTATGTGAAATGTATTCATGCCCACAGAGTCTTGCACCACGTTCTCTGCTTGCAGATATGAAAGTTGGCCTTAGAATGGCTGGTGTAAAACCACCACAGGGAGTACAGGCAAAACCTGTAAAAGACACAAGGGAATTGCGTAAAGTACCTGAAGAACGTTTGATGGCCAGATTGGCATTGACAAAATATGACAAGGAAGCTCCATTGGATGATAATGTAGTTCCTGTAAAGAAAGTTACAGTAAACTTGAGTCAGCATATTGGAGCACCGGCTCAGGCAATCGTAAAGATTGGTGATCAGGTAACCGTTGGACAGATGATCGCTCAGCCGGCAAAAGGTTTAAGCGTTGGCATTCACGCATCCATTAGTGGTGTGGTTATGGATGTTACAGATAAAGCCGTAGTTATAGAAGCAAAGTAGAAAGGACGTGCACTGTATGAGTAAAGCAATCGGTATGGTTGAATTTAAAACCACAGCAACCGGTATTACAGCAGCGGATGCTATGGTAAAAACTTCAGAAGTAGAGCTTATTGAAGCCCAGACAGTTTGTCCTGGAAAATATATTGCTATAATTTCTGGAGATTTAAGTGCAGTAAAGGCAGCAGTAGATACAGCATCTACTCAGTATGAAGAACAGTTGATTGGAAATTTCGTTTTAGGAAATCCTCATGAATCCCTGTTCCCTGCCATTTACGGTGCTGCCCAGGTAGATAAAGTAAGTGCTCTGGGGATATTAGAAACATATGATGCTGCATCACTGATCGTTGCAGCAGATATCGCAGCTAAGACTGCTATTGTAGATTTGATTGAACTTCGTATTGCAAAAGGTATGTGTGGTAAATCATATATGTTAATTACTGGTGAAGTTTCAGCGGTAGAAGCATCCATCGAAAAAGCCAAAAAAGCAGTAGGAGAAAACGGTATGTATCTGGATTCCTCCGTTATTGCTCATCCGGATGCAAAAGTAATCGAATCCATATTATAATCAAACAAGTAGGGGCGGAGGAAGGCAGACTTTCTCCGCTTTTGTTTATGCAAAAAGGAGAATAGATTTCTTTGAAGGAGGACAGGTTGTATGCTAGCATTAGAAAGAAGAAATCTGATTTTAGAGAAACTTCAGGAAGAAAAACGCGTAGTAGTTAGTGAGTTAAGTCAGTTATACAACGTGTCAGAAGAAACAATACGACGAGATCTGGATAAGTTAGAAAACGAAGGATATGCTATTAAAAGTTATGGTGGAGCTGTTATTAACGAAAACACAAGTATTGACATGCCTTTTAATATCCGGAAAAACAGAAATGTTTTAGGAAAACAAAAAATAGCAGAGATGGTTGCAAATATGATTCATGACGGGGATCAGATCATGTTAGATGCCAGTACCACATCTGTATTTATAGCAAAAGCCATTAAAGACAGAGAACGTTTAACAGTAATCACAAATTCTATAGAGATTCTTATAGAATTAGCAGATGTATCCGGTTGGACTATCATATCAACCGGAGGAACCATGAAAGAGGGTTATCTTGCACTTTTGGGAACAAGAGCGGAAGAGACCATGCAATCCTATTATGTGGATAAGGCATTTGTGTCATGTAAAGCACTGAATATGGAAAAAGGACTGATGGATTCGACAGATCTTTTTGCGCATTCCAAGCAAGCAATGATGAAATCCGCAAGGGAGAGCATCTTAGCGGTTGATTATACAAAATTTGATTGTACAGCATTTTCAAGAGTGTTAGATGTAGGATCGTTAAGTGCAGTAGTAACGGATCAGAAACCTACACAGGAATGGCTGGACTTTTTAAGAACGAGAAATATAAAATGTTATTATCCAGAATAAACAATTTCGAGAAAGGTGGAAATCATGGATAGTTTTGGTATTAATACTCAAATTTATTTTGGTGAAGGTGCTTTAGAACGTTTAAAAGAAATTCCATACAAAAAAGTCCTGGTTATCACAGATCCATTTGTAGTTCAGAGTAAAATGGTAGAGTTAATCACGAAACCTTTAGCAGAAGCTGGAAAAAACTATGAAGTATTTTGTGATGTAGTACCAGATGCACCTGTAGATAAAATTGCTAATGGGGTTAAAAAATTCTTAGAATATAGACCAGACGCAGTTGTTGCAGTAGGAGGCGGTTCTGCAATTGATTCTTCTAAGGCAATTAGAGAATTTGCATTAAAAATCGATAACTATGGTAAAGTGGGTCTGATTGCAATTCCAACAACAAGTGGTACAGGATCTGAGGTAACATCTTTTGCAGTAGTAAATGATACACAGGCAAAAGTAAAATACCCATTAGTTTCCGAAAGTCTTACAGCTCAGGAAGCTATTCTGGATGCTCAGTTAGTACGCAGTGTACCACCAAGCATTACAGCGGATACAGGTATGGATGTATTTACTCATGCATTAGAGTCTTATGTAAGTACAGCTCATAACGAGTTTTCATCAGCACTTTCAGAAAAGGCGATTGAAATTTGTGGTGTATTCCTGTTAAGGGCATATCTGGATGGAAATGATATGCATGCAAGAAATAAGATGCATGTAGCTTCTTGTATGGCAGGTCTTGCATTTAATTCTGCTTCTTTAGGTATTACTCATAGTATGGCACATCAGTTGGGAGCAATTTTCCATATTCCTCATGGAAGAGCAAATGCTATGCTGTTGCCTCATATTGTAGAATTTAATTCAAATATTAATAAAAATTCTAAGAGTCAGACAGAGTATCTGCCATCTGTGAAACGGTATGCACATATTGCACACATTCTGGGTCTTAGTAATTATAATGAAGTGATGAGTGTAAGATCTTTGGTAAACTGGATTCAGTTTATGCAAAAAGAGATGAACATTCCTTTGACAATTCAGGAGATTGGAACAATTACACCAGATGCATATTTTGCAGCAATTGATAAAATGGCTGATGCAGCATTGGCAGATGCGTGTACACCAACGAATCCAAGAACTCCAACCAAGGAAGATATTATTAAGATCTACACAAAATTGTGGTCATTTTAAAATGGAAAACTTTGCTTTTCCGATTTAGACGATTGCTGACAATGAAAGAAGAACCGTTTAAGACCATGTTCGGAGATGAACTGTTATGAAAACATATACAAAAAGCGGAGACGCAGGAACGACAAATTTAGTTCATACAAAAAATATAACAAAATCAGATGCGCGAGTGGAATGTGTCGGTACAATGGAAGAATTGTCCAGTAATCTGGGACTGGTAAAAACAAAGATTTCAGATTCCCAGGTTCTTGCTTTTCTGGAAGAAATTCAGAAGAATTTAATTACTGTTATGTCAGGCGTTAGTGACTCCTACAATATGAAGTATAAACTTTCAGAAGAAAAAGTTGTAGAACTGGAAAAAGAAATTGATCGTCTGGAAACGTTGTTTGAATGTCCGGAAAAATGTATCTTATCAGGAAACAATGAAATTTCGATACAGATTGATGTAACACGTAGTGTAGCACGTCGTGCAGAACGTTGTTTGGCAGCAGTTAGTGTTAAATTTGGTAGTGATACAGGGGCTAAGCGTTATATGAACCGTCTGGGGGATTATCTTTATGTTCTGGCAAGATATTATGATGAATTTTCGAAGCATGAAGCAGTAGAAATGTCAGAAGAAAGAAAAGATGAAACTGTAAAGACAAAAAAGGAGGAACCAGTTGTGGATGTGAATGAAGCATTGATCCAAAAGGTTCTTATGAGAATTGGTCAGGGGAAGATAACGCTGGATGTTTCAAAGCGACTGATTGAAAAAGTTGAAAAAGAGGCAGAACGAAGAGGGAAAAAGGCAGTAATTGCAATTTGTACACCGGATGGAAATCCAGTTGCAGTTCATGTTATGGATGGAGCATTTCTGGTAAGTTTTGATGTGGCTATGCGAAAGGCATATACATCGGTAGCAGTAAAAATGTCTACCATGGAATTATCAAAACTGACACAACCAGGGCAGACATTTTATGGATTGGAATCTCTGGAAGGTGGAAAAATGATCATCTTTGGTGGAGGAATTCCATTAACATACAATGGCGTAATCATTGGAGGCCTTGGAGTTTCTGGTGGAACAGGAGAAGAAGATCATAGTCTTGCAGAGTATGCATTATCTGTATTACCGGAAGTTTTAGCTGAAAAATAAGTAAAAGGGAGATAACAGAATTCTGTT
>RCNH01001332.1_pt1 | contig 10977 bp, 11 predicted proteins | sample 2041161 | NCBI WGS metagenome assembly RCNH01 (sample SAMN09708215, study PRJNA481090) | Feces metagenome, whole genome shotgun sequencing project. | biome: feces | host: Leptonychotes weddellii | place: Antarctica: Sion Island | collected 2010-03-01
GGGCCGCGCCCGATGCAAAGCGTGCCGGCGGCGGCTGGCAGGAGGAACGGTTATGACTGCAAAACAACAGCTGGAAGCACGGGTGCAGGCCCAGTGCCCGGTGTACTATTTTGTCTCGGGCGAGGCCTATCTGGCCCGCCGCGCCCTGCATCAGGCCAGTGCGCTGGTGCTGGCAGGGGAGAGCGAGGAAACCGTATTGGACGAGCCCGCCCCGGACATTGAATCCGTCATCATGGCGGCGGGCACCATCTCCTTTTTCGGCACCCGCCGCGTGGTGGTGATGCCCAATCTGGAGCCGTCGGCCTATTCCGAAAAGGACTTTGCCGACTTCTGCGACGCCATCGCCTCGGCGGAAAACGCGGTCTTTCTCATGGCCAGCGTCTATCCCATCGAGTGGAACAAGCCCCGCATCCCCAAGCAGATGAAAAAGCTGATGGACCTGTGCCAAAAGCAGGGCTATCTGGAGGACATCGCCAAGCTCACCGGCCCCCAGCTGCGGGAAAGCCTGATGCAGCGCGCCGCCGACCAGGGGGCCGAGCTGTCGGACGCGGCGGCCCGTGCCCTGGTGGAGCGCAGCGGCGAGGACCCGGCCCTGCTGGAAAACGAGGTGGATAAGCTGTGCGCCCTGGCGGGCTACGGCACCGTCACCCCGGCCATGGTGGCCCAGCTGGGCACGCCCAACCTGGAGGCGGACGTGTTCGACATGGTCAAGCTGGTCACCGCCAAAAACTCCACCCAGGCCTGCCAGCGCTTGCAGCAGCTCATCAAGCTGCGCCACGAGCCTATCGCCATTGCCGCCGCCCTGAACGGCAGCTATATCGACATGTACCGGGTCAAGCTGGGCCAGAGCCAAAAACGGGGCTATGAGGCCGTTCATAAAGACTTTGGCTATAAGGGAAGCCCCTACCGCTTAAAATACGTCCAGGACAGCGCACGGCGCTATACGCTGGACCAGCTGAAAACCTGCCTGAAGCTTTTGGACCGCCTGGACCAGGATTTGAAGGGCAGCCCGGTGGACGGGCAGGTTCTGCTGGAAACCACGCTGTGCTGCCTGTGCCGGATCGGAGGAAACGTATGAGAGAAAAACTGCATACCAACCGGGTGATCGTGGTGGAAGGCAAGTATGACGCTGCCCGCCTGGCCGGCATTACCGACGCGGCCATTTTGTGCACCGACGGCTTTTCCATCTACACCGACCCGGAGCGGCAAAAGCTCTTGAAGCAGCTGGCGGCCGCCAACGGCCTGATTTTGCTCACCGATTCGGACGCGGCAGGCTTTCGCATCCGCAACTTCGTCACCAATATCGTGGGGGCGGACAAGGTGCTGCAAGCCTACGTCCCGGCCCAGAAGGGCAAGGAAAAGCGCAAGGCCGAGCCGGGCAAGGAAGGTCTGCTGGGGGTAGAGGGCATCGACAGCGAGCTGCTATACGACATCTTGCAGGCCCTTTTGGCCGACGCGGACAAAACCGACGCCCCGCCCCCGGCCGAAGAAACGCCCCGGCGGGAGATCACCTATACCGACCTGTTTACCTGGGGGCTGTCCGGCACCGAAGGCGCCGCCGAGCGCAAGGCCGCCCTGCTGAAACAGCTGGGCCTGCCGCCGCGGCTGTCCAAAAAGGCCATGGTGCAGGTGCTGAACCGGCTGCATACCTGGGAAGAGCTGGACGCTTTGGTGCGCAGCCTGCCGGAATAAGCCGCCGCGCCCGCAAGGGAAAAGAAATCGCAGCGGGCATGCTTTTTGACTTGTACCCCAGGCGGGAACGTGGTATCCTAAGGGAGAAGCATTTGCAAAGAAGGGGGATTCGCTTATGAAGCTGAACATCGACTGGTCCGATCCGCTGATGCAGCATTCGGACCCATTGGAAATCAAGACCATGGATCTGGAAGACTTTTACCAGACGCAGGGCGCCTACGAGCGCTCCAACCTGTTCTTTGTGTTGGAGGCAGCCTTCCATCATTACGAAGGGGAGGGCGACAAAGTGCGGGCCGCTTACCTGGCCTACCTGGTGGCCTACTACCTGTTCGTTACCCTGACGCCTCCCGGCGCCGCCGCGCTGGCCTTGTATTACATCAAGAAGGCCATGCAGCTGGACCCCAAGCCGGAGTATGCGGGCTGGCTGGATTCCATCGAGCGGGAAGTCTGATCTCCCCAAAATAAAACACCCGGCGGTACCTGCCTAAGGGTTTCTAAGCAAAAGTCGGCAGTACCCGGGTGTTCGGGTGCTGCCGTGTTTTTTTATCCCTATGGCCCAAGGGGCAGCCATACACCGGGCGCCCTTGCCGCAAAAATTCTGTCATGGAGGAATTCGACTATGAGCAAAAAAACGAAAACCACCGTTGTGGTCCTCGCCATCCTGTTGGGATTGCTTGCCGTACTGCTCCTTGTCTTTGGCCGCTCGTTCCAAACCCCGCGGCTGGGCGATTTGATGGAAGAGCTGGTCGCTGTGTATGGGGAGGAGTATGAGGGAAAGGTCCTGTCGGAAACCACTGCCGATGGGAAAACCCTGACGCTCCGGGAAGATATGCGCTTTTCCTTTGAACCGGACCGGTACCGCCCCTGGGACGAGACCATGCCTTCGACAGACCGGTTTGGCGTTCCGCTTTCCCGGGAAAAGCAAATTTCTCTGTATAACGTAACCGTGACCTTTACCCGTTACACGGTGCAGGATGACGATGTGCGCGGCAAATCGACCGAACAGAAAGTGATTTCCTACACGGCCTATGAAGACAACGGCACACATTCCATCGCCCGAGCAACGCTGGACCAGTCCTCGGCCAGCTGCCGGTATAGCAGCACCGAAGGAAACTTCGAGAATATGACGGCGCTTGCATCTTGACGGCAGGGCAGGGCAAACCAGCCCGCTTGCCGGGGTGAAGCACGTAAAAAAGGCAGGCAGAGAAGTTTCTCTGCCTGCCTTTTTGGTTTCTGTTTGATTATGGCCTGCCCGAAACGCGCGCTTATTTCAGGGTGCCGTCCACCACCTGGCTGTAGTACCAGGGCTTGGGGGCGCGGAAGCTCTTGCCGCTCAAAGAGGCCAGCGCCGGGTCGGTGAACCGGGGCAGGGTCAGCTCCCAGGCGCACAGAGCCTGGTATTTCAGCTTCAGCTCCCGGTTGGCGGCGTTGTTGCCGTACTTGCTGTCGCCCAGAATGGGGCAGCCAATGCTTGCCATGTGGGCGCGGATCTGGTGGGTGCGGCCGGTAATCAGGTCCACCTTCAGCAGGGCCAGACGGCCGGAAACCGCGATGGTCTCATAGCCGGTCTTGACGTTCTTGGCACCGGGGCGCTTGTCCTCCACGATCTTTACGATACCGGCGTCGGCGTCCTTCAGCAGCCAGCCTTCCAGCTCGGCGTCCGGGGGCGTGGGGCGGCCGAAGGTGACGCACAGGTAGGTCTTTTTCACTTCCCGCTTGCGGATGGCTTCGGTCAGGGCCTCCTCGGCCTCGGGGGTCTTGGCAATCAGCACCAGGCCGCTGGTGCCCGTGTCCAGACGATGGCACAAAGCGGGGGTGTAGGCGTCGTTTTCCTTGTACTGGCCGTCCTTGTACAGGTACAGCAGGGCGCGGTTGATGAGGGTGTCATCGTCCGGGCCGTCCACGGTCAGGCCGGCGGGCTTGTTCACCACCAGCAGCTGGGGGCAGTCGTATACCACCTCGGCGGGGCACCGGGCCGACTTCCAGGCCGGGCCGGACTGGCGGACGGTGTCGTCCAGCTGGTCGTCCAGAATGAACAGCTTGATCTCGTCGCCGGCCACCACGCGGGTAGACAGCGGCTGCTTGCGGCCGTTCAGCTTGATCTTGTTTTCCCGCAGGGCCTTGTTCAGTTTGCCAGGGCCCAAAACAGGGAACTGGTCCATCAGATATTTGTCCAGGCGCGTGGGCACCAGGCATTTCACTTTCAGAATTTTCACGTTGGTTCCTCCCCAATGTCAGGATAATGGATGGTATCCCTTATTATACGGAAAAAACGGCGAAAAGGCAAATGGAAACCCGGAAAACCTTGACTTTTCGCTGGAAATACGGTATCATTCTCCTTGCACGTTATGCCGCCGTGGCGGAATTGGCAGACGCCAGGGACTTAAAATCCCTTGCTGGCAACAGCGTACCGGTTCGATCCCGGTCGGCGGCACTAAAAAAGCAGCTTGTCTGATGGGCAGGCTGCTTTTTTGTTTGTCTGTTTTGCGGCGGGGTCATTCGGCGCCGGGGCGATTCGGTAGGATTCGACAGTTTCCTTGCAAAGCGGACGACTGCTTGTAGGAGATGTGACAAAAAATGACGAAATGCTTGCAATACGGCGAGGTTTCTGGTAAAATCCCTGAGAACGTTTCGGGGAAAGGGTGAGATTCAGATGCTGTATCGCGGAATTTGTGCATTGTGGGTCTCCTATTTTTTTCCCGTTTTCACCAATAAAAAAGAGGTGTCGCTGTGATGTGGCGACACCTCTTTTTTCGGGTAAGGAGGATTTTATGAGCGAGAAAACCGATTTCTCCCAGGGCATTTACGATGCCAAGTCTCTGGGTACGCCCAAGCTGCTGATTCTGGGTGCACAGCACATGTTCGCCATGTTTGGCGCAACCGTTCTGGTGCCCCTGCTGACCGGCCTGAGCGTTTCCACCACGCTGCTGTGCGCAGGTCTGGGCACGCTGCTGTTCCACTGCATTACCAAGGGTAAGGTGCCTGCATTCCTGGGCTCTTCCTTTGCATACCTGGGCGGCTTCGCCATCGTGGCCCCCAAGCTGATGGACGCAAGCGGCCAGCAGACCATCCCCAATAAGGAAATGCTGCCCTACGCCTGCGCTGCCATCGCCTTCTCCGGCCTGGTGTACGTGCTGGTGGCTGCCCTGATCAAGACCTTCGGCATCCGCCGCATCATGAAGTTCTTCCCCCCGGTGGTTACCGGCCCCATCATCATCTCCATCGGCCTGATCCTGGCTCCCACCGCTGTGACCAACTGCGCACAGAACTGGCTGCTGGCTATCGTGGCACTGGCTACCGTCATCATCTGCAACATCTGGGGCAAGGGCATGGTCAAGATCCTGCCCATCCTGCTGGGTGTTGTCACCTCTTACGTAGTGGCTATCTTTACCCACGCCATCGACTTCTCCCAGATCGCCAGCGCACCCTGGCTGGGCCTGCCCCTGCACACCTCTGAGATGGGCCTGCTGGCCATCGACGGCAGCCCCGCATTCATCAGCGCCCTGTTCACCATCATGCCCATCGCCCTGGCTACCATGATGGAGCACATCGGTGACATCGCTGCCATCAGCGCTACCACCGGCCACAACTACATCAACGAGCCCGGCCTGCACCGCACCCTGCTGGGCGACGGCCTGGCAACCACCATGGCCGGCCTGATGGGCGGCCCCGCAAACACCACCTACGGCGAGAACACCGGCGTTCTGGCTCTGACCAAGATCTACGATCCCCTGGTCATCCGCATCGCAGCTGTGTTTGCAATCCTGCTGAGCTTCAGCCCCAAGTTTGAGGCAATCATCAACACCATCCCCGGCGGCATCATCGGCGGTATCAGCTTCGTGCTGTACGGCATGATCTCCGCCATCGGTGTGCGCAACGTGGTCGAGAACCATGTTGACTTCACCAACAGCCGCAACCTGATCATTGCCGCTGTTATCATGGTGTCCGCCCTGGGCTTCAACGCCGCAGGCGGCGTCACCTTCACCATCGCAGGCGTGGCCATCAACCTGTCCGGCCTGGCTGTGGCTGCTCTGCTGGGTATCGCTTTGAACGCAATCCTGCCCGGTAACGATTACGAATTTGATGCACAGACCGAAGACGGCGAGGGCGCAAGCCTGCGCGTCTGATCCGCGTCTCTGCTGACCAGAAAAGGCTTCGCCCACGGCGGAGCCTTTTTCTGTACGCCGACGGCAGAAAAAGCCGGGATTTACTTGTGAAAATGCCGCGTTTGTACTATAATGTAAAGATGACATGGTGCAGTGTACTGTCTCTGGCAGGACAGTGCCGGAAAACGTGCCATGCCGGGAAATATCGAAATGCAAAAATTGAATTATGAGAGGGGATACCGCGTATGGCAGTAGAGTATTTTGCGATGGACAAGGAGCAGCTTTTGCAGGAGCAGCAGCTGCTGCGTGCCGAGTACCAGAAGTATAAGAACATGGGCCTGGATTTGAACATGGCCCGTGGCAAGCCCTGCACCGAACAGCTGGACCTGTCCAAGGAAATGCTGAAGATGGACGACTACATCGGCGAGAACGGTTTTGATGCCCGCAACTACGGCCTGCTGGAAGGCATGCCCGAGGCACGGCGCTTCTTTGCCGAGCTGCTGGGCGTGGACAAGGAAGAAGTCATCGTGGGCGGCAACTCGTCCCTGCAGCTGATGTACTACCTGATCGACCTGGGCTGGCGCCAGGGCTTTGTGGATTCGCCCCGTCCGTGGCGGCACTACAACAGCCTGAAGTTCTTGTGCCCGGTGCCCGGCTATGACCGCCACTTCCGCATCACCGAGTACTTCGGCTTCCAGATGATCAACATTCCCATGACCGAGACCGGCCCCGACATGGACCTGGTGGAAGAGCTGGTTGCCAAGGACGAGAGCATCAAGGGCATCTGGTGTGTGCCCATCTACTCCAACCCGGACGGCTACTGCTACTCCGAGGAGACGGTCCACCGCCTGGCACGGATGCACACCGCCGCCCCCGACTTTAAGATCATCTGGGACAACGCCTACCTGGTGCATCACCTGACCGACACCATGTACACCTGCCCCAACCTGCTGACGGCCTGCTGCAAGGCCGGCCACGCCGAGCGCCCGCTGATCTTCTGCTCTACCAGCAAGATCACCTATCCCGGTGCAGGCGTGTCCGCACTGGCAGCCAGCGTGCGCAATATCCAGAACATCACCAAGAACATGATGCCCATGATCATCAGCTTTGATAAGATGAATCAGCTGCGTCACGTCCAGTTCTTCCAGAACAAGGCCGGTGTGCTGGAGCACATGAAGAAGCATCGCGCCATTTTGCAGCCCAAGTTCCAGCTGGTGAAGCGCACCTTCGCCGAGCAGCTTGCCCCCTGCGGCAACATTGCCCGCTGGACCGACCCCAAGGGCGGCTACTTCATCAGCCTGTATGTGCAGGAAGGCTGCGCCAAGCGCGTGGCCCAGCTGTGCAAGGACGCGGGCCTGACCCTGACCGGCGCAGGCGCTTCTTACCCCTACGGCCTGGACCCCAAGGACGAGCACCTGCGCATCGCCCCCACGTATCCCTCGTTGGAAGAGCTGCGTACAGCATCTCATCTGCTGACCACCTGTGTACGGCTGGCAACAGTAGAAAAGCTGCTGAGCAAATAAAAAAAGAAAGAAGAAAGCAGTGCTTTTGACCCAAAGCGCTGCTGGAGGAGCACATGAACATCAAAGGCAAAGCATGGCATCTTTGGGTGACCGCGATCCTGATTCTGGTTTTCGCCTTCACCGCATTCTTCGGTGTGAGCAGCCAGTACGGCGAGTCCACCACCACCTACATCAAGGGTGCATCGGATATCCGCTTTGGCGTGGATATCAAGGGCGGCGTAAACGTCACCTTCCAGGCATCCGAGGGCTATGACGCCACCGAGGAACAGATGGACGCTGCTAAGAGCGTTATCGAAAACCGTCTGGTGGCCCTGAACATCACCGACTACGAGGTGTATGTGGACAACACCGCCCACAACATCATCCTGGAGTTCCCCTGGCAGTCCGGTGAGGAGAACTTCGACCCCGAAGCCGCCATTCAGGAAATCGGCGCAACCGCTTACATGACCTTCCGCAAGGGCGACAAGGCAGACGGCGAGCTGATCCTGGACGGTGCCCGCGTGGTGTCTGCCCAGGCCGCTTACGGCCCGGTTTCTCAGGCAAGCAAGCCCGAGTACTACGTGGCACTGAAGTTCGACAAGGAAGGCGGCAAGGCCTTCGGCGATGCTACCACCGAGCTGGCCCCCAATAAGGGCACCATCAGCATCTGGCTGGACGACCAGAACATCAGCATCGCAAACGTGACCACCGCCATCACCAGCGGGGAAGCCATCATCACCAATCCCTCCTTTACCCAGGACGAGGCCGTGCAGCTGGCTCGCCAGATCAACTCTGGTGCCCTGCCGTTCTCTCTGGAGGTTGAGGGCTACGAGACCAAGAGCCCCACGCTGGGCGAAAACAGCCTGGAAGCCATGGTCAAGGCAGGTATCATCGCATTCGTGCTGATCTTCCTGTTCATGACCCTGGTGTACCGTCTGCCCGGTTTCCTGGCAGGCGTGGCCCTGCTGGGCCAGGTTGCTGCAACCCTGGCTTTCGTGTCCGGTTACTTCACCATCTTCCCCAGCTTCACCCTGACCCTGCCCGGTATCGCCGGTATCATCCTGGCCATCGGTATGGGCGTGGACGCCAACGTCATTACGGCCGAGCGTATCCGTGAGGAGCTGGGCAACGGCAAGTCCATCGAGGGCGCCATCAAGGCTGGCTTCAAGCGCGGCCTGTCTCCCATCATCGACGGCAACGTCACCATCGTTATCGTGGCTATCGTGCTGATGGGCGCCTTTGGCCCCACCGACAGCCTGCTGGCAAAGCTGCTGAGCCCGCTGTTCTTCGCCTTTGGCCCCTCCACCACCGGCACCATCTACGCCTTCGGCTACACCCTGCTGGTGGGCGTTCTGCTGAACTTCGTGTTCGGCGTGGGCGCAACCCGCCTGATGATCCGCGGCGCTGCCGGCATCCGTGCCCTGCACCAGCCCTGGCTGTTTGGCGCTAAGACCAACCAGCTGGTGGAAGTGAAGGAGTCCGCTCCCGTTGCCAAGTACGACGTGATGGGCAAGCGCAAGATCTTCCTGTCCATCGTGGCTGTCCTGCTGGTTGTCATCTTCGTCTGCGCCGGCGTGTTCGGCGTGAAGCTGGACACCTCCTTCACCGGCGGTGCCATCATCACCCTGGGCTACGAGGGCGAGCTGGATCTGGATGCTTTCGCACAGGAAGCACGCAGCCTGCTGAATACCGATCACCTGAACCTGCGTACCGGCACCAATGCCGCTACCGGCGATAAGACCATTACCGTGACCATGCCCGGCACCGAGACTGTCACCATCGAGCAGGTGCAGGCTCTGACCGAGAAGATGGACGCAAAGTTCGCCGACAACCACATCGAGCAGCTGTCTCTGAGCAACGTCAGCCCCACCATGGGCGGCAAGTTCCTGCGCAAGAGCCTGGTGGCTGTTGTGTTCGCCCTGGTGCTGATTCTGATTTACGTGGCCGTGCGCTTCTCCAAGATCGGCGGCCTGACCGGCGGCGCTATGGCAATCATCGCCCTGATCACCGACCTGGCAGTTGTGTTCGGCACCTTCGTGTTCATGCGCGCACCGCTGGACGGCAACTTTATCGCTGCCATGCTGACCATCCTGGGCTACTCCATCAACGATACCGTCGTGCTGTATGACCGTATCCGCGAGGATCGTGCCCTGAACGGCAAGAAGCTGCCCTTCGACAGCCTGGTGAACCTGTCCATCAACCAGTCCATGCGCCGTACCATCATCACCACCGTCACCACCGTGATGGCTCTGGCTGTGATGTGCATCGTGGCAAAGGTCTATGGCCTGGGCAGCGTGTTCACCTTCTCCTTCCCGCTGATGATGGGTATGATCAGCGGTGTCTTTACCTCTCTGTGCGTGTCTACTTCCTGCTGGGTGTGCTGGCAGCTGCGTGCAAAGGCAAAGAAAGATTGATCCAATGACCCCGAAACATGTAAAGGAGCAATGACCATGAGATGTCCCTATTGCGGAGAAAGTGAATCCAAAGTGATCGACTCCCGCCCCACCGAGGACGGCGAAAAGATCCGCAGAAGAAGAGAATGTCTGGGCTGCAAAAAGCGATTCACCACCTATGAAGTGGTGGAGACCGTGCCGCTGATGGTCATTAAAAAGGATGGTTCCCGCCAGACCTTTGACCGGCAGAAGCTGCTCAACGGTATGGTGCGCAGCTGCGAAAAGCGCCCCGTCAGTTACGAGATGCTGGAAAACGCAGTGGACGACATCGAACAGACCCTGCTCAACTCCTACGACCGGGAAGTCAGCAGCATGTATGTAGGTGAACTGGCCATGCAGGAACTGAAAAAGATCGACGAAGTGGCATACGTCCGTTTCGCATCGGTCTATCGTCAGTTCAGCGACCTGAACACCTTCATGGATGAATTGAAAGATATGCTGGATTCCCGCTCAAAGCGTTCGGAAAAATAATACGGAAAGGGCTCGCAGCTGGCTGCGGGCCTTTTCTATTTCTACCGACACTTCCTCGTCCTGGTTTTGCACCCGGGCGGGCAGCGTGCTCAGCGTCTCGTCCAGCTGCGAAAGCTGGCTGTGGGCCACAAACAGCGACAGCATCATTTGCCGGTCCCGCAGGGCCGCTCTGGCAGCCCAGGCTGCCCGCTCCGCCTGCGGCCAGTCTTCGCTGGCCGCGGACTGCGCCAGAGCGTCCAGCTGCGCCGTGACCCCGTCGATCATGTGGTTCATCAGGTTTTTGCCGCCCCAAAAGGTGCCGATGATCACCGCCAGAATGATTGCAGCGGCCAAACAACGTTTTTTCATGGCTTATCCCTCCTGGGAGCACCCGTTGCGGTGCTCCTTTTTTTGTATCCAAAGTTGGGCCCCCTGGCTGTTGCCCAGCACCGCCAACAGCTGCTGGGGCTCCAGGTGCTTGTTCCGAATCTGCCGCTCCATCCAGGCGCGATCCCAGCCGCAAAAGGCCAGGTTCTGGTCAATCGTTTCGCCGTCCAGCCAAAAGGGGAGTACCGGGGTCTGCTCGTCGGCCGGCAGGGCCAAATCTTCCCGCGTCACCGACTCCTTGGCCGGGTACTTGGCAGCGTGAATGGTGCCGTTGGTCTCCACCACGGCGTAGCACACCTCCCGCAGATCGTAGATGTCCTGGCCGCGCAGGGCTTCCAGCACGTCCTGGGTGCGCAGACGCAGCTCTTCCAGGACATTCTGGTCCAG
>RCNH01000918.1_pt1 | contig 10969 bp, 9 predicted proteins | sample 2041161 | NCBI WGS metagenome assembly RCNH01 (sample SAMN09708215, study PRJNA481090) | Feces metagenome, whole genome shotgun sequencing project. | biome: feces | host: Leptonychotes weddellii | place: Antarctica: Sion Island | collected 2010-03-01
GGAATGGTAGACGTAGAGGACTCAAAATCCTCCGCCAGCGATGGCGTACCGGTTCGAGTCCGGTCACCGGCACCAAATCCCCGAAGTTTTTGAAACTTCGGGGATTTTTTCTTTTTCCGAGCATCGGCGCCGGGTTTTCCCGCCAGCTCTCTCCATATTTGGAAACACAATCCCTAAAAAAACGCAACGCCCCATCAGATGCAGGATGTTCCTTGCAGCTGATGGGGCAGCGTTTATGTTTTTTTCAGAAAATGATTTCCTTTATTTTGCAGACGGATACTCATTGCAGAGAAGACGATAGGGTTTTTCGTCCTCTTCGATGGCCGGGAATCTTCCCACAGGCTCATAGAAGCAGTTGTCATTCTCATCATCATTACACATGGAAACCTCTGCCAGCAGCACAGGGCCGCCGGATGCAGGAACCTGGAAATCATGGTACATATACTGGGTAATGGTAATGCTGTCACCGGGTTTCAGACAGATCTGCGATCCCGCAGGCACCACTGTCTTTTTTCCGTCGCAGTGAACAACCACATCTGTATCCAGCTTGCTTCTGTCCTCTGCACCGTTATAGACAGTGATATAGACATCGTTGCCGCCACGGTTGATGATATCCTCCATTTTGCTCCAGTGGTAGTGCATGGGGAAGGACTGGCCTTCGTAGAGCATCAGCAGCTTTTCTGCATAGGGCTTCGGATAGAGTTCCTTCTTCTTCTGATTTCCGTTTCGGATGGTAAGGAGTGCAAAGCCGATCTCGTCAAAATTCTCCAGACCGCAGTCTGTAATATCCCATCCAAGGCAGTTGTCACGGATCTCATCGTATTCGTGTCCGGCGTGTTCCCAGTCCTCAGGAGTCCACTTTGCAAAAAAAGGGGTACTGAAGCTGAAACGGTTGATCAGTTCTTCCATATCCCGAATCACCGCATTGATTCTGGAACGTTTCATAGACATTTCCTCCTTATAGATTATGCTGTTTTAATGAGAAGGCAGGAAACCGGAGCACCACGGCATCAGAACTTGGAATCGGACAGAAGGATCTCCTGGTCCAGGGAATCATCCTTTGCCGCCAGACACTTTCTCAGACCATTGGTGAGTGCATCCATTACAATCATCTCACCGATGCAGGATGTTGACGGCAAAAGGTCCTCGTCATACTGACCGGAAGAGGTCAGAAGCAGATAATCTGCAACTCTGGAAGCCGGCGAATATCGGTGGCCGGTAACCACTACAGTTTTCATGCCCTTGTTTCTCGCCAGTTCCAAAGCCGTAACAACCGATCTGGAGGTACCGGATTTGGAGATTGCCAAAAGAACATCGGTGCTCATACCGGTATTCAGATGACCCATAAAATACTCCGGGATCACATTGTAGCTGCAGCGGATTCCCAGACGTTCGATACGCCATCCGTAGTGAATGCACAGTGCGCTGGTATTGCCCGCACCGGCCAGATGCACCATGGTACTTCCTAAAATCAGCTTGATCACATTCTGAAACACCGACTCATTGACGGTACTGCCGCAGGCCAGGGCCAGATCCGCCAGCTGCCGGAACTGACTCTGCAGAGATGTGTCCTCTGGATTCATCTTTCCCATTTCCACTGTTCCCCGTCCGATATCTCGGGACAGGCACAGTCGAAGCTGATAATATCCACTGAAACCCAAATGCTTACAGAAGCGGATAACAGTGGCATCGCTGACCCCGCTGTAATTGGCCAGCTCAGACACATTGGCGTTCACAGCCACATTGGGATTCTCCAGTATGAAGTCTGCAATCTTCCGCTCTGCCTGAAAAAAATCATCGTACAACTCCGTAATAGTCTGTACTACAGTCTTTTCAAAATCTGTCTTGCACACAGAAAATCACTCCCATTCTCATGTATGATAGCCGTATAGAGCCACTCTTCGGAATTATCTGTGTTCACTATAGCATAAAAACCGAATTCTGTACAGAGAAGTTAGCCAGGAGATGAACAAAGTGCAGGTTAGAACAGCATTTTATTTTCATTTTGGCAGGAAGTATTTTCCGCACATTTTCAGTGGAACTATTTGTCTTCGGTTGGTGTTCTCCTCTCGGGAGATGTTCTTTACTCAGAAATGGCAGAGTGTACGCAGCCGATCTTCCACATAAGGCTGGAGTTTTTCCTGCACATAAGATGCAAGATTGATGATCTTTACAGGATCAGGGTTATTCTGATTCTCTTCAACAAATTCCTGAACCGCCTTAAAATATCTGTTCAGATAATCTGTGCCCAGATTGAACTTGCTGATTCCTTTTTCAAATGCTACCAGCAGCTGGTCATCCGGAATGCCGCTGCCGCCATGAAGCACCAGAGGTACATCTGTAGATGCCCGGATTTCCTCCAGACGCTGAATATCCAGGTGGGGGGTCTGCTTGTACTCGCCATGGGCATTTCCGATAGAAACCGCCAGAGAATCCACTCCGGTCTCCCGGCAGAACTTCTCCGCCGCCTCAGGCTTTGTAAAGAGATCTTCCTTCTGATTGTCTGCATCCATTGCCAGGCCCACATGACCGATTTCGCCCTCTACGCTGACGCCTCTGGCATGAGCTGCCTCCACAACTTCCCTGGTCAGACGAATATTGGTATCCAGGTCATTCATGGAACCGTCCATCATAACAGATTCAAAGCCGCAGTCCATGGTATTGGTAATATTTTCCAGATTATAGTCATGGTCTGCGTGCAGTCCGATGGGAACCTTAACCTGATCGGCCATTTCCTTCACCATTGCTGCATAGGCCTTGAATCCAGTGGTTCCCTGAACAGTCACGTGTTCCGGATACAGCATAATGAGAGCAGGCGTATTGGTGGCCTCTGCCGCATGAATGACGGTTCTTGCCATAATATAGTCCTGGCAGATAAAGGAGATCACCGCGGTATGGCGTTCACGGGCCATTTTTACGATATTTTCTACTTTTTCATACATATATAAATTACCTCTTTCTGTCAATCCGACTTTACTTACGATTCTGCTTCAAAAGCCCCGGAAGCATACCGCCGGCGAAGGCATCTCCCAGGCCCACCACCGTGGGATTCTCAACCTTACTGAGATCCTTGCTGGGAACGCAGCAGATCCGGCTTCCCAGCCGCTGTTTCATTTCCCGGCAGAACCGCACACTTTCCGGCTTGTCCGTCAAGGCTCTGGTCTGCTCATAGGTTTCAGGGCTCAGGCTGTCACCTACCCGGAAGCGGGTACCCGCAGTAAGAACACCACCGGTAAGAGACTGCTCCATCATCTCAGCATGATCTCCATAGGCCAGCGCCCAGGCAGCAGAGTGAACCACCAGCATAGGAATTCCGGACTTTTCATACACCGTATCAAGGGCCTCTGCCATGGCATTTTCGTCCAGAATATCAATCTTTTTACCGATATATTCCTGGAGCTCATCCTCATTCATGCTGAGCACATATGCCTGAGGAATCAGCTGCTCATGGACATAGGATCGGAAATTCTTTTTAATGTAGCATCCGTCTTCCAGGACCACCAGTGCATCCTCAGGCAGGTAGGTAAGAAGCTTTTTCACCTTCTCCACCCTGTCTCTGAGAATCTCAGGGTCCAGCACCTGGCTGAAACACCCAAGCAGGAGAACCTCCGCATCTCCCAGCAGCTGTCCGAATGCATCAGGGAGTACCGGAATATTCAGGCTGTAAATATCCCGGGAAATCAGGATTCTATTTTCCCGAGGGGTAATAAAATCAATATCGTTCGCCCGTATCCGGACTCCACCTGCACACTGCAGAATGATATGGGGATGAATGTCATTTTCCTCCGGCCCCACTCCCGGAAGAGCCACAACGCCCTTTGGCATCAGCCGCTCCACATGTTTATTGTAGCAGCTTGTCTGCAGCACAGATCGATATCCCAGGCAGTCCAGTGCAATGGCCGCCCGGGTCGCAGTTCCGCCCAGGGTCACCTGATAAGAAAAATGGTCTGCAAATTCATTGCAGATTCCGGCCTCCGTGGGTACAATTTCTCCGCCCACGCCTGCTTTCAGATGCGCCAGGCAGCTGATTACCAGCATTCTTTCCGAATCTGCTTCCGGATCAATCCGGAGTTCTTCCTCCCGGATATTGAATTTTCGGATCAGCTCTTCCACAATATCGGTATTCCATTTTAATTCATAATCCACACAGGTATGAAAACCCAGTGCAATTTTCTCGCCCATAATACAGTCTCCTTCTCTTGGTTATATGTGGATCATCCGCATTCTGCAGATGATCCACATACAAATCAGGGAATGTAAAATTAGTACAGGGATGCCTTGCCGTCTGCCTGGAACAGATCAATCTTCTGATAGGCAACGGCCTTCATAGCCTCTGCGCAGGGAGGCTGAATCTGGTTGGGCTCACGCAGGGACTCGTCCTTCAGGACCTCTCTCATCTTCTCATAGTAAGCGACCTTGATGTCACTGGAGATATTGATCTTGTTGACGCCATGCTCCACGGACTTGGCAATCTCGGTGTCCTTGTTGGAAGAACCGCCGTGGAGAACCAGGGGAACAGAGACAACCTTCTTGATTTCATCCAGGATGTCAATGCGCAGCTCAGGCTTCTTATCCTTGGGATAAATACCGTGGCAGGTGCCGATGGCAATGGCCAGGCAGTCAATACCGGTTCTCTCAACAAAGTCCTTTGCCTGCTCAGGATCGGTATAGAGAATCTGATCGGGGCGGGTGGTCTCATGGGAGTCGGTATTGCCGATGGTGCCCAGCTCACCTTCTACAGAAACATTGGCTGCGTGTGCTGCCTCGCAGACCTTCTGGCAAATAGCCACATTGGTCTCATAGGGCTGGCTGGAAGCATCAATCATAACGGAAGTGAAGCCTGCCTGAATGGCGGTAATTACCTGCTCAAAGCTTGCACCGTGATCCAGGTGAATCGCTGCAGGAACAGTGGCGTTATGCAGTCTCTCCACAATACCTCTGACCATTTCGGTCTTGGTGTGCTTCAGTTCGTCAGGATGGATAGCAATAATAACAGGAGCGTTTTTCTCTTCGCAGGCCTCAATGATGCCATTGAACATATTGTAATCACTGATGTTGAATGCGGGAATAGCGAAGTTATGCTCATTGGCGACAGCAAGCAGATCTTTCATGTTCATTAACATAGTAATTTTTCTCCTTTTTCTTTTTAAAAATAGAATTGGTGGATAGTTTAACAGTTATATCAGCCCTTGACACCGCCTGCAGACATACCGGCGATGAAGTACTTCTGGAAGAAGATGAACAGAATCAGCACAGGAATAGAACCCAGCACGCTCATTGCCATCATCTGGCTCCAGTCGTATCCATGCTGGCCCATAAGCAGGTTAATGCCGATAGGGACGGTACGCATAGATGTTTTTTGCGTCAGCACCAGTGCAAACAGATACTCATTCCAGGCCTGCATGAAGGTGTACATTCCTACAGAGACCATTCCGGGAATGGAGATCGGCACCAGAACAGACCACAGTGCTTTCCAGCGGGAGCCTCCGTCGATCATCACTGCATCGTCCAGTTCCTTGGAGAGGGTATTGAAATAGCCCGTCATCATCAGGATACAGTAGGGAAGGGTGGTAATCAGATAGGTAAGGATCAGAGCAATGTAGGTATCAAAGAGCTTCATTGCTACGATCAGGCTCATGTAGGGAATCAGCAGCACAATGGGGGGAATTGCCTGAACACTGACGATCAGGGAGTTAATCAGCTCCTTGCCGCGGAACTCAAAACGGCTGAAAGCATAGGCAGCGAGGATACCAATAAACAGAGTAATCAGCACCACACAGCCGGCCACAATGTAGCTGTTTACGAAGAAACGAACCTTTGTGGAATCTGTAATCACCGCTTTATAGGCATCCAGGCTGAATGTCTTATCAAAGAACTTGGGAGGCCAGGAAAAGATCGCAGAGTTGGATTTAAAGGATGCACAGACCATCCAAAGGATGGGGAAACCGGCAAACAGGCCGCCCAAGATCAAAAGGATGGACTGAATGATTTTTGTAGATTTCTTGTGACTGCCTACCATAGCTCAGTCCCTCACTTTCTTCTGCTGCTTCACATAGAACACAGCGATAATAACGCAGATCGTCAGCAGTACGGTTGCAGTTGTACCAGCCATGCTGTAGTCAACCTTTTGGAATGCCTGCTTGTAGATGTAAATACTGAGCATTTCGGTCTTGCCCACCGGGCCGCCGCCGGTCAGCATCCAGACTACGTTGAAAGACTGCAGTGTCCAGATGAAGTCCAGCATAGCAATGCTGATAAGGATGGGCTTGAGCTGAGGAATCGTGATGTGCAGGAAGCTCTTGAAGGTGGATGCACCGTCAATTGCTGCGCTCTCATAGAGGTCACCGGGCACACCCTGCAGGCCTGCCAGAATACTGACCATGTAGAACGGATATCCGCACCAGATATTAACAAAGCACACTGTAGCCAGTGCAATGTCCTTGTTGCTGAGCCACTCGGAATTCCGACTGACCTGAGGAAGCCACAGGAGCAGGTAATTGACAATACCGGAAGGCTGGAGCATCAGTTTCCACAGGATTGCAACAACAGATGCGGTAAATACCCAAGGCAGAATGTAAATAACTCTTGCCAGGGTCTTAGTTTTCACTTTAAAATACTTGGAATTGAGGAGCAGGGCAAAAACCATGCCCAGGACAATGTGAGCCACCACACTGACCGTTACAAAAATAATTGTATTGGAGGTTGCACTCCAGAACTTTGGGTCCTTAAACAGTTTGACGTAATTATCAAAGCCCACGAATTTGGGATTGGGAGACACCACAGCACGATCTACGAAGGAGTAGCCGATCACCATACAGATGGGAAGGACCAAAAACACAACCATCAGAATCAGTGTCGGTGCCAGATAGCGGTAAGGTGCTGTTTTCCTTGCACTAAGTTTCACTTTCAAACCCTCCTACCATGACGAAAACATGCAAAAGTTCATATTGCAGAGGCGGCCGTTGCTGGAACTGCATTCTTGTCTGGGAAAAGGGCTTTAAAAGCCCTTTTCCCAGTTGCCTGTAAATCAGACAGTTTACTTACCGGCGCCGTCCAGGTACTCCTGCCAGTTGGCCAGCAGAGTATCCTGCTCCATGTCGCCTTCCAGATAGAGAACCAGATCATTGGTCATATTGGTCATAACATCGGAAGCATTGGGCAGACCGATGAACTCGTTGATAACATAGTTGTCCTTGTAGATCTCGTAGAAATCCTGGAACTGCTTGGGGGTGTTGCTGTAGTCAGGCTCTGCCACGACGCTGTTGGGGAATGCAGTCATAGTCTCTGCCAGACCTGCGGAGATGGAGCCGTCAGTGCCGTCCAGGCCGCCCAGCAGATAGTTGATGAACTTGGCAGCCTCAGCCTTATGAGCGCAGGACTCGGAGATGCCCACTGCCCAGCTTGCGTAGGGGATGCCGCTCTTGCCTTCGAAGCCATCCTTTACAGGAACACGGGCTGCTGCGAAGTTGATGTCGGTGAAGTTGCTCATGGTAGCTGCAGAAGCCAGAGTGAATGCACAGTTGCCAGCAGCAAAGTTGGAGGTCATCTCAGACTCTTCCAGAGTGCTCATGCCCGGATACAGAGAACCTGCATCGTACAGAGTCTTGAACAGTTCTGTCAGAGAAGCCAGTTCCTGATTGCCTGCAGCGACGTACTTGCCGCTGTCATCCTTCAGCTTGATACCGGATGCCCAGCCGGTGCCCATGAATACGTTCTGGATGCCGTTGGCATTGGTGGTGCCCAGGTTCAGTGCAAATGCAGAGTGACCGGACTTGGTAATCTTTGCGCAGGCATCGATCAGCTCGGACCAGGTAGTGGGAATCGCATCCACACCAGCCTCAGCCAGGATGTCCATGTTGACATACAGAGGATAAGTAAAGTTATTAACAGGGACAACATACTGGGTGCCGTTGACGCTCCAGATATCACCGGCCAGGGTCTCGTCCACACCGGCAGCCTTGATGTCAGCCAGAATGCCCATGTCTACGAACTCAGCCAGCCATGCACCGTCAACACTGACCACATCGGCGATGGTGTTGTTTGCAGCACCGGCGGTGATAGCGGTCTTCGTGTCAGACCAGGGAGCACTGATCAGTTCAACCTTGACACCGGTATCAGCTTCGAACTTTGCGCAGATATCATCAAGGTAGCCTTCAGGAAGCTCGACGCCCCACCACTGCTGGAACTTCAGGGTAACCTTTTCGCCGCCCTTTGCAGGTTCGGCAGATTCAGCAGGCTTGGCGGCACTCTCCGTGCTGCCTGCAGGCTTGTCTGCAGGAGCATTTCCGCCGCAGGCAACCATGGACACAGCCATAACGGCTGCCGTTGCCAGTGCAAAAATCTTCTTCCACGTGAATCCGTTTTTCATTTTTGATTCCTCCTGTTAAATTGGTGTTGAACCATATTTTTTCCACGCTCATGAAATTTTATTTAATGAACTTTGTAGAAAGTCGTCGTTTATTGGCTCAACTTGTAATTTCATTTTATCGCAGTTATGCAATATGTCAATACAGAAAATATTATTTCTTTTAAAATAGGCATTATGGCCAAAAACCATCACGATTTATGCTCATGAAAAAATATTATTTTGTATAGCATTTCATGAAAAAATATTTTATGTCATTTGAATCTCTTTTCCTTCCAATCGGTCTGCTCCGTTTTTTCTCACAGTTACCTTACAATTCCAAATTATTTCTCATTCATTTATGCGATATTATTATTTTTTCATTAAAATACAAAACTTTATGGCAATATTTTCGCCTTCTGCCATCCATTTTCTTCGCAGAGCCTGTCTTTTCCCTTCCGGCGCACCTCTCCAGCATGAAAAAGCAGGCTTACTTTCCAAAAAATAATCCATGGGGCAGAGCCTATTTACAGGCTCTGCCCCATGGACATTTTCAGAATCGGTTTCTCTCTTTCCTTTTCCCAACTGTGTTTTTCACTGCTCAGCCGGATACACTATCCGTCCGATAGGGTCCTCCTGCTTTCTAACGGATCATCGGGAACAATTCTCGGACTGCCGGATAAATTCTGCGGAACTTCTGGTATCTGTCCTCATATTTTTTCACCAGCTTCTCTTCAGGCTCCACCACAGAGGCCACCTTCACAAACCGGCTGCAGACAGTCTCCAGAGAATCATAGGTTCCGCAGGCAACCATTGCCAGCATGGCGCCGCCCATTCCCGGTCCCTGTTCAGACTCCAGGCACTGGAGCTTTACATTCAGCACATTGGCAATCATCTTCTTCCACAGAGGACTTTTGGCACCGCCGCCGCAGATTTTCGAGGTATCGATCTGAATTCCCAGGCTTCTGGCCACCTCTACGCTGTCCCGGATGGCGAATGCCACGCCCTCCAGTACCGCCTGGGTCAAATCCTCTCTGGTGGTATCCATCGTCATTCCGATAAAGGTTCCTGTGGCATTGGTATCATTGATGGGGCTGCGTTCTCCCATAAGGTAAGGCAAGAAATACACATGATTTTCTCCAAGCTTTTCCTCTGAAATCAGAGCCTGCTCTGCAGCATAATCATCTGTTCTGAAAATATCATCCATCAGCCACTTATTGCAGCTGGCTGCACTGAGCATACATCCCATCAGATGATAACCGCCGTCAGCATGAGCAAAGGAATGCAGCGCATTTTGAGGGTCAACCTGGAACTTACGGGAAGAAATAAATACTGTTCCAGAGGTTCCCAGACTGATATTACATCCGCCTTCCCCGATCACACCTGTTCCCACTGCGGCTGCCGCATTATCTCCTGCACCTGCTGCTACACGGACCGTTTCAGGAAGTCCCAGTAGTCTTGCCGTCTCCGGCTTCAGCGTTCCGATGCATTGATAGCTCTCAAAAAGCTCAGGCATCTGAGATTCCCTAACTCCACAGATATCCAGCATTTCCCGGCTCCAGCACTTATGCTCTACATCCAGCAGCAGCATTCCGGAGGCATCCGAATAATCACAGGAATGCACCCCGGTAAGGATGTAATTCACATAGTCTTTCGGGAGCATTATCTTAGCAATTCTTGCAAAATTCTCCGGCTCGTTTTCCTGAAGCCACAGTAACTTTGGCGCAGTAAAACCGGCAAACGCAATATTGGCAGTATAAGCCGACAGCTTTTCCCGGCCGATCTTACTGTTAAGATACTCTACCTGCTCCGCAGTTCTTCCATCGTTCCAGAGAATTGCAGGCCGGATCACCCTGTCTGCATCATCCAGAATAACCAGTCCGTGCATTTGACCGCCGCAGCCGATACCGTCTACCAGCTCTGCATCAAATCCCTGGAGAAGCTGAGGAATTCCTTCAAGCACAGCTTTTTTCCAGTCCTCCGGATTTTGCTGGCTCCAGCCCGGATGGGGGAATTCCAGAGGGTACTCTTTTGTAAGCATATTCAGAATCTGCCCCTGCTCATCCATCAGCAGCAGCTTGGCCGCCGAGGTGCCCAGGTCCACACCAATGTATAATTTCAAAATAGCACATTCCTTTCTGTTGTGAAAATCGTCTGTCTCAGGAAATTTCAGATCAAAGCAACGAATCCGTTGATTTGCAATTTTGGACTCTGATTTATCCTTTTACAGCTACACTGTAATCTTACGCCGGAATTCTGTCAAGTCGTCATCCTCATCGCTCCTCCCGGTTTCACATTTGCAGCTTTCCCCCAAAAGCGGAGAATATATTGTAATTCTCTCACTATTCTCCCGTTATTCCAGAACATTTTCCCCTGTTAAAAAATTCCAAGAAAGGCAGTATAGAATTTTCGCCTGTTTTTTTGTATACTTTATCCCCGGATTTGCAGCACAATTTCCATGTAGTCTTGCCACGCCCTCTTGCATTTTCCTGCCAGTTTACTATACTGGTCTTGTCCGCTGCTTCCCTGTTTGGCAGCTCAGCCTTTCTTTCAGGAATCAGGCTCACAATCAACAGACTAAGAAGGGGTTCTCTATGAAAAAACATATTCTCTGCTTCGGTGACT
>RCNH01000919.1_pt1 | contig 10967 bp, 14 predicted proteins | sample 2041161 | NCBI WGS metagenome assembly RCNH01 (sample SAMN09708215, study PRJNA481090) | Feces metagenome, whole genome shotgun sequencing project. | biome: feces | host: Leptonychotes weddellii | place: Antarctica: Sion Island | collected 2010-03-01
CGAGGACTGCAAACACATCTCCAAAATCTCCTGAAAGAACAGGCGGATAAAGCAGTCTATCGCATGGTTCATTTTATGGGATACGGAGAATATTTGGAGTCCAGGGGAATGGATACCAGAAGAGTGGAGATTTTGGAAGCGCTTGCCGCAGATCAGACATCCCCAATGAAGCTGCTGACGCGTCTGAATGAGTTGGATGAGGTGGTGAAGGCGGGTTCTCCAGCAGGAGCAGACTGTCCCTTTGTGCTCTCTACCATACACTCCAGCAAAGGACTGGAATATGAGCAGGTGTATATTATGGATGTTAATGAAGGTGTGATGCCCTATCATAAAGCTGTCTCAGACCGAGATATGGAAGAAGAGAGAAGAATGTTTTATGTGGGAATGACGAGGGCAAAGAAAGAACTTCATTTATATCATGCAAAAGAACGGTTTGGAAAACAACAGGTGTCTTCTCGTTTTCTGTTGGAACTGGAAGAAGCGCCTAAAAGAGGAAATAAGAAAAAGTGAAAGAAACAGATGTTTTTGTAGATAAGATAAAAGCCGGAGACACCTACCAGGAGACTCATGAAAAAGCCGTAACATTAATGATGAACATGGTAAAAAAACAATATGGAATAGAAGTTTCCAGTGAAGAATGTCCTATTTCTGTGAAAGAGGGAGGAAAGCCGTTTCTCACCCATCATAAAGAAATTTTTTATAATATCAGTCACTCCGGAAAATGGATTATCTGTGTGGTAGGAAAGGTTCCTCTGGGAATTGATATTCAATACAAAAAAGATGCAGACTATGAGAAAATTGGAAAAAGAATTCTTTCAAAACAGGAATTTACAGAATTGAAAGAAGCAGAAAGTATAAAAGACCGTTTTTACTACTTCTGGACGAAAAAAGAAAGTTATGTGAAATACACAGGTGAGGGAATTTGCATGGATCTTGGAAAGCTTACTTATGAAGGGTGCAGGTTTTATCATTGGATGTTGGATGAAGATTATCAACTGGCTTTATGTGTACCAGAAACATGGACGGGATCTATTATAAAATAGGAACAGACCTTTTGAAGGTCTGTTTTTTTATGGGAAAAGAGATGTTCTAAAAGAGACTGGAATTCATATACATAAAGTTAAGAGGTGATGTGCATGACAAAAGAAGAGGTTCTTTGTCTGTTTCCTGAGAAGCTGCGGGCTTTGCTAAAGAAGGCAGCCTGGAATCCAAAAACACTTCAGGAAATTCGTCTGCGTGTGGGAAAACCGGTTATTCTGTGGGAAGATGGAAGAGAATATTTTTTGTCAAATTCTGGTATTCTTACAAAACATCAGGAATTATCCTATAGGATATCTGTTCAGGAAATTCGCACAACACTGGAGTTGCTAAGCAGATATTCTTTGTATGCATATGAAGAAGAACTGGGACAAGGATTTTTAGCCATTTCAGGAGGTCATCGAGCAGGAGTTACCGGACAGGTAATCATGGAAGGAGAGAAGATAAAAAGTATTCGTTATATTTCTTCCATAAATATACGATTTGCCCATGAAAAAAAAGGCTGTGCAGATTGCGTTATGCCATGGCTGATTAGGGAAAACAGTGTGTATAATACGTTGATCATTGCTCCCCCAGGCTGTGGAAAGACAACACTTTTGCGTGATCTTATACGACAGATTTCCAATGGAACCAGAAATTTCTCTGGTTGTACGGTAGGTGTGGTAGATGAGAGGTCGGAAATCGGAGGATGCTATCAGGGAATTCCACAAAATGACATAGGAATCCGCACAGATCTTCTGGATGGATGTCCAAAAGCACAGGGAATGACAATGCTGCTACGTTCCATGACGCCAGCAGTAATTGCTGTTGACGAAATTGGAAATGGAGATGATGCACAGGCAATACATCAGATATTGAATTCTGGATGTAAGTTGATTGCTACGGTTCATGGAAGTAATATGGAGGAAATGTATCGAAAACCATTATTGAAACATCTTTTAAAAGAGCAGGTATTTGAACGGTTTATCCTTCTTTGCAAAGACGAAAAGAATCATATAACAGGATCTGTTTATGATGAAAAAAGCAACTGTCTGTATCAGGAAGGTGATCATTTCCTGGATAATCAGGTAAAGGAAATGCTATGGGAAAAATAATAGGTGCGATTTTAATGATTATCGCATGTACAGGATTAGGCTTGTGGAAAAGCCGGCAGTATGCGGAACGGGTGGAACAATTGAAAACGGTTATTCGTATCTGTGAATATATAAAAGGTGAAATCCATTTTGCTAAAACTGCTTTGCCAGAGGTGTTGGAACAGATTGGAGAGAAGATGGAAGAACCATTCGCCAGTTTTTTATATTCTGTTTCAAAAACTTTAAAAACATCAAAAGGCGAGAAAATATCTCATATATTAGAACGGTGTGCAGAGGATACATTAAAAGAATTTTTTGTAAGATCAGAAGATTTGAAAGAATTTATTCATACAGTGGGAGAATTGAGCTATTTAGATAAAGATATGCAGATTCATTTGTTGGAACGATATATCCGGGAACAGGAATGTGTAATTGATATACTGATTAAGGAATTACCGGAAAAAAGAAAATTGTTTTCCAGTATGGGAATACTGGGAGGAATCTTTCTGGTAATACTTTTATACCAGCCATAAATATAAAGAAAGGAGACAGGCTGATTTGGAGGTGGGGATTCTGTTTAAAATCGGAGCCGTGGGGATTCTGGTTTCCGTATTAAGTCAGGTATTAAAACACAGTGGAAGAGAAGAACAGGCATTTCTAACCAGTCTGGCAGGCCTTATTGTGGTACTGTTTTGGATTCTTCCATATATCTATGAGCTTTTTGAAACTATAAAAAAATTATTTTCTTTATAAGGAGACAGACAATGGAAATGATTCGGATTTCGATACTGGGAATTGCTGGAATTCTTCTGGCTATCCTTATGAAGGAGATAAAACCGGAATATGGATTTTATATTATTGTTACCACAGGAATACTTATTTTGTTTTTTTCCGTAGGAAAATTGTCTTATGTATTACAGGCCTGGAAAGATATTCAGAATATGGTACCTATAGAGCCAGGCTATATTAATATTCTATTGAAAATGGTGGGAATCACTTATATTGGGCAGTTTTCAGCAGGACTTTGTAAAGATGCCGGTTATCATTCTGTGGCAGGGCAGATAGAGATTTTTGGAAAGTTGGCAATTATGGCTGTCAGTATGCCTGTATTGGTAGCGTTATTGGAGACGATTCATGAATTTCTGGGATAAAAAGAGAAAAATAATAGGAAGTATTTTGATAGGAGTCAGTGTGTTCTATCTGTGCTGTGCTGTTATGTGTTATGGAGAAACAGATCAGGAAAAAGAGTTATTAAAACAGCTGGAATTGGATAAAGTGGAAAGACAGGTACAGGCACTTGTAGAAGAAGATATCTCTTTTCAAAAGCTGGTCGAAGATTTCCTTCAGGGAAAAAATATTTTGCAAGAAAGCAATAGCAGTTCCAGATGGAAAAGAATACTTAGAGGGAATCTTGGAGTAACAAAAGAAATGTTTGGCAAGATTATTCTTCTTGTTTTATCAGCTTCTTTATTTTCCAATCTTTCCATTATATTTCAAAATAAGCAGTTGGAAGAGACCTCTTTTTATATGGTGTATCTGTTGCTGTTTCTGGCACTGGTGCAGTCATTTCAAGGATACATGGAAGAAATAGCAGGAAAAATTTCAGCTATTATGGAGTTTATGAAGGCTTTGCTTCCATCCTATCATATGGTAGTTACCATGGCATCAGGTTCTGGAACAGGGGCTGCATTTTATCAGATTATCATGATGATTATCGCGCTAGGTGAATTTGTGATGCTGAAAGTGCTAATGCCCGCCATTCGCCTATATATTCTTTTGGAACTGGTTAATTATCTGACAGGGGAAGAAATGCTGTCAAAAATGACAGAATTACTAAAAAATTGTATTTTATGGATTATGAAATCTATGCTGGGTGTAATTCTTGGATTTCAACTGATCCAACGACTGTTGTCTCCTGCTATGGATGCATGGAAAAGAACGGCTATGGGAAAGACGGTAGAAGCGATTCCCGGAGTAGGTGATCTTTTTGGAGGAGTGGCAGAAATGGTATTGGGTTCTGCTGTCTTAATAAAGAACTGTTTAGGAGCATCCGTATTGGTGGTAATGATCATTGCAGCAGTTCCACCAGTGATCCGACTTGGTTTTGGCATGCTGTTTTACCAGTTGTTAGCTGCTGTGGTACAACCTGTTACAGATAAGCGTATGGTTGGTTGTCTTCATACCATGGGATTGTCGATAGGATTATTATTACGTCTTCTGTTTACTTTAGAGGTTATGTTTACTCTGACAATTGCAATTTTAGCAGGTTCGTTACGGTAGAAAATGAGGTGGAAGTATGGAATGGCTAAGTACGTGGGCAAAAAATCTGGTATTCTATTTTGTTATTTTGTCTGCAGTCATGAATTTCCTTCCTGGTGGTGAGGAAAAGAAGCTGATCAGGTATTATATGGGACTTTTACTACTTTTATTTTTTATGCGACCGATTTTTCATGTGTCAGATATGGAAGAGAGACTGGAAAAAAGAATAAATTCATACACGAGAAAAGAGGAATATCAGGAAACACAAAAAGAGTTGAAACGTCTGGAAACAAAAGAAAGAGAACAATTTTCTTCCTTATTGCAAAAAGAATTGGAGAAACGTGTGGTGCAGACAACAGAAGATCAGGGATATCAGGTGCTTGCGTGCAAAGTTTTTTTAGAAAATGAAACTGATAGGGGAGCAGACAGATTACAGTTGGAAATTCGACTGTCAAAGGGGGAACAAGATGTGGAAAGTTTGAAAAAAAATCTGGCGAACGTCTATAATTTTCCTTTGGAGAATATAAATATAAGGATACAGGAGTAACCCATGAAAGAAAGCATCTTCTCTAAAATGAAAAAAATAAAAAAAGAACAATGGGTAGTTTGTGGCTTAACAGGACTTTTATTACTGGTAGTGAGTTTTCCTGTGAAAAAAGAAGAGAAGAAACAGGAAATGGAGAAAGAAGAGAAAATAGAAGAACCTTTTGATATTAGACAGGAATATGAACAACAACTAACAAAAGCATTAACACAGGTACAAGGGGTAGGAAAAGTTGCAGTTTCCATTACCATGGAATCTACAGAAAGAAAAATTGTAGAAAAAGATGTTCCAGCAAATATGGATCAGACCAGTGAAAAAGACGGAAAAGGTCAGGAACAGATCCGACAGTCCCAGAGCACTACCGAGGCTACGGTATATGAAGAGACAGAAAAAGGAGAACACCTTCCGTATATTTCATCTTCCATCTATCCAGAGATCAGAGGGGTTCTTGTAATTGCACAAGGAGGTGACAGGCCGGAATTGGTCTGTCAGATACAGGAAGCTGTGATGGCTTTATTTCATGTGGAAGCTCATAAAATCAAAGTATTAAAAATGAAGTGAGGAGAGAAACAGTGAAAAAAATAGTGAAAAAAAATCAGGTTATTATTACAGCTTTAGCAATTATGATAGCAGCAGCTGGTTATATCAGTTATTCAGATTCTAAGATAAAACCCTACCAGAAGGATAAACTGGAAACAACGGCCAAGACAGATGAAGTATTTCAGGATGTAGAAAGTCTGGAAGAAGACCTTACAGAGCAGACGTCCGATGATCCATCACTGGATATACCAGGTGAGGCGGTTCTTACAGGAGCGGATACATACATGGCTCAGGCAAAAGTAGGACGGGAACAGATACGATCACAGAATAAGGAAACTTTATTAGAAATTATTAACAACCCACAGCTGACAGAAGAAGAACGACAAGGAGCGGTGGCAAGTATGGTTAATATGACAGATATGGTAGAAAAAGAAGCAGCAGCAGAATTGTTACTGGAAGCAAAAGGATTTCCGGGAATTGTTGTAAATCTTACAGGAGAAACAGCAGATATTGTAGTTCCGGTAGAACAAATTGATGAGGCAGGCAGAGCACAGATAGAGGATATTGTTACCAGAAAAACCGGGATTTTGCCAGAAGATATTGTAATTACACCAATATCAGAACAAAAATAAGAAGAAACAGGTAAAATCCCTTGACAGTAGAAAAGAACCTATACTAAAATAGCTAACGTATGTAAGTATGATAAAATGATGGAGGTCTGTTTTGTGGCTGATTTTACGAATGAAATAAAAAAAAGACGTACGTTTGCAATTATATCTCACCCAGATGCGGGTAAAACAACATTAACAGAGAAGTTTTTATTGTATGGTGGTGCTATTAATCAGGCGGGAAGTGTAAAAGGAAAAGCAACTGCCCGCCATGCAGTGTCTGACTGGATGGAAATTGAAAAAGAAAGAGGTATTTCTGTAACATCTTCTGTTCTTCAGTTCCATTATGATGGATACTGTATTAATATTCTGGATACCCCTGGCCATCAGGACTTCTCAGAGGACACATACCGTACCCTGATGGCAGCGGATTCAGCAGTTATGGTTATTGATGCTTCCAAAGGTGTAGAGGCGCAGACAAGAAAATTGTTTAAAGTTTGTGCAATGCGTCATATTCCTATTTTTACCTTTATCAATAAGCTGGATAGGGATGCAAATGATACTTTTGAATTGTTAGATGATATTGAAAAAGAACTGGGGATTCCTACATGTCCTGTTAACTGGCCGATTGGTTCAGGAAAGTCCTTTCGTGGTGTGTATGACAGAGACACAAGAAAAGTTCTGACTTTTGCTGATACTATGAAAGGTACCAAAGAAGGTACAATTGAAGAAATTGACATTGAAGATCCACGAATTCATGAAATTGTAGATGAAGAACAGTATGAACAGCTGTCAGAAGAAATCGAATTGCTGGATGGTGCAAGTGCAGAGCTGGATATGGATGAAGTCAGCTGTGGCCGTCTGTCACCAGTGTTCTTTGGTTCAGCCCTTACAAACTTTGGAGTAGAGACATTTTTGCAGCATTTTCTGAAGATGACGAGCACACCACTTCCACGAATGGCAGATTGTGGAAAAGTGGATCCTATGTCAGAAGACTTTTCCGCTTTTGTGTTTAAAATTCAGGCAAATATGAATAAAGCTCATAGAGACAGGATTGCTTTTATGAGAATTTGTTCTGGAAAATTTAATGCGTCGGAAGAAGTATATCATGTACAGGGAAACAAAAAAATGCGGTTATCTCAGCCGCAGCAGATGATGGCCCAAGATCGTCATATAGTAGAAGAAGCTTATGCGGGAGATATTATCGGTGTTTTTGACCCGGGTATTTTTTCTATTGGTGATACGGTCTGTGCAGTAGGAAAGAAATTTGCTTATGAAGGAATTCCTACTTTTGCTCCAGAACATTTTGCGAGAGTTCGTTTGTTAGATAGTATGAAGAGAAAACAGTTTGTAAAAGGTGTAAATCAGATAGCACAGGAAGGTGCTATTCAGATTTTTCAGGAATTTATGGGTGGAATGGAGGAAATTATTGTAGGCGTTGTAGGTGTTCTGCAGTTTGATGTACTTCGTTATCGTCTGGAAAATGAATATCATGTGGATATTCGTCTGGAATCACTTCCTTATGAACATATCCGTTGGATTGCCAATAAGGAAGAAGTGGATGTGGAGAGACTGACTGGTACTTCTGATATGAAGAAAGTAAAAGACATGAAAGGAAATCCACTGTTGTTATTTATAAATTCCTGGAGCATAGGTATGACATTAGATCGAAATCCAGAGCTGAAATTGGAAGAGTTCAGTAAAAACTAAGGAAACCCCTTTTAATTTCCAGAATTTTTTGGTATAATAAACAGAAGTTGAGTAGTGTCTAGCCAGGCACATATTTCAAGGAGGGTTTATTATGTCAGAAAATAGAAGTGACGGAAGAGATACCTATACTGTTTATGATGATGAAACTATCGGAAAAATCAGGATTGCTGATGAAGTGGTAGCCATCATTGCAGGACTTGCAGCTACAGAAGTGGAAGGTGTAGCTTCCATGAGTGGAAATATTACCAACGAACTTGTTGGAAAGCTTGGTATGAAAAGCCTTTCCAGAGGAGTAAAAGTAGATGTTCTGGATAATGTGGTATGCGTGGAACTGAAACTTGATCTGAATTACGGTTATAGTATACCGGATACCTGTAAAAAAGTGCAGGAGAAAGTAAAAACAGCCATTGAAAACATGACTGGTCTTCAGGTGTCTGATGTAAACATCAGTATTGCAGGTGTAGAACTGGAAGAAAAAAATAAATAATACGTATTTGTTTGGAAGGAAAAGGATAGGGGGTCTGGAATAGGGCACCCTATTTTTACCTTATGAATAGAAATGACATGGAGGAATACATGGGAAGAAGAGAACTTAGAGAAAGCATTTTCCATTTGTTATTTATGACAGAGTTTAATGCTTCAGAAGAAATGGAAGCACAGATCGATCTTTATCTTGAGGGGTTAGAAAATCCTACAGAAAGCAATCTGGAATATATAAAAAATAAATTTGAAAACATTTGCGAAAAGAAAGATTGTATTGATGAAAAATTAAACGGAGTCAGCAAAGGATGGAAGACAAGCCGTATGGGTAAAGTGGAATTAACAATCCTTCGTCTGGCAACTTATGAAGTTTTATATGATGAAGATGTACCAGAAGGTGTAGCTATTAATGAAGCAGTAGAGCTGGCTAAAAAATTCGGTGGAGATGATTCTCCTTCTTTTGTAAATGGTGTATTAGGAAAAATGGTTCAATCTAATGAGTAGTGTGTATTCTGTTGGACAGATTAATGCTTATATCAAGCAGATGTTTGCACAGGATTTTATGCTGAATCGTATTGCGGTCCGGGGCGAGGTGAGTAATTGTAAGTATCACCCCTCCGGTCACATTTATTTTTCACTGAAAGACGGGACAGGCGCTATGTCCTGTGTTATGTTTGCGGGTCAGAGAAAGGGTCTGTCATTTTCAATGAAAAATGGCGATAAAGTAGTTGTAACAGGTAGTGTGGAAGTCTACGAACGAGACGGGAAATACCAGCTATATGCGAAAAAAATTTCTCTGGAAGGTGCAGGTGTCCTTTATGAGAAATTTCTGGCGTTAAAAGAAGAATTAAAAGAAATGGGAATGTTTGCACAGGAATACAAACGTCCCATACCTGCTTTTACAAGAAAATTAGGAGTAGTAACAGCAGTTTCCGGAGCAGCGTTACAGGATATTAGAAATATCACTCACAGAAGAAATCCCTATGTGCAGATTGTTTTATATCCGGCACAGGTTCAGGGAGAGGGTGCGGCAGCTACTATTGCCAAAGGAATTCAGTCTTTGGATGCATATGGTGTAGATGTTATTATCGTTGGAAGAGGCGGCGGCTCCATGGAAGATTTATGGGCTTTTAATGAAGAAATGGTAGCAAGGGCTGTTTTTGCCTGTAACACGCCGGTTATTTCGGCAGTTGGTCATGAGACAGACTGGACAATTTGTGATTTCGTTGCAGATTTAAGGGCGCCTACACCTTCCGCAGCGGCAGAATTAGCGGTTTTTGATGTGAAAAAATTTCAAGAACGTTTAAAACAGACAGAAAAAAGAATACAACTGAATTTCCAAAAACAACTGGAAATGAAAAAACAGAAACTTGATTTTTACAAAACAAAGCTATCCTATTTGAATCCGGAGCGAAAAATTCACGAACAAAGAATGATTCTTTTAGCAACAGAAGATACCATAAAACGCCGGATGAAAGAGAAAATATCTGAAAGTCGATACCAATTGGGAATTTATATTGAGAAAATGAAGGGTCTTTCACCGTTGAATAAACTGAATCAGGGTTTTTCTTACGTGGAAAATGAACAGGGAAACTGTGTCTGTCAGACACATCAGATAGCTATAGGAGACAGGATCAGGATTCGTGTGAAGGATGGTAATATTTATTCCAGAGTAGAGGAGACAGATAACAAAATATGAAAGAAAAAGAAATGACCATGGAGGAATCCCTAAATGCATTGGATCAGATTGTAGAACAGATGGAGGAGGGGGAAACTTCTTTGGAGGAAACTTTTTTGTTATATCAAAAAGGAATGGAATTGTTAAAAAATTGCAGTGATAAAATTCGACAGACTCCGCAGACTAACCGAAAAGGGAGGTCTGCCAAGTGGATACTTCGGGCTATTGGGAGCTGTTTTGTGCTACGGGTCAGCCGCTGGCCTATATGCTCTATCGGGAGAGCGGCACAGAAAAGCGTGAACATTGACCGATTCAGGGGGCAAGGGTTTGCCCCTTACATCAGGAATACCGCTGTTGTGGGACAGAACATAGGGGGGAGACACCGTGGCGGGAACGCCTCATACTGTGACCCGTGGCATCGTGCTGCGGGAGACGGAAACCAAGGAAACGGACAAGATACTGACTCTTTTGACCGATAAATTCGGCAAAATATCGGTAATCGCCCGAGGCGCACGGCGAAAGGGCTGCAAGTTCGCGGCCTGTGCCCAGCCCCTTGTCTGGTCGGAGTGGACGCTCTATCAGAAGGGCGACTGGTTCTATGTCAATGAGGGCAGCACCCTGGAACTGTTCGGCGGACTGCGGAAGGATCTGGATGCCATGGCCCTTGGGTTTTACTTTTCGGAGCTGGTGGAGACGGTCACTGCCGAGGGGGAGCCGGCCTTGGATGTGCTTCGCCACCTGCTCAACGGCCTCTACGCCCTGGGGCAGATGCGCAAGCCGCCCCAGCTGGTGAAGCCTGCCTTTGAATTGAAGCTGATGTGCCTTTCCGGTTATGAGCCGTTGGCAGACGGCTGCGCCTACTGCGGCTGTCCCGACCCGGAGACGCCTATGCTGGACGTGATTCAGGGCGTGGTGCATTGCCGCAGCTGCGGCGGTGGAGCACAGAGACAGTCTGTACCCCTCTGCCCCGCATCTCTGGCGGCACTGCGTCATATCCTCTACGGAGATCCCAAGCGGCTCTACTCCTTTACGTTAGG
>RCNH01000920.1_pt1 | contig 10964 bp, 7 predicted proteins | sample 2041161 | NCBI WGS metagenome assembly RCNH01 (sample SAMN09708215, study PRJNA481090) | Feces metagenome, whole genome shotgun sequencing project. | biome: feces | host: Leptonychotes weddellii | place: Antarctica: Sion Island | collected 2010-03-01
TAAAATCCTTCAGAAAATAAAAGTGGTCTGGCATATACAATTGAACAACTTGATGGATGGGAAGATATTTATCCAGATACGGATATAAGAGATGATACAATAGTTGTATGTCAGAAACTGGATAATACATATTATTATTACTATCTGAAGGATTTTAAAGAACAACTCAGTTCAGGGAAACTCAGGTTACAAAATACAAATATGACAGTAGATACGTTCTTTGATACTGTAGAGGAACATATTCCAACTACATCAGATAATGGGATTATGCTTACGGATGAAACAGGAAAAGTTCTTTATGAAAGTTTTTGGAGATTTCCATATACTGTAACAGAAAAATATAAACCTCTGGGAGCAGAAAATATTGTAGAAGTAGTAAACAATACACCAGAATTAAATGGAAAGCTTACAGAAATTTACGATGCTTTACAGCAGATGGTAGAGGAACTAAATGGAGACCTGGAATCCTATAGATATTCTGATGATATGTGGGAAGAAGGAAATACAAATTTTACCTATATGCTCGTGGACAAGAATAAGAAACTTGTTTACACAAATAATGGAGCTTTCAAACGGTTTGAAGATGTAAATACAAGTCTTGCTAAGTTGAAGTCAGAAAATAGGAAATACATTATTGTAAAAGATAAGTTGTTGGATTTTGATACGAATATGAATATTTCCAAACAACAATGGAGAAATACAATACGTTCATATTATAAAGGGAACAAGTCTGATTATCTTTTCGCGGCGTCTGTAAATACAGAATATAAAATTCAGGATATTTTCTATATGTATAAACAAGAATATAATTATTACAATCCACATCTGAAGCGAACAATTTTGTCGATTGCATTAAGTGTTTTGTTATTGTTAGTGAATCTGGTATGGCTTGCAGTTATTACAGGAGAGAAGAATAAAGAGGGAGAGATTATACTGACAACATTTGATCATTGGAAGACGGAGATTTCAGTATTATTGGTAGTTTTATTCTGGTGTATCCCGTTTGTTTTTGCATTAAGTGTATTTGGCAGTCAGCTTCCTATGGCTGTAGGAAGAAACCAGTTAGAGTATGAAGATATTGTGAATGTACAGCAAACGAAAATTTATTTATACTATAATCCAAGGGATTATGCACTAATTGGTATACTGACAGTATTTACCATGAGCTGTTTTTTGATTATATATTTAAGCATTGTTAGAAGAAAAAAAGCAGGAATTTTATGGAAAAATAGTATTATTCATAGTTTGAATCATGGATTTAAGGTGTTTTGGAGAGGAAAGTCGGAAATTGCAAAAGCAGTACTTTTATTAACAGGTTTTCTCGCATTTCACTGGATTGCATGGTTGTTTATTACATTAGGAAATTTTGCTTCAATTGTTGTTTTATTTATCATGATCATATTAGATATGATGTCAGCGTATGTAGTGTTTAGAGATGCAATTGCTAAGAAAAAGATCAGAGCAGGTGTAGAAGAGTTGGCAAAAGGAAATATGGAATACCAGATTCCTACAGGTCAATTAAAAGGTGAAAATAAAGAGCTGGCAGAAGAAGTGAATGATATAGGAAAAGGTCTTCATAAAGCAGTAGATAGTGCTATGAAAAGTGAACGACTTAAAACAGATCTTATAACAAATGTATCTCACGATATTAAGACACCGCTTACATCAATTATTAATTATGTAGATTTATTAAAGAGAGAAAATTTTGAAGATCCAAAAGTTTTAGGTTATCTGGACATTTTAAGTGAGAAAGCAATGAGACTTAAAACACTTACAGAAGATGTGGTTGAGGCGTCAAAAGTATCAAGTGGTAATATTACATTAGAATATATGGATGTAAATTTTGTTGAGATGATAAATCAGACAGAAGGAGAACTTTTAGAAAAGTTTGAAGAGAATAATCTGTTAATCGTACAAAATCTGCCGGAAGAATCGGTTGTTATCCATGTAGACGGACGTAGAATGTGGAGAATTCTTGAAAATATTTATACCAACGCATTAAAATATGCTATGCCTGGAACAAGGGTTTATTCAGAATTAAAAGTGAAAGAAGAAAAAGTGATTTTTTCTTTAAAAAATATTTCAAGGCAGCAGCTTAACTTTACTGCAGATGAACTAACAGAACGATTTATCAGAGGAGACATTTCAAGAGGATCTGAAGGAAGCGGCCTGGGTCTTTCTATTGCAAAAAGTCTGACCAAAATGCAGGGAGGCGTGTTTAACTTGTATTTGGATGGAGATTTATTTAAAGTCACGATAGAATTTCCAAGAGTAAAATAAAGAATAAAAGAGGACGGCATCTAAAAAGAAGCTGTCCTCTTTTACTCTTTAGACCTTTGAATCTTGCATGGGCATCTGTTTTGCATTACAATAATACAAGAGTGGAGAAAAATCCACTTTACTTGAAAAATAGAGGAGTATTACCTAAATTATGGATGAAATAAAATTATTATTAGAGCAGATCTTAAATATAGAATTTATTCAGGGGATCATAAGCAATCCTCGTTCAAAAGACCATGTCTTAAAAATAAAAGTGCGTCCCGTTGAAATGAAGGGACAGATTTTTTATCAGTTTGAATCTTTTACAAAAACACAGGCTTTTCATGAGAATCTTCAGATGGAAGATGCAATAAAGAAGTTGATACAGTATATGGAAGATTTCAGACAGATGCAGATTATGACCATAAAAGATACTTATACGATTCTTATTAGTAAGAAAGGGAAAGTGACTATTCAGAAAAAGAAAAATAAAGAGTGCATAAAAAAGGCACCGATGTCACATAATCGCACCAAAAAATATATTTTGCAAGAAGGAATGCAAATTCCTTTCCTTCAGGATTTAGGAGTTATGACAGCGGAGGGAAAGATCGTAAAATCTCATTTTGATAAATTTCGTCAGATCAATCGTTTCCTTGAATTCATAGAAGATATATTGCCAAGGCTTGATAAAACAAGAGAACTTACTATTCTTGATTTTGGTTGCGGAAAGTCATATCTTACATTTGCGATGTACTATTATCTTCATGAGTTAAAAAAATATGATATACAGGTGATAGGTTTAGATTTAAAAAAAGATGTTATAAAACATTGTAATGAACTTGCTGTGAAGTATGGTTACGAAAAACTTACATTTTTGGTGGGAGACATTGCAGATTATGAAGGTGTTAAGAAAGTGGATATGGTGGTGACACTGCATGCATGTAATACAGCTACAGATTACGCCCTGGCCAAGGCTATAGGGTGGAGTGCGGAAGTCATTCTTTCAGTTCCTTGTTGTCAGCATGAATTAAATGGTCAGATTCATGCTGACAAACTGGCTCCTGTTATGGATTATGGGCTTCTAAAAGAAAGATTTGCGGCACTCGTTACAGACGGACTTCGCGCAAAATATCTGGAGGCTTCAGGATATGAGACACAGGTATTGGAATTTATAGATATGGAGCATACACCTAAAAACATTTTGTTACGTGCTGTAAAGAGCGATAAGAAAAATGAACAAGTAAAAAAAGAAATAGAAGAATGCAGAAAATTTTTACATGCAGAGCCAACACTTGGAATGCTTTTGTCAAAGGGAGAATAAAGAATGAAAAAAAAGAGGATTATAAAAGCAGTGGTTCTTATGGCTGTTTTTCTTATGGCTGTTTTGGTAAGTAGTCTTATTACAAATCGAGGAAATGATGATGCAAAAGTGGATTTGGGAGATCCTACATTACCAAGAGTATCGTTTATGGTGAAAGGGGAGGAAATCAATCATCTTCAGGGATATGTCAATGAGATGAATGTTTCTGCCATGAGAGATACAATTACACCAATTGAAAAAAATGGAAATTTGGAAATGCATATCGAAGCGGATGGCAATACAATTTCTGAAATATCTTATGATGTATACTCTCTGGATGGTCAGGAAGTATATGCATCCGGAAATGTGAAAAAATTCACCGAAGAAAGCGCTACATTAAAACTTAGTAAGGCACTTAAAAGAACGCAAATGGAGGCTGTTCTTTGCATAAAACTTCAATTAAAAGATAAACCAGTATATTTTTATACAAGAATAATAAGACCGACTGACATTCATGTAAAAGAATGTTTAGAGCATGCAAAAAAATTTCATGAAGGTACATTTGCGGGAAAAAGAGATAATGAGTTTATTGCAAAACAACTCATACCAGATAATTCACAAAAAGTGTACTCTTATCAACATGTGACATTATCTTCCAATCTCGATAAGGTTACATGGGGAAAGATAAATCCAGAAATTATAGGAGATGTAGAGTGGAATGTCCAGGAAGCAAATCCGGTATATACTTCTTTTTTAGTCAATTATCAAGTGAGTTCCAGTGAAGACGATTCAAAAAAAGATATAATTAATGTAAGAGAGTTTTATCGGGTTCGTTATACAGATGATAACATATATCTGCAGGTTTTTGACAGAACGCTTAATCAGGTGTTTGATGGAAACATGGCTTCTTTTGTGAAAAATGGGATACGATTAGGAATTGTGTCACAAGATATTCCAATAGTGAAAAATGATAAAGGAACGTTTATTGCGTTTGTTGTAGGTCGAGATTTATGGTCATATAATGTCAGTGATAATAAAATTTCACTTGTTTTTAGTTTTGCAAACAGAGAAGGACATGATAGAAGAGGTCAGTATGATCAACATAGTGTGAAAATTATTGATCAGGATGAAAAAGGAAATCTGGTTTTTGCGGTATATGGTTATATGAATAGAGGAAAACATGAAGGTGAAGTTGGCGTTGATGTATATTACTATGACGTAGAGAAGAATATGGTACAGGAAAAAGCGTTTATTCCAAGCGATAAAAGTTTTGTCATGGCACAAAAAGAATTGGGAGAAATGCTTTACTATGATCAAAACAGCCTCATGTTATATGTATTAGCTGATGATAAATTGCTACAGGCCAGTACAGAGAAGAATAGGCAAAAGGTTTTGGAAGAAAATATAAAAGAAGGACAGTATGTTGTATCAGAAGATAATCGCCTTTTTGCATTTTTAAAAACAGATTCCTCCAGCAAAAAGGAAAGTATCAAAGTTATGAATCTGCAAAAATCTACAGAAATTTCCATAGAGGCGGAAAACGGAGAGCATATAAATCCACTTGGTTTTATAGACGGAGACTTTATCTATGGAGTACAGAAAGTAGAAGATCAAGCAAAACTTATAACAGGTGATATGATCTCTCCTATGTATGAGATCCGGATCGTAGATTACACAGGAAAGCTTGTCAAACGGTATTCACAGAAGGATGTGTACATCAAAGATATTTCAATTAATGGTGATCAGGTTACGGTAAATCGTGTAAAGAAATCAGATGGACAATACATTGAGACAGAACCAGATTATATTAGTAGTAGCAAAGAAAAACCAGAGAAAGAGGATGTTGTGGGACTGTATTATACAGAGACCAGAGGAAACCAGTGCTTTGTGAAAATAAATCGGGCGAAATTAAAAAAATCAGTCAAGGTTCTTCGACCAAAACAAATCTACAATGATAGTAGCGTTACGATAGAAAAAAATGAGAAAGCAGTGGAAGAACAATTTTATGTATATGGGCTTGGTACACTTCAAGGAGTCTATAAGAAAGCAGGAGAAGCTGTTCAAGAAGCGGAACAAGTCGCGGGAGTGGTAGTTTCTGAACGACAATCTTATATATGGCAAAAAGGAAACAGACTTCTTGCTTGTGATTCGAAGACAAAAGCGTTTAAGAAAAAAGAGGGACAGACGTCACTAGAAGCGTGTGAAGCTCTCATGAAAAAAACAGAGGGTGTTAAAACAGATCTCACAGGATGCCGGCTGGATCAGATTTTTTACATGGTTAATCTTGGAAGACCAGTAATTGCAATTAAAGGTAATGAACATGCGGTTCTGATAACGGGGTATGATCTTCAAAAAGTTTATTATATTGATCCGGAGGATGGAAAAGAACATGGAATTTATCTGGGTGAAATGGAAAAAGATATGGAAGCCCATGGAAACATTTATATTGGATATTTAGATTAAATAAAAAGAGCTGTCGTACAAAATATATTAGTACGACAGCTCTTTAATTATGTTTTAATGTGCTGTTTTAAAAATCACAAATTTATATTTGCTAAGAACAGTGTAAAGGATAAGTCCAAGTACACCACAAGAAAGAACCTCTCCAATCCCTACGGTCATCATCATAAATGGAATAGAAAATGGAAGCTGGTAACCAAATTTCAAGATAAATGGTACAATCAATGCATTTGAAAGGATGGGTGGAAGAACAGCAACAAATTTGCTCTTATCTCTTAACATCCATGTGAGAGATGCACCAATTAAAGTGGCAATAGAGCCTAAAATAATATCAGGTACGATCGCACCACCTAAAATGTTACCCAAAAGGCAGCCGATAAATAATCCAGGTACTGCAGCAGGGGTAAATACGGGAAGTATTGTCAGGGCTTCAGCGAAACGAATCTGTACTTCGCCAAATGCTAAAGCGGCTCCCATAACGGTGAGTACTACATAAACAGCAGCGATCATGGCTGCCTGTGCCATAAACAGCACTTTGTTGTTACTTGAGTTTTTCATTATTCAATTCTCCTTTAGTTTTGTTTTACGTGTGGAAGGTCGCGAACACACGATTCATTTTACGGCGGGAATCGCCGAAAGCCCTATAAGACCTTGTTTTTATGGGCTTTGATAACGTTTGAAAGTATAGCATGTAAGATGAAAAAAATCAAGTTGTGCCGTAAATTAAAAATACAACTTCAATATTGTTTTTTTTGTACTTTCAGTGTTATAATAAAAATAATGTAAAAATTGTAAAAAGTAAGGAGTAAAATAAATGGACTTAGTTACAATTCGTGAGTTATTTAAAAACAGAGAAGAATATCTGGATAAAGAAGTAAAAGTTGGCGGATGGATTCGTAGTATCCGTGATTCAAAAACATTTGGATTTATTGTTGTGAATGATGGTTCTTATTTTGAACCTCTTCAGATCGTTTATCATGATAAAATGGAAAATTTTGAAGAAATCTCAAAGCAGAATGTAGGAGCAGCGATTATTGTTAAAGGTACACTCGTAGCGACTCCACAGGCAAAACAGCCATTCGAGATTCAGGCAGATGAAGTAATCGTTGAAGGAGCATCTGCACCAGATTACCCATTACAGAAAAAGCGTCATAGTTTTGAGTACTTGAGAACAATTTCACACCTTCGTCCTAGAACAAATACGTTCCAGGCAGTTTTCAGAGTTCGTTCTCTTATCGCATATGCAATTCATCAGTTCTTCCAGGAGAGAGGATTTGTATATGTACACACACCACTTATCACAGCAAGTGACTGTGAAGGTGCAGGAGAGATGTTCAGAGTAACAACTCTTGATATGGACAATGTTCCAAGAAAAGAAGACGGAAGTGTAGATTACAGTCAGGATTTCTTTGGAAAAGAGACAAATCTTACCGTAAGTGGTCAGCTTAATGGTGAAACATTTGCACAGGCGTTTAGAAGTATTTATACATTTGGACCAACATTCCGTGCAGAAAATTCAAATACAACACGTCATGCAGCAGAGTTCTGGATGATCGAACCAGAGATCGCATTTGCTGATCTTGAGGATGATATGGATCTTGCAGAGGACATGCTGAAATATGTTATTTCCTATGTCCTTGAGAATGCACCAGAAGAGATGAATTTCTTTAACTCTTTTGTTGACAAAGGATTACTCGAAAGACTTCACAATGTAGTTGAATCAGATTTTGCTAGAGTGACATATACAGAAGCAGTAAAACTTTTAGAAGAAAACAATGACAAGTTTGAATATAAAGTTTCATGGGGAATTGATCTTCAGACAGAGCATGAGCGTTATCTGACAGAGAAAATATTTAAACGTCCAGTCTTCGTTACAGACTATCCAAAGGAAATTAAAGCTTTCTATATGAAATTGAATGAAGACGGAAAGACAGTTGCTGCAGTTGATTGTCTTGTACCGGGAATTGGTGAAATTATCGGTGGAAGTCAGAGAGAAGACGATTACGAAAAACTTCATGCAAGAATGCAGGAATTGAATCTTTCAGAAGAAGATTACAAATTCTATCTTGATCTTAGAAGATATGGTTCTACAAGACATGCAGGATTCGGTCTTGGATTTGAAAGATGCGTTATGTATCTTACAGGTATGTCAAACATTCGTGACGTTATACCATTCCCAAGAACAGTAAATAACTGCGATTTATAAAATGATAGTAAGTACAGTAGAAGTAAATACTGTATAACAAGAAACGAAAGGACGTAACGGAATTTAAAAGTTACGTCCTTTTCTGGCTTAATAAAAAAGGAGGCGGAAGATGAAATTTATTCATATAGCAGATGTGCATTTAGGTGCGGCTCCAGATGTCGGGGAAAAATATAGTGAAAACAGGCCGAAAGAACTTTGGGATACTTTTAAAAAGGTCATTAAAATTTGCGAAAAAGAACAAACAGATATTCTCTTTGTTGCAGGGGATTTATTTCATCGTCAGCCTTTGAAAAAAGATTTAAAAGAAGTAGATTATCTTTTTTCTACGCTTACACATACGAAGGTTGTTTTAATTGCAGGGAACCATGATTTTATAAAAAAAGATTCTTTTTATCGAAGCTTTGAATGGAATGAAAATGTGTATCCACTTTTTGGTGAAACAACAGAATATGTAGAATTTCAAGAACTTGATCTTGCGGTTTATGGCTTCAGTTATTATGCAAAAGAGATTAAAGAAGAAAGATATTCTTTTAAAGCTCCGGGGTATAAAGGGATAGAAGTACTCCTTGCTCACGGAGGTGATGAAAAGCATATTCCAATACGAAAAGAAGTGCTTGCTGGAAATGGATTTGCTTATATTGCCCTTGGGCATATTCATAAACCACAGATCATTTTGGAAAACAGAGCAGCTTATGCAGGAGCATTAGAGCCAGTAGATAAAAATGATACAGGAGCCCATGGGTATATAAAAGGTGAAATTACAAAACGAGGAACAAAGATAGAATTTGTACCATTTGCTTCCAGAGAATATATTCATTTTGATCTTACTGTGAATGAAAAGATGACGAATGGAAGTTTGAAAGAATTTTTAACAAGACTGATTACAGAAAAAGGGCTACAGAACATTTATAAGATCACGCTTATTGGAGAACGAGATGTTGATGTTCAGTTTGATACAGAAAATCTAGATGTATATGGAAATATATTGGAAGTTGTTGATAAAACATGGCCGGCATTTGATTACGAGAAATTATATAAGGAAAACAAGGAAAATTTGATTGGATATTTTATAGACAGCATTGGAATTGGTGAAAAAGATAGTGTAGAATTTCTGGCGTTGCAAGAAGGGGTTCATGCACTTTTAGATCATTAGAAAGAGAATAATATGCAGATAAAAGAATTATATATAAAAAATTTCGGAAAATTTACGGACCAACATTTCTTCCTAAAAGACGGGATCAATATTTTTTATGGAGAAAATGAATACGGAAAATCTACAATCTATGCATTTATAAAAGCAATGCTTTTTGGAATGGAAAGAGGAAGAGGAAGAGCTGCTCTTTCGGATGAGTTCAGTCGATATGAACCCTGGGAAAATCCAAATTATTATGCTGGAGTGATGAGATTTACAAGTGGTGGAAAGACATTCCGATTGGAAAGGAATTTTGACAGATATTCAAAAAAAGCGGTTCTGTTATGTGAAGACGATGGAGAAGAGCTTTCTGTAGAAGATGGAGATTTGGAAGTGCTCCTTGATGGTCTTACAAAGAAAAATTTTGAAAGTACAATTTCAGTCGGTCAGCTTCTTGCAAAACCCGGGCTGGAACTTGCAGAAGAATTAAACAACTATGCTTCTAATTACTATGAAACAGGAAGTGGAAGTCTGGACATTTCAAAAGCGATGAACAAACTTCGTGATAAAAAGAAGACAGTAGAAAAACAAAGAAAAATAATTCAAGAAAAGCGGCTAAAAAAGAAAGAGATGCTTGAAAATGAATGTAAATATCTGACAAAAGATATAGAAAAAATCAAGCAAGATCTTGAAAGAACAGAAGTAGAATTGAAGAATCAAAGAACCATTCTTTCTAATATGCAAAGACATGCACAAAAGACGAGTAAGCAAAGTGAGCGTGAAAGAATGAAAAGTAGTCCGGTTGTTTTTGTTGGGGCTTTTTGTCTGGTTGTGTGGCTTTTATTTATAGCATTAAAAAATTTTGGCTTTTTTGAGCCTGGACCTTTTGCCGAATTAGTTATAAAGTGGATTTTTCTGCCTGGCATAGTGTGTATCGGTATAGGATTATTACAAAATAACAGATTAAACAAGAAACCTCATAAGGAAGAGAAAAATAAAAGCCTGGATGAAGAAAAAATTAAAGAACAGATTAGAAAGCAAAAGTGGAGAAAAGCGCATCTGTCAGAAGAGGGAAAAGAAAAATATACGGAATATCAGAATATTTTGGAACAGATAGAAGAATTGAGAGAACCAGGTGAACAGGAAAAAAGTTTTGAAAAAAAATGTAGTGCGCTTGAACTTGCGGAACAGAAGATAAATGAGGCAGCAGAGAAAATGAGCAGTGGTTTTGGGACTGTTTTAAACAGAAAAGCATCTAAAATTCTTTCTGATATTACGAATGGAAAATATACAGATTTGTTTGTAAATAATGACATGAAAATGTCTCTGCTTTATGAGGGACGAAGAATTGCGGTGGAACGTGTGTCGGCAGGAACTGTGGAGCAGATTTATTTTGCACTGCGTATGGCGGTAACAGAAATCTTGTTTGAAGAAGCGTTACCTCTTATATTCGACGAAGCATTTGTATTTTATGATGATAAAAGATTAAAATCTACTTTAAAATGGTTGAGAGAACAGCCACGACAAGTTATAATATTTACTTGTCAGACACGTGAAATGGATATTGAAAGGACCAGTATATGAAAATAGATTTACCTAACAATGTG
>RCNH01000921.1_pt1 | contig 10959 bp, 13 predicted proteins | sample 2041161 | NCBI WGS metagenome assembly RCNH01 (sample SAMN09708215, study PRJNA481090) | Feces metagenome, whole genome shotgun sequencing project. | biome: feces | host: Leptonychotes weddellii | place: Antarctica: Sion Island | collected 2010-03-01
TTCTGAAAGGCAAGCCCATCTTTGTTGTCGGTCATCCGCTGTTCATACTGGGCAAAAGCGTTTCGTATCAGATCGGTCATGGCGTTTTTAATGGACGGTGCGGCATAGGTCAGGAACTTGATCCCCTTGTTGCAGTTAAAATGCGGGACAGCATCCAATAAACCGATACAGCCCTCCTGTTCCAGATCGTCTTTCTCGATTCCAAGTTCGCTTTCATCCAGAGTCATACCATGGTATATCTCGTTAGCGGTTTTGCGGATGAACCCTAATTCTTTTCCAGAAGAAGGTCACGGGAGTTCATATCTCCCTTTTGTGCGAGAGCGTAGAGCTGCTCATTGCTCTGGATTTTCATGCTCTTTCTCCTGTGTTGCTGCCTGCTCCAAAGTGGTCTGCATAAAGCTAGTCAATACCTGTCCGAACTTCTCCAATGCCGCTGGATCTGCGCCATCCATACCAACAACGCTGCCGAGAACAGCCGCCGTTATCTGCTCTAGTGTAATTTTCGGATTTTCTATATCCTGCCCCTTGGTCAATTCTCCAAACATTCGCTCGGCGATCTCTTTTATGAGCATCTACTATGCCGTGAAATCATTTCCGATTTCCTTCTTCACTTCCTTGACTGCCGCCATAAACTGATTTTCTATGGTGGCAAGGTCGGCTTGATAAACCGATGTTCGTAACCGGCTGATGTCCTTTGCAGCCTGCGCTGTTGTATCGGCTTTGGCAGCTTTCTTTGTTAAATTGCTGAGCGTGGCATAGATTTGATTCTGTACTGTATATCCAGCAGAAATGGTATCGTTGAAATACTGGTCCAATATGTAGGTCAGTTTCGCAAAGCGGGGACTTTCCAGTAAGCGGTTGACCACACGAACATTGACCTTTCCTGTGTAGAAGTTTCGTGCTGCCTATGCGGATAAAGGATGAGGTAAAAAGTCAGATTCAGAATATCCGTCATGAGAAAATCTCCGGCGATAATGTCTATCAGCTCTTGCTGGCGTTCGATGAAGTCTATGGTGCTGCTACAGAATTTGAGCAAAAAGAGTTTATGAGAGCGTTTATCGAGCGAATCGACCTGTATCCAGAGAAACAGAAGGACGGAAACTGGATCAGAAATATTGTTTTCAATTTTCCGGTTCCTGTGGATGGACATGAAGTAAAAGAATTCCCCTTGGAATCTGAGACAATACTCGAAACGGTAGCTTTGCTTACCAATACTCGCTAAAAATCTCTTCATAATGTATGTGCAATTACACAACATTACACATACATAAAATACAAGACGTATGGTTATCGAATTTCTTAAAGCTCGATAACCATTTCATCAGCATTTTTACGCTCGAAATGACGAGGACCTGGGTTTGATGCATCATCATTTGCGCTGTACCCAATAGGGAAGATAGCAATTAAATTGTATGGTCTCATAGACGGAAATGCCTCTTTAAGCTCATCAACCTTAAAATGCCCTACCCAGGTCGTAGCAAGTCCCTCTTCTTCAATCTGCATCATAATATGAGTTGCCACAATGCTTGCATCAACATCTGCAAAATTAAAGCCATCGCTTGGGCGATCCCATGCGTGCTCATCATCGGCACCTACAACAATAAATGTTTTAGCACCCCATGTGGTTCGCATACAGCCAGCAATCTTTTCTACCGCTTCAGGGCTTGTAATAGTCCAAAGCTTAAAAGGTTGATTATTGCATGCGGTTGGCGCCATTAAGCCTGTTTCAATGATGCGCTCAATCTTTTCAGGATCGATAGGATCGCCTAATAAAGAACGACAAGAATAACGCTTGCGTGCTAGTGAGTAAAAATCCATGTATGCCTCCTTACAAAAAATCCCGCTTCACGTATGGCAAAACGGGACCTAATCCCTTCGCCTTATATACGATGGGATGTATGACAAATATATCGTGCGCATAAGCGCAGTATTAATTACTCTACTTCAGTTTTGACCGCAGGAACAAAATCGACAGTAGGAGCATCATTCCAAAGTTCCTCTAAACGATAGTAATCGCGGCCTTCTGGCTGAAACACATGAACGACAAAATCACCATAATCAAGTAATGCCCAGAAGCCTTCATCGGCACCTTCAATATTAAATGGTTTAACGCCAGCCTGTTTGATAAGCTGCTCCTCAATTTCATCCAACACAGCAACAATATGACGATTGTTGTTAGCTGTTACAATCAGAAAATAATCGGTAACCTGAGCAAGTTCGTGAACATCCTGAATGATGATGTCATGGCCCTTTTTCTCATCTGCAGCAGCAGCTGCAATTAAAACTTTCTCACGAGAGGTCAGCCCTTTATCCTGAGCCATACGTTATATCCTTTCTTAACCCCGTAAAACAAGAGTTGTGTTTTCTTCTTTAAGCGCCGCATGAACAGCCCTGCCATCAACACGCGCTGCATAGTAATTCCAGACCTTAAGTGAATCTGGATGTACTGGCATATTAGCATCAATCAGATAGATTAACGTGGATTGATACGTCAAATAAAATAATTCTTCAAGACTTACACGACCTACCGCATCACGCAGAGGCGCAACGTCCCCAAAATTACGACCAGGTTCAATAATATCAGCAATAAACACTATCATATCCAAATCGGTCATATGTGTGTCACCACAGGTATGACGAGCAATAGCCTGAAGCTGTTCATCAGTAAGCTCAGGAAACTCGTCACGCAATGTTGCAGCAGCGGTATAGCCATGTAGCACCGCTGGAAGATTTTTTCGAACCTTCTTTTTTACTACATGGTACTTTTTAGCTTTAGCATTCAACTCTTCAAACGAAATACCTTTATCCCAATCATGCAAAAGACCTGCCACAGCAGCATCGTTTTCATTGACACCGTAAATGCGAGCAAGCTGTTCAGCTGTTTGCGATACACCGAGAGAATGTATGTAACGAGAGTGCTTGACACGCGCCCGAAGCGCTACACGCATCTCGTCAAAACGCTCTTCTGAAACCATATGTATCATCCTTATCTACGTTAACCTGACAAGCTCTCAGATGATGTGTATAACCCGTTTTCAGCAATATAAGTTGCCACAGACGGCAGCGTTAAATAGCGAATGGATTTACCCTGCGATACGCGCTTACGTAAATCAGTTGAAGAAATAGACAGCGCCGTAACCTCCTTTTGCACAATGGTGCCAAAATTAGCATGTGTTCTCATATATCGCTGGCGAGAATCGCTTAAAACGTATCCCGGACGCGTCATAGCCACCACTTGTGCTAGGCGGGGAATTTCATCGCTTTGACGCCATTTTATGATATTAAAAATAGCATCTGCACCACTGATGAAAAAAAGCTGCACATTTTTAGGATAGAACGCACGTAGCTGTCGCAACGTATCCACAGTATAAGTCTCACCAGGACGATCAATCTCAATACGACTTACATCAAAATACGGATTATCCGCCACCGCGCGCAAGCACATCTCATAGCGCATCTCAGCTGCTGTCACATGCCTGTCATGCTTCATCCACGGATCTCCCGCAGGAACAAACAACACACCATCAAGCCTGAACGCTTCGCGCACTTCTTCTGCACACTGCAAATGTCCAATATGGATAGGATCAAACGTACCACCCATGATACCAAGTCTATATTGAGTTTTCTCGTCATCTTGACCTAAAGAGTCAAACTTGGGTGAAACAATCATTAACCGCGCACCTGACCTGTACCCTTAATCAAGTATTTATAGCTTGTAAGAGCCTCTAATGCAAAAGGACCACGAGCATGTAATTTCTGGGTTGAAATACCAATCTCAGCACCCAGACCAAAACAGCCCCCATCTGTAAAACGAGTCGAAGCATTTGCATAAACCGCAGACGCATCTACACCATTATAGAAAGCTTCAATAGCACAAGCGCCGTCAGCAGACGCCATATCAGCAACAATACACTCAGAGTGACCCGTACCATATGTATTGATATGCTCGATAGCCTCAGTAAAACCTGAAACAGTCTTCATGCTCAGCTCTAAGTTTAAGTACTCGCATCCCCAATCTTCATCGGTTGCATTTATAATCTGACCTGGATAAGCAATACCAGCCTTTTTAAGCGCACAGCAAACGGTGTCATCTGCATGGATTATCACCCCAGCCTCACATAATGCGGTAACAATCCGAGGAACAACCTTATCTACAACAGACACGTCAATTAAGACAGATTCACATGCATTACACACGCCAACACGCTGAGTCTTGGCGTTCATAATGATAGCCTGCGCCATATCGATATCGGCTGTTTCATGTACATACGTGTGACAATTGCCCGTACCTGTCTCAATAACAGGAACACGCGAGTGCTCAACGCAGTGACGAATAAGGCCGGCACCACCACGAGGAATCAACACATCAACGACACCATGAAGACTCATAAGTTCATCCGTTGCACCGCGATCAGTCGTAGCAACAAACTCGATAGCGTCTTTAGGCAGTCCTACGCTTACAAGCGCATCTTGCAATACCTGCACAAGTGCCACATTTGAATGAAGCGCCGACGATCCACCACGTAACACACAGGCGTTGCCTGTCTTAATGCAGATACCCGCTGCGTCAACAGTTACGTTAGGACGAGCCTCGTACACCATAGCCACAACGCCTAACGGCACGCTTACACGCTTCAAGTCCATACCACCATCAATGACACGCTGTTGCAGCACGCGACCCAAAGGATCTGGTAAAGCCGCCAAATCCTGCAATGCATCAGCCATGGCATATACACGATCACGGTTCAGCATAAGTCTATCTATAAGACCTTCGCTCATATCACTACTACGTGCCACACTAATATCAACTGCGTTAGCACCAATAATCTCATCCACATGCGCACGTAAACCACAAGCCATAGCACCTAGCGCATTATTGCGCATATCTTCGCTTGATAACGCAACAACACGAGACGCCTCCTTTGCAGCAAGCGCCATATCGCGTACAGACAATTCATGGATATCTTGCATTATTCAAACACCACCAATTCGTCTCGATGAATGACAACACCGGCTTCCGGTACTACATCATCTGATGCCATACGAACCAATCCACGTGCAATAATATATCCATCTAAATCAACAACGTCTACTACATCAGATACACCAAACTCGCCCTCGATAGCATGTATACCTACAGATAAAAGCGAAGAGCCCTGAGAAATAAGCGCATCCGCAGCTCCAGCATCAATAACAATACGAGCTTTTACTGAGTCACCAAGCGCAATCCATAGCTTGCGTGCTGATATTTCATGAGTAGGATTTTTGGCACTAAAAAGTGTTCCAAGTGGCGTATCTTCTAAAGAACGTGCAACTGCGGATTCAGCACGACCATGACAGATAACCATAGGGATACCTGCCGCAGCCAAAACCCGTGCCGCCTTAATTTTAGTGGACATACCACCGCTACCAACTACACTGCCCGCACCCGTAGCACCGTCAATAATGGCAGGCGTAATGCGGTCCACCGTATGAATAAATTCAGCATCTGGATCAGTATTAGGGTTGGCGGTATACAATCCATCGATATCGCTTAACAAAACAACACGATCTGCTTCAACCAAACACGCAACAAGAGCTGCAAGCGTATCATTATCGCCAAATTTAATCTGCTCAACAGAAACAGTATCGTTTTCATTAACGATAGGAATGACATGTAGGTCAACAAGACGTCGCAGCGTAGCGCGTGCATTCAAGTATGCGGTCCTATCAGCCGTATCGCGACGTGTAAGCAACACTAACGAGGTTAACATATCATATGGTGAGAAAACCTGATCATATGCAGCAGACAGCACACGTTGACCGACACTCGCCGCAGCCTGAACGAGTGACATATCGCGGGGACGCTTCAAAGGTAAGCCTAAAGCCTCAAGACCACAGGGAATCGAGCCAGAGCTTACAATAATGGGGCGCCAACCATTTGCACGCACCTTATTTATTTGATAAGCCAAATCCGCCATATACGCACGATCTACCTTACCTTCAGTATTTGTAATAGTAGATGAGCCAATCTTAATGACAGCAATTTTATAATCGCGCGTTTTAGTGCTTAATCCACCAGTAGTCATAGCTTCAGTCATATTAGAAATCCAATTCTTCATACATATCGTCATGGCCAGCAGCAGTTTCAAACTCAAACGCACGACCTACAATACGAATTTCATCACCATCTACCGCTCCTGCATTAATCAGCGCCTTTTCTAAACCTAAACGGTCAAAACGATGCTGCAAAAATGCCATAGCTTCCTCATTATCCCAGTCCGTCTGTACAACCATGCGCTCAATCTGTACGCCTTCAACACGGAAGACGCCTTCAGAAAGCTGACGAACGGTAAAACGCTTATCGCGTTCTTCACGACGATGCTCCCAGACCTGTTCGTACTCAACTTCACTAGCTTGCTTCTGACGTGCTTCCTCACGAAGTTCATGTACCTTTTCGGCAGTAGCATGAATCAAAGAATCAACACCTTGACCTGTCAAAGCAGAGATGCGGTATACCTTAGTAGCTGCAACACTATCTGCATACTCATCTCCGCCAGCAGCCTTAATAGCGTCTTTATGCACTTCGTCTTCAAGACGTTTAATATCTTTCTCAACACCAGCCACATCGCATTTATTAGCAACAACAATACGTGGACGTTCAGCTAGCTGCTCTGCGTACATTTCCAATTCACGATTAATAATGCGGTAGTCCTCAACAGGATCACGGCCCTCATAACCACCAGTCATATCAACAACATGAATAATCAATGCGGTACGCTCAATATGACGCAAAAATTCATGACCTAAGCCTTTACCTTCATGAGCACCTTCAATAAGACCAGGAATGTCAGCAACAACAAAGCTGTACTCATCACCCTTTACAACACCCAAATTAGGAACAAGTGTCGTAAACGGATAGTCTGCAATTTTCGGACGAGCAGCACTCATGCGAGAGATAAGCGAGCTCTTGCCTGCGGATGGAACACCAACCAATGCAGCGTCAGCCATGAGCTTCATCTCCAGCTCAACCCAGCACTCATGAGCAGGTTCGCCTAATTCCGCAAAAGCGGGCGCACGACGAGTAGATGTGACGAAATGGATATTACCTCGTCCGCCCATACCACCACGAGCAACGACAACACGTTCACCGTCATGAGTCAAGTCGGCAATCATTTCACCTGTCTGGTGCGTCTCTTCAAAATACTCACGGACAATAGTGCCGCATGGGACTTTCAAAATCAAATCTTCTCCAGTAGCGCCATGCATACGACTACCGCGGCCATGTGTACCACGCGTAGCCTTGAAATGATGCTTATAGCGATAATCAATCAATGACGAAATAGACGCGTCAGCTTCTACAATAACGTTACCACCATGACCACCATCGCCGCCATCAGGGCCACCCTTAGGAACGTGAGCCTCACGACGAAACGACATGCAACCAGCGCCGCCGTCTCCACCTTTTACAAATATATGAACTTTATCGGTGAACATATTTTTCTCCGGCCTACTTAAATGGATTGTTAACTGCCCATTTTACCAAAGAAGGCTCGCTGCAAGCAGCGAGCCTTCAAGATTACTCAAATTATAGAGTTAGACCAAAGGACGTACGTGTACCTTACGACGATTGCCCTTAGTGAACTCAACAGTACCCTCGCACATTGCGAAGAGGGTGTCGTCCTTACCGCGGCCTACATTCTCGCCGGGATGGAAGTGAGTACCATGCTGACGAACAATAATATTGCCAGCCTGAACATGCTCACCACCGAAACGCTTAACGCCCAAACGCTGTGCGTGGGAGTCACGACCGTTACGGGTAGAGCCTAAACCTTTTTTATGTGCCATTTTCTACCGCCTCTTTACTTTTCGGCCTTAACGCCACCGACGCTTTCAATCTGAATGCGGGTGAGGTTCTGACGATGACCGCGCAACTTCTTGTAGTTCTTGCGCTTCTTGAACTTAAAGACGAGCTGCTTCTCGCCCTTGAACTGCTCGAGGACTACAGCCTCGACCTTTGTCTTTGCAGCATCTTTAACGTCGACATTGTCGCCATCTACAACACAAATAGCTTCGAGCTCAACTTTTTCGCCCGCTTCGACATCAAGCTTCTCTACAGCGAGGATATCGCCAGGAGCAACTTTATACTGCTTACCACCGGTTTTAACGATTGCGTACATGTATTTCTCCTTGAATGTAATAAAACGCAAGCCGATATTATAGCTGTTGACATAAATTTGTCAACAGCATTAATGAGCTTCCGCCCAATTTCTTCCTTGTGATACATCAACAAGCAATGGAACGGACAGCTCAACTACGTGACTCATTACATCTGTGACCATTTCGCTTACACGAGTAAGCTCACCAACAGGGACACTTAAATCCAACTCGTCATGCACTTGAAGCAGAAGCTGTGTTTCGAAATCCTCATGGATGAGGCGCTGTTGCACTTCGTTCATTGCCAGCTTGATAATGTCAGCCGCACTACCCTGCATAGGATGATTCATGGCAGTACGCTCTCCAAAACCGCGAGTAGCAGCATTGGTACTCTTGAGCTCTGGAATATGGCGCTTGCGACCAAACATTGTTACAGCATACCCATTCTCACGCGCAAATTCAACCGTATTGTCAAGATACGCACGAACTCCAGGATACGCATCAAAATACCTATCAATCATATCCTGAGCTTCTTTATATCCAATATTTAAGGTCTGCGCAAGACCGTATGCATGCTGTCCGTATACAATACCAAAATTCACAGCTTTTGCACGGCTTCTAAGCTCAGGTGTTACATCCTCAACAGAAATTCCAAAAACTCGAGCTGCCGTAGATGCATGAAAGTCTGCTCCTGAACAAAACGCGTCAATAAGATGCTCGTCTTGAGACAAATGAGCCAACAATCTCAATTCAATTTGGGAATAGTCCGCACTTACAAATACATGATCTTCTGCAAGCGGAATAAAGCTCTCTCGAACCCTACGACCAAAAGCTGTACGCACAGGAATGTTTTGCAAATTTGGATCGCTTGATGATAAGCGACCCGTAGTAGTGACCGTCTGATTAAAGCTTGTGTGCACTCTACCGTCAAACGCACGCATACGTGGCAATGCATCCAAATAAGTAGACTTCATCTTAGCAAGCTCACGGTAGCGCAATACTTCGCCGGCAATTTCATAATCGCCTTCAAGCTTAGTAAGAGTTTTAGCATCAGTAGAGTATCCACGCTGGTTTTTCTTACCAGCAGGAAGATCCAATACCTCAAAAAGCACGTGACCGAGCTGCTTAGGTGAATCAACATTAAAATCTTCACCTGCTAGCTCATAAATATGCTTTCTAATACCATCAATCTGCGCCTGTGTCTCTTGAGCCATCTGATCAAGTAAATCAGCGTCTAACAACGTGCCCACACGCTCCATAATAGCCAATGTAGACACCAATGGGATATCAATCGTCTCATAACACACCAGGCTCTCATCGGCCTTAAGAGCGCCGTAGAGGGCCTCTGCTAAACGTGGAGCAGCTAAAGCGTATGTTGCTGCTGCCTCTTTCTCGTTTTCAGAGACCGGAAGGCTTCCCTCTAAGTACATATCGCTTAAGATCTCATAGGTATAGCGAGGGGTATTGGAGTTAAGTAAGTATGCAGCCAAGCCCACATCAAAAAAGCGTGCCTGCAACAAGTCTTCCACATCAAGTTCTGCTTCACATGAAGTGTCTGCTGGATATACTTCCTGCAACGTCTTTTTTACATCAAGCGCACAAAATGTGGCTTCATGCACAATACGCACAAATGCCCGATGGGACTCTTCTCCCTCAAAGCAGATTACAGTGTCTTTAGTAGCGACAAACAATCGATGCGGCTCGGCGAACAGAGTAGCCTGTGCTGGAACCAAAAATTCCACACCAAGCATAGCATCCGATTCAATAGCAGCATCTAAATATTCCCATGCAGCAGTACCCCATAATGGATTAAGCGAAGGAAGCTCAAGTGTTGCTGGAGCCGCAAGAGCATCATCATGACCTGCTAAATCTAAGATTTTAGCAAGATGCGCGTTAAAACGAAGCTCATGAAAGACCTCTGTTACACGCTCTGGATCAAAGGCTGGAAACGCTACAGCCTCTAAATCAACCTCAATAGGGGCATTACGCAAAATAGTTGCAACATCGCGACTCACGATTGCATAATCTTTATTTTCTTGGAGATTTTGAAGCTGTTTGCCTTTTAACTTGTCCAAGTTTTCATAAATACCATCAATGCTACCAAATTGGTTTAAGAGCTTGGCGGCTGTTTTATCACCAATGCCAGGGACGCCTGGGATATTGTCAGCACTATCACCTTTTAAACCAAGAAAATCAATGAACTGTTCAGGTGTAACACCATAGCGATCAATAACTTCTTGCGGTCCGTAAATAGTGATATCAGAAATGCCTTTTTTAGTGGTAAGCACATGCGTCATATCATTTACGAGTTGATAGGCATCCTTATCCCCTGTGACAAGCATAGTTTCATATCCTAATTCCTCATCACGAGCGGCAATAGTACCTAAAATATCATCGCCCTCCCAACCAGCAAGCTTTACAACAGGAACATTCATGGCATCTAACATGCGCTCTACTAACGGAAACTGTACCTTTAAGTCAGTATCCATAGGAGGACGCTGAGCTTTATACTGCGCCAAAGCGTCGATACGGAACTGAGGTTTGCCTGCATCAAATGCGCATACGACAGCATCAGGCTGTACTGTTTCGTACAACTTGATAAACATAGATATGAAACCGAACGCAGCATTAGTTGGCGTCCCATCCGGAGCGTTCATAGTAGGCGGTACGGCATGGTATGCACGATGCATCAACGAATTACCATCGATAACAGCGATAGTTTTAGGCATGTTGCTCCCTCAGCACTTTAAAACAATGCGAAAATAACATTAGTAAATATGGTATTGTACCCTTAAATCAACAAAACTTAGACCACATATATAA
>RCNH01000922.1_pt1 | contig 10949 bp, 12 predicted proteins | sample 2041161 | NCBI WGS metagenome assembly RCNH01 (sample SAMN09708215, study PRJNA481090) | Feces metagenome, whole genome shotgun sequencing project. | biome: feces | host: Leptonychotes weddellii | place: Antarctica: Sion Island | collected 2010-03-01
AGAGAAATCAGTGTAATAAAGCCGTAGGAGAAAATGCGAATCATGGTAATATAGTTCCGGTATTCCATTTGGCCTTCCAGGCGATCGACAAAGGAGTAGTCCTGTTCCTCTAGAAAAGCTAACAGCTCCTTATAATCCGAAGCAGTCGCCATCAGAGACATCGTATCCGTCTCAGCAGGTGCGGAGGAAAGTGGCAGAATAACGGTAATGGCGCCCAAATCTGTATTTGGAGAAATACCCAAAGGCAGCTCCCGAATATTCGCTCCCAAACGAAGTTGAGAACGTTCTACCGAAACCACATCGGCAGGTTCCTCCTCCGCAATTCCGGTTTTGGGATCGCGGATATAATAAGCGTAATCCGTTCCATTCCCCACAGTCCGTATCTCAATGTCGTACCGCAGATCTTCGCTAGTTCCATCCTCCACCTCCGGTGGCACCATTACAGTGAGCAAAACGGTGCCATCCGGTTCTATACGGAGGCTCTCATTCATAATACGCTCCAGCCTATTCAAAACGCCATCGGGGACCTGCGTCGGAATCAACGAAATGGTATCCACGTCATCTCTCAGAACCTGCACCATGGCGTTCTTGCGATCTACCGGCCTGCCGCTTTCGTCATACAAATGCCATGTCAGCTGTGCGTCCGTCGTCAGTGCCAAAGGTTCTTCGCTGTCCAGATAGGGTGTGGGATCTATCCCCTGTTCTATCAAAAATTTCTGCAGGACGGAATCTTCCAGATAATTGATCCGAACATATTTTGAACTGATACTATTTGTATTGCGATATGCCTGTGCCATAGCTTCCCATGCCGTTGTGTAATCCTGGTCAAAATCTACCTCTGGGATTGCCGCTCTGCTGTGTCCATAAGAAACCAATGCAGAATCGCCTACTGCCGGGTGCGCACGAAGCTGCTCCACTTGCTCCATAGAATTTACGATGATCTCAAAATCGAAGTTGTCTGTGTTGGCCTGTTCCTCAACTGTACCATTCAACTGTTGGACAAAGCTGCCCGCTGTCACGAACAGCACCATACTGATGGTCAGAGAGATAATCGTAGCCCGATATTTTCGCTTATTGACAGTATAGTATTTTCGTGCCAATGATGCAGGCAGACCAAAGAACTTTTGAGTAAGCTTTCCTGCCTGAACGCCGTACTTGGGAACTATGAATTCCCGGGTCTGGCGAATAGCGGCAATTGGCGTAATTTTCGTGGCTCTGCGGGCAGGAATCCATGCAGAGATAAATACCGTGACCAGTGCTACCAGGCCCGCCAGAACAAACGCAGGAATCGATGGAACCGCCTGGAGAATGATGTTATTTTCTTTCGCTGACAAAAGCAGGTTATCAATCAGCCCATGGGTCAGCTTCAATGTAATGGCGATGCCGGCATAGCCGCAGAAGATACCAATGGGAATTCCAAAGGCAGCCAGCCCAACCGCCTCGGTAAACACACTCTGTCGGATTTGCTTTCGGGTAGCGCCTACACTGGAAAGAAGCCCAAACTGCTTCGTCCGCTCAGAAACAGAGATGGAAAAAGCGTTATAGATCAACGTGACAGAGCCTGCCATGATAATTCCGATCAGAATTGCTGCAAAGGTTACAATCAGATCATTGATTGAGTAATATTTGGTAACTCCGTAGAAATCCAACAGATTCTGGTTCACTGCGCAGGAAGAACCGTAGGGCTTCTTAGCCAGAGCATAGGCCTCTTTGGGATCACTTTTCACAAAGAATCGTCCCCAGATTCCGGCTTCGCTGCCATCGTCATAGGTCAGTAAACTGCTGAGATCCAGTCGATTGTCTGCAAAATATTGTACATACTCAGAAACGCCCACAATCGTGAACGTCTTTTCATAAGGTTTCCCGACAACCGGCAGAACCACGTCCTTGGTTTCATAAGAGACTGCAATGGGCAGCGTGATTTGCGCTCCCAACTCACAGGGTTGCCCGGACTCCCGGAGGTATTCCTGGACGGCTCCTGTTATCATAAGTTCCGAACCCGTTTCCGGCAGTCGTCCTTCTACCAGTCCAACAGGCATCATCTCAAAAAATTCCCGGTCGCCTGCGCCGATGATGAAGGTATCGTCCACAGATCGACTTTCGGTTTCGTACTGAAAGCTGGTGTAGCCGATTGTATTGACTGTTCCCAACTTGGTAACAGATTTTTCCTGCCGCAGTTTTTGGAGATCTTCCATGGTACCATAGTTGTAGCACACAAAATAATCGCCGTCTTCTGCAACTGTTGCCTCCATCAGATAGGCCCGGAAGCTGATGCCCATCGTGGTAACTGCGGTAAACATGGCGGCAGATAGAATGATACCAAGAATGGTCACAATCGTGCGAGCCTTGCTATGCTTCATATTCTGCCAGGTAAGATGGCGTATGATCTTCATCTCACCACCTCATCTCTCACGATACGACCGTCCTCAATGGCGATAATACGGTCTGCTTGGAGGGCGATGTTCTCATCGTGGGTAATAACAATCAGTGTTTGACCGTATTTCCGATTGGAGGATTTCAGCAGCTCAATGATTTCCTGGGAGTTTTTGCTGTCCAGATTGCCAGTGGGTTCGTCAGCCAAAACCACAGCAGGCGCATTCATAAGTGCTCTGCCAATGGAGACCCGTTGCTGTTGACCACCGCTCAGCTGGCTGGGAAGATGTTTTTCTCGCCCCCGGAGGTTCAGCGTATCCAGCAAATCATTCAGATGCTCCTGATTGATTTCTCGTCCATCCAGAAGTACCGGAAGCGTGATATTCTCGGTGACGTTGAGTACCGGGATCAGATTATAAAACTGATAGATCAGTCCCACCTGTCTGCGGCGGAAAATGGCCAGTTGATTTTCGCTTTGCGCAAAAACATCCTGTCCGTTGAGATAGACTTTGCCGCTGTTGGGGCGGTCTACGCCGCCAAGAATGTGCAGAAGCGTAGACTTACCAGAGCCGGATGGACCGATAATGGCAAGAAACTGTCCATTTTCAACAGAAAAGGAAATGTCGTTCAGTGCATGGATCTGATTTTCTCCTGCACCATAAATCTTGGAAAGATGTTCAACCCTCAAAACTTCCATAGAAAATAACCTCCATTTAACTTGATGGCACCATTGTATCTTGCCAAGATGACTCCCCGGTGACTTTTCAGTGACAGAATCGTCATATTGTTTGCTTGTAAAATTTTATGATAAATCTTGCGCCTTTTTCACCATTCTGAGCCTGAATGACACCATTTTGGGATATGATAATAGAATGCGCCAAAGCAAGTCCGATTCCATAGCTTTCCGCACTGGAGTTGCGTCCTTGATAGAAACGATCAAAGATGTGCGGCAAATCTTCCGGGGCAAACCCCTCTCCAGTATCTTCAATCTCAATCTGTGTGAAAAGTGGGTTTTCCTCTGCACGAACAAAGATGCAACCACCTACCGGCGTATGTTCCATGCAATTTTTGAATATATTGCCCAAGGCCTCTGCTGTCCAATTAGGATCACCCCGAATCTCTTCCGAATGACAGAGTACCTGAAGCTGTTGATTCCGAATATCCATAGAAATAGACAGCGGTTCAGCAGCTTTCTTAATCAAATGTTGGACGGGTACGGTTTCGGTTGCCATTGTAATCGTCCCTGCATCCAGTTTGCTGATTTTCAGCAAGGTCTCCACCAGCCAATCTATACGGGAGAGCTGGTTCCGAAGTTCTGCAGTCAGCTCCATCCGACGGCCGTGCTCCAGCTCGGGACTTCGGAGCATCGTAACCGCCAGGTTCATAGATGTCATAGGGGTACGAAGCTGATGGGAAATATCAGCCAGCGAATCGGCAAGATATTCTTTTTCCTTTTGCACTCGGTCGGCAGTCTCCGTAAGACGGAGGGTAATTTTTTCCATCTGATTTGCTAAAATGGAAAGTTCTCCTTCCTGATACTGATCAATCGGGAGGGGGATGCCCTGCTGGAGCAGCCGGTCCAAATCTTGGTTCAGTTTTCGCAGTTGTTTCCTATGGTATTGTTTCTGCCATAACAGGATGGCAAAAAATATACCAATAAGCATAATCAAAATGACTGATAAAATAACTGCTTTCATCGCCCTTCCCCATCCATTTGATAACCTAAACCACGAATTGTGCGTATATAGTGGGGATTTTGAGGATTCACTTCAAGCTTTTCCCGCAGTCTCTTGATATAAACAGTCAGCGTATTGCCATTGACAAAATCTCCGGCGCTGTCCCAAATTTCCTCTAACAATTGCTCTCTGCTGAGGATGTGGCCTCGATTATTTAAAAATACTAAAAGCAGCTTATATTCCAACGCAGACAAATAGATTGGCTGTCCTGCTCTTGTGACAGTTGCCTTGTCAGTATCAATGACTAAATCATCCATTGTAATAGTGCTCTGCCGTTTTCCAGTTCGACGCAAAACACTTCGAATACGGGAAACCAGCTCTCTGGGGCGGAAGGGCTTTGCGATATAGTCATCAGCGCCCATATCCAACCCTGTAACCACGCTATATTCATCTCCAGATGCTGTGAGGAAAATCACAGGGACTCCATGCTCTTTTGCATAACTGCATACGGCAAAGCCGTTACCTTCTCGAAGGGTAATATCCACCAAGGCCAGGTCGGGTGTCTGACCTTCCATAGCTTGGACAGCGACAGACTGCCCATCTGCCGTCTGGACAGAAAAGCCTTCTTCCCTTAAAAAAACAGAGAGCGTCCGGATAATCGCCGCATCGTCTTCTACCAATAAAATTCGAGTCATATTTTTCCTCCTGTCTGTAACCATCATATCATTTATGCTATGAAAATCCAATTACAGTTTCGTCATAATCCAATATACTCTATCACGAATCCTGTCTCAGCGGCGGCATAGCGTTTTAATGATTCATCCCGTATCCGCTCGGCATCCCTTGGTCAGACTTCAAAAGCGGACAGGATCACCGGCCTTACATTCCCGAGATTATCATTGAAGGTTATACTGATACTGCAGACGATTACATGTACAATCTGAATCTGTCATAGCGCCGTGCGTATTCCGTGGCAGAATACTGTCCTTCTTTGAATCAAAACATTTTTGATTCCGATACAATTGCGGATTTGCGTACAATCGTGACTGTCAACGGAAAATCCTTCAGCAATCCCATTTTCGGAAGAAAGACGGAACAGTCGATGCCAAAAAATCCTGCCGTGGAAAATCAAGCTACCAATCGTTGCTATCAAATCGGACTCAAACTGCCCAATTTGAAAAGCGATATTATTCTAGTTGGCATCGATTCCTTTACTATTTACGGATTGTTCAACAAAGGCATCACGCAAGAGAACCGTATCCGTATCGTACAGGGATTAGCAGCAGAATTTCAGGTGACTGCTCCGGTCCCCTACACGTTCGACGGCGTACCAGTACGGATGAATCTGATGGCTGCTTTCTATCGATTTAAGGATGAGCGTCACCCAGATACCATCGATCGCCTGTAGGAAGTCTTTCAATCTGCGTTGCGATATGCAGAGAACCCTTCCCCTGAAAACAAGGCGCAGTTTGCCCACGACTTTGATATTGCTATGCAGCAGAAGGGCGTGAAATGGAAGCTGACTGTCGGCTTGTTTTGGATTTGCCCTGATACGTTCCTTTGCCTTGACTCACATACCCGTTGGTTTTTGACCTACAAAAACTACATGCCGGAGACTTTCCAAGAATTTGTGGGAGATAGCGATATTGTTTCTTCTGGTGAACGCCATGTAGAAATGATAGAACGCACAAAGCAAGTCCTTCAGGAAAATAACTATCCCTATAAAACACTTCCAGCGCTTTCCTTTCAGGCATGGATTACCTCGCAATCAATCAGGAACGACAGGCTGCAAAAGCAGATAAGGTACAATAAGTTGCGCAAAAACAAATAGACATGGTTTGCAGATCCTTGGTAGAATGAAGTTGCGACACACCATTCCGAAAGGAGAACACAAACCATGTCTGAGAAAATTGTACAACTAAACGAGGAAGCAATCAAGGGGCAGCTGAAAGAACTTGTTTGCGGAAGTGTAGAGGAGACTCTAAATGAGATGCTGGAAGCCGAGGCTGAAAAGCTGACACAGGCAGCCCGATATGAACGCAACGAAACTCGCCCGGGCTACCGCAGCGGCCATTACGACCGAAACCTCACCACCACATCCGGAGATGTTACTTTGCATATGCCCAGATTGAAGGGGCTGCCGCTTGAAACAGCAATCATTGAAAGATATCGCCGCCGTGAGAGCAGCGTGGAGAAAGCTCTTACAGTTCACTTTTATCGTAATGTATTTTCTGTTTGTTCCCAGATCCAAAGTGAAGCTGGTATCTAAAATGCTGAAAGCGATCCATGCGCAGGAAAGCAAGAAAGCATCCAGAGAAAAGGCCAAAGTAGTAGTCACCGAACGTCGTGCAATGAAGCTGAAAGAGGCTGCTAAAAAGGTCGAAGACAGTGTGGAGGAAACTCTGTCTTACTGTGATTTTCCCTTTGAGCCTTGAACTCGCATCCGCACCAACAATTTGATTGAACGCTTGAACCGGGAGAGCCGCCGACGCACTCGTGTGGTGGGCACCTTCCTAGACGGCAACTCTGCGCTGATGCTGGTTTGTGCCAGACTGCGGCATGTTGCTGGAACTCAGTGGGGTAACAAGAAATATATGAATATAAAGCACTTAGAGTCGGCCTACGAGAACGGCTCTATTGCCGGCTAACCTCATTCACACAGGGGCTGTAAACCAATTTTCGCATAACTATTGACGGTACCTGCTTTGCAGGATAACCTGTTGCGCGCACTATCCAAAAAAGCTTTCTTCCACACAGAAGGTAGCACCAAACACATCGTCATCCAATTTCTGAAAAAGTGAAAGAGGCCGCTTTACAATGCTGTAAAGCGGCCTATCTTCTATTCCATTTATCCAACTACCAGTTTATTCGTCTTTTTCAAGAACTTTGCCGGAATGGGCCTTTCCAGGCTCCATGTAATATTCATCGGGCGAGAGCCTTCATGTTGTACATAGTTGGCTGTGCCCAAGAAAGTATATGCCTCCGCGTTGCTCTTTACCCGATCCGTTTTATGCTCACGCACAAACAACAGGATCTTACTTCCCTGCTCTCGGTGATGAATATACCGTTTACCGGTGGCAGATGTCTCCGCGGTGGTACTCTGACTTTGCCAATGGAACAAGTCCTCATTGATGGAATAATCATTATACATTGTCGTTGGCGAGTAGTCCTTGTCTGACTTATTCAGCGTCACAAAAATACGTCCAGCTTTTTCTCGGGCAGCCACTTCACACCTTCACGGACCGAATCTGGCTTGAGAAAATCCAATGCCACAAGCAGCTGATCTCGGCTATAGGTACAATGGATATCCAACGGGCAATCGAAGCCCAATGCAACTGGCTCGTCAATAAAATCAATTTTACTGAATTTATATTCCAGCAGCTCTAACAGTTCTTCCAACAGTACCGGGCTATTTGACAAAGCATACAGGTTATCTAAAACTTCGTCGCTGTTCCAATTCAGAATCGCTTTATTCCAAATTGTTACATAGAACATTTGTAGCATTCGCTGCTTTATGGCAGGCAATTGTGCAAAGTCCACGTCATCCAATCGCGGCAAAAGCTTTCGCAGGAAGGTAATCCAACGACGAGAATCCACCACAGCAAACCGTGCCAGTGCTTTGGTCAAAATAGGCTCTAGCGGTTCATTGAATTCTTCCCGAACGCCTGCACGAGCGCACAGGCGCGAAAAGGAAGTAAATCGGTACAATGCACGCGGGTCCAGATGGTAATAATCCAGAAAATTCGCTAAGGTCAACGGAAGACCTGTATCTTCGGTAAAGCTGACTACACGCGAAATTAATCCTGCCGTATTCCCATAGGATGCCCGGATATTCTCCAGGATATACTTGGACGTCTTTTTTTCCAGCTGAATATAGCACCCTTTCGGTACAGAGACAAAGCCAGCTTTCATTTCCCTGGAAAAGCTGCGTGATGTATTCGTAAGCAGCGCTGCGAACTTATCTTCAAAATTATACTTTTTATTGGCCTGTCCAATAAAATCCAGTACCGTCAAGCACTCTTTTCCCTCAGCCAGACGCAAGCCCCGTCCTAGCTGCTGTAAGAAGATCGTCAGAGACTCTGTAGGCCGCAGAAACAGCACCGTGTTTACTTCTGGAATATCCACGCCCTCGTTATAAATATCCACGACAAAGATAAAGCGAATCTCCCCGGACACCAACCGCTGTTTTGCCGCAGTACGTTCCGAGTCCAAAGACTGCCCAACCAGATAGATCGACGGAATAGTTGGACATGAACTGTGCCTGTTGCTGCCACCACCAGATTTCGATTATATCCGCGAATGGTACGCTCTGCCTCCAGCTGATCCAGGATTTCCTGCTGATAGGGATATGGATGCACGTCCACTGTATACTGTTCCGCCGGGTGTCCATCATGATATTTTTCTTGTTTCAGCGCACGGGTCAGCCGTTCTTTCTGGGGCTCTGTGTAGGTCTCAAACTCATTGGAGTTCCAGTAGCTTTCGAAGGTCGCTGCAATCTTTTGTATTGTTTCTGGCAAATCCTTGCGTGTCACCTTCACGTTCCACTCCAGACCACTGGAAATCGCCACATTCGACAGATTGGACGAGCCTACATATGCAGTCGTGAATCCCGTTTTTCGGTAAAACACATACGTTTTTGCATGCAAACGGGTACGCTTGGTGTCATAACTCACCTTAATCTCTGTATTAGACAACGTGCGCAGTTCTTCTATTGCTTTCACATCCGTTGCGCCCATATAGGATGTAGTGATAATCCGCAGCGTACCCCCATTCTGCGTAAATTCTCGCAGCTCATCCATAATAAGGCGCAATCCACTCCACTTAATGAAAGACACCAGCATGTCGATTCGGTCTGCCGAAATAATTTCCTTTTTCAGCTCCGTGAACATCTGCGGCTCGTTGACTGCACCCGTAAACAGCGAACTTTGTGCAATGGATGTTTCCGGACGACTCATATCTGCAGCTGTCTTACCCACTAACAAACGTGGATCTCCAGCCTGCAGTAAAGCGCGGAGCTGTTCTGCTTTTTCATCCACGCGCATTCCCGTAAATTCTGTTTCCTGGGTAGTCTTCTGTATCAGACTTACAATTTGATTGGCCAGTGCAATCTGAGACGCGATATCTCCACCATTATCAAGCAGATTGGTACAATCTCTATAAGATACTGCGTCAACACCTTAGAAGCTTCTGCCTTGTCAATGGATGTGACTGCTTTGCAAGCCTGCGGCACCTGCTGCAATTCATCTGTCAGCTGTTCATTGATGACTTGTTCGTATAATCCCGGAAAAGCATAGCGGTACCTCAATCTATTTTGTCCATCACTCTCATTTATTATTTCTTGTTTCTATAACCGCATCTAAATTTCCTAAAATGAATTTCTGCGCCGTTTGGTCGTAAACTGTAACGTAATACGTTTTGTTTAGTCCCTTTCGTTCTTCAAGGGTAATGCCTGCTTTTTGTCCCAGCTCGGTCGGCCATTTTGCAAGCCTTCCATCTTCCAGTTCTTTGATTTCTAGCAGCTCTTTCTGAACAAGCCAAGATGTAATCCATCCATATGGCAAATTCTTCATGTTTTCTTCTGGTTTTATCTCATTGATTCTTTTTGTAAGCTCGCTAATGGAAATAGGTCTATCTGAAAATTCAAATTTTGTTTTTTGCTTCATCGGTAAAGAAAACTGCTTTTGACTTTTCCGCTTCTCCTGCGCAATACCACCATGATTCATAACCTGCCGCAAAATATCCGATACATAGAACAAGCAGCGAGATACCTTTACCTGATTGATTACCTCATCTTCTGGCACAGGTGTATTATTTAACGGATTAATCCCGTTTGCCAGCTTATCAATATACATTTTTGCGTATTCTATTTTTTCTAATTCCGTCATAATTCGTTCCTCACTCTTATGCGATTTTCCAATGATTAAAATGGTTTCTCTGTTTGCAAATCGACCTTGTCTCAGATAAGTTTTGGCTCATGCGCTGGAGTGACTTTTTCTCCATGCTCACTTTGCAAGACTCGATGTTGATTTTCAATACAAGCATACTGTAACTATAGCATATTTTTGCTCTCATATGACATTCCTCCTAATGACCTTATATCCATTAGGCACTGCTGTTACAAATTCAATATACCACTACAACAGAAGTTTTGGCTTGAATACCAGCATAGGACCAACCAAAACAAACAGGATTCCTATAATTAAGAATTTCACTCAAATCCCTCCGTTCTTGAGTCTTTATCGGTTAGATTTATTAGAATAGGGTTAACACTTCATTTATCTTCATAATATTTCATCGTTAAAATATTTGTCAATCATTTCTGAAAGACTATGTGCTACGGGTGCTAACTCGTTATCCTCATGCATCCAAATATAAATTGCAGATGGATCGGTCTGCCCTGAAGAAAGTATTTTATAGCAGTAATCATCTCCGCAGCCGTTTCCGGCAAAGAAAAGTAGCTTTTCCAATCCTTCATAACATTCTGACATCATAGTGCGTATACAAGTATTTGTTTCGAGTATCTCATCCGTTGAAAAGATGAGATGACCGTCACCATTGGTTTCTAATAAAAGGGATTGCAATTCAGACGGGAAAACGCAACCAATTTCATTTTCAACTCTATGGATAATAGCTGCATCAGCTCCAGCTGTGGGTTTTACATATTCATTTGCTCCTGCATAATATAAAAGTTGTTTTTTATACATCCAATATCTACCTCCTTATGTCACATTGCGACTCAACTCTGACTATTAGAAAAGATTTGATTCATCCAACAAAATTATAGCATACAAACAGAAAAAAGCGGCAGAGGAAATGCTCGGTGGTCGTAAAACAGTAAAAATCAAAAAATCATGAGAACTGCGTGTTCTCGGAAAACGGCGTGACTTCGGTCACGCCGTT
>RCNH01000924.1_pt1 | contig 10947 bp, 8 predicted proteins | sample 2041161 | NCBI WGS metagenome assembly RCNH01 (sample SAMN09708215, study PRJNA481090) | Feces metagenome, whole genome shotgun sequencing project. | biome: feces | host: Leptonychotes weddellii | place: Antarctica: Sion Island | collected 2010-03-01
TTCCGGGGTGCGCTGCTGGGCGGGAATGGCCTTTAGCGCATCAATGATTTTCTGGTTTTCGTCGTTTTCATGCCACTTCTGGCACTGCTTCAAAATATCCATAGCCTGTTCCTCCTCGTCCTCATCCGGTTTCCAGTCTTTAATCTGCTGGAACACGCCATCTTCATCCCGCTCAAAGGCGCAGGGAGCAAGCGTGTTCAGCAGAGGGATAATGTCGGGATCGTCGTTGCAGATTGTGTTCAGCTTGTAAATCCCGGCATTGTTGGGGTCGTCCATGTACTCGTCACTCTCGTCACCGGCGGTAAAGCGCCAGCCGCTGTCCCAGTCGCCGTCCGGCTGTTCCCGATAGCAGTAGCCCACCTTGCAGCCCTCCACCGTGATGCGGTTGGTGGCGATGCAGCCGTCAGCCCATTTCCAGTCTGGGAGCAGTTCCTTCATGTCTTCGGCTTTCACATGGTAGCTGCGGTTGCGGCCGGCGGCCTCGTACAGCTCCTTTCGCAGTTCCTCCACCTGCTCTGCCATCTCCCTGATTTCATCGTCAACCATCATTTCGTGCAGGTCATAGGCAAGCGGATCTTTGGCAAAATCCGCCAGGGCCTTGTTCATGGCATCGTGTTCCTCTGCCGTGGCGGTGATGCGGATACGGCGGGAAGGGGTGTTGTACTCGTCCAGATCGTGGAGATTCACGCTGCCGCTGACGCTGCACTCCAGCAGGATGGCGGCCAGATCGGTGACAACATCAATGGCGAAGAGGAAGTCCATCTCCACACCATCCGAATGGGTGAACTCCAGATACTCCACTGTCTGGCGAAAGTTCCAGTTCTGCTTGTCCAGTCCGATCTTGGCAAAGATCTCGCTGAGGGAAATCTCCTCCTTCTGCTGATCCGCTAAGAATGTCACCAGGTTCAGGCTGTCATCGGAACCACCAATATAGTTGCCCCAGTACTTGCGAATGTACATTGCACTTCCTCTCTTTCTATTCTCGATAAAGTTCTGTTATCAATAAGGGGCGCTTTTCGGATACGCCCGTGAGATTCCGTCTCTGGAAAAATTGCCGTAGATTGGTCCTGCCCAGGGTTCATTGATTTTACCCGCATCAGCATTGCCGCCGGGTGATTTAACTGCTGAATATATGGTTGGACAGAAGCCGGATTCTTTCTTTCTCGCAGGGTTCTTCACAGTTGCTTTTACTGCGTCACTTTTTTCAGTACTAAAAATGCCCTGCATCACATGACCACAGGGCACACTGATGCAAGGCACAAAAGGCCGCGAAGAAGAAACCACAGCTTTCGGCAGATGTGGTTCTTTCCATAGCTGAAACCATTTTTTTCTATTTTCAAGACCGGCGGTGGCAGCCCAGGAACTCTGCCCATAGCAGTACCTCCTCATTGGTCGAAACTTGTTCTTCATTATATCATAAAGCACGCGCTGCCGGGGCCTTTTATCCACAATATCGGTGAACTTTTTGTAAATTCACTAAGGCGCTTACAAATCTCTCTTTGGTTTTGTTTCACACCATTCGCAAGTTGTAAAGCAGCAGCCATCCGACAAAAGAATTTCGCTGCATTTTCCACCCTCGTCGTTTGCACTTACAGCGCTTGTCTGTTTGCACAATAAGTGCTATCATCGTATTATAAATCAAATCTGTGCTAATGTTCATATGCACAGATTATAATTCAGCACACTTGGAAAGGTATGTGATTGTATGTGGCTGATAGCATCTCTCCTTTCTGCCTTCTTTGGCGGAATCACCGCAATCCTTGCAAAATGCGGAATTAAGGAGACAGATTCTGATGTTGCAACTGCAATACGAACGATTGTTGTCCTTGTTTTTTCCTGGGTTATGGTATTTGTAGTCGGTTCCGCCCATACCATTACCACGATTTCACTCAAATCGTTCTTGTTTTTGGCTTTATCCGGCATTTCTACAGGTGCCTCATGGATTTGCTACTTTAAGGCACTTTCTCTGGGGGATATCAACAAAGTTATGCCCATTGACAAATCAAGCACCGTCCTTTCTGTGCTTCTTGCCATCCTGTTATTCCATGAAACTGACCATTTGGCAAGCAAGCTTTCCGGAACGGTTGTTCTGGCAGCCGGTATTTTTTTAATGATTCAGAAAAAAGCGAACGCCGAAAAGCGTGAAGCCAATAACCGGTGGATGATTTATGCGGTCTTCTCAGCTGTGTTTGCCGCACTGACTTCGATTTTTGCAAAAATCGGAATTACCAATGTTGAGTCAAATCTGGGAACCGCTGTTCGTACAAGTTTTGTTCTGATTATGGCATGGCTCATTGTTTTTGCAAAGGGAAAACAGCATCAGGTAAAAACTATCAACGGGCGTGAACTCTGTTTTATTTCTCTGTCCGGCCTGGCGACCGGTGCATCGTGGCTATTCTATTATTATGCAATTCAAACAGGCGTTGTCAGCGTAGTGGTACCCATTGATAAGCTTAGCATTGTGATAACTGTTGTCTTTTCTTATGTGGTATTCAAAGAAAAGCTCTGTCCGAAGGCCTTTGCCGGGCTGTGCCTCATGGTTGCCGGAACCTTGATCATGGCAATCTGGGCATAAGCGCTGATTGAATGGGAGCTCGCCGTTTCTGTCGGCACCCTTAAATCAAAGCTGCATCTGTGCTTTTTGTGAACCCGGTATTTTTTAAAAGAACCATTGACCGCGCGATCAATGGTTCTTTTATTATGCGTATATGCGGCAATTTTAAGTTGCAGGCAAAACAGACACAGCTAAACCGGTGTTTACAGCCTGTCTGTACATAGAAAAAGTTACAGCGTCTTCAAAAAGGCTTGCTATATCGTTTAAATATTTCCGGTACGAACGTCACAGCAGATAAAATCCGTATCCACATAGTTTGCCAAAACCCGAACGCGGAATTTTCGGGGATTACAGATAGATGCCGTGTTGCCGCATACATCCAGTGCCTCAGGCACCACGAAGCTGATGCACTTAAGCTGCACATCCTGGCAGACTCTTCCGCCTAATGCCGGGATCAGTACAGACTTAACACCTCGGGCATATTCGCCCCCCTGATCGTCCACTTCCCACAGAAGCACTGCCACTGCCACACGCTTTCCGGGGCAAACGTTCTTCACCAGCGCATCCACCTGCACAATACGGCCAAGCCCGCTGATGAAGGTATCGTTGGCACTGATGACAGCAGCATCCTGGCAGCTGTCGAGCTGGAAATCAGCAGGCGGCGGACAGGGCTCTACAATAACATGACTGCCACAGGTAACCCTGACCTGAGGATCCGGGAAACTGAGAGCTGCGCCCTGGCGATCCGAATAAATGATGGACTGATTCACAGATTTAACGCCGCTTGTAGTTCCGATATGCATAACATCAAAGCTAAGGCTGGCTGTTTCGCTGCCGGCAACACCCACTGTATCCGCTTTCCACTCCAGCGTATGAGAATTTAAAACGTTCACCGTGCCATTGGTGGGAACATTCACATTGATGATTTTAAAATCAGGATTCAGGATTTCCCGAATCACTACATCCTGTGCACCGGCCTTAACCACTTCGGCTGCAATCGCAGCAAATGCCGCATCCAGCTGACTTGCATCTGCCGCAAGGGCTACATAGATGCTGTCCGGATCAGAAGACCAGAGATTCAGCGGGGTTGGGTCCGCCGTAAGCCCAATACAATAAATTTCCATGCCTTCTGCTTTGATATTTTCAGCCACAGGTGCTGCGTCACCACCTGTGGTTGTTTCACCATCGGTGAACATCACAAGGATTCGGCGGGCAGAAGCAGATGTCCGCAGCAGATCCGCAGCTTTTTCAAATGCCGCTTTATGATTGGTGGAACCTCCTGCAGCCAGAGCATCCACCGCAGCATTCAGTGCGGCCACATCACCGGTCAGCCCCATATCGGCTGTAGCGGTATCGGCAAAGCTGACCAGACCCAAACGGCTGCTATTGAGAATGGATGTGCCATCCGCGCTGCCACTGGCTTTTGCCACAGTGTTTATCAGCTCTTTGGCAGCAGATTTTGCCGCAGCGAGGTTACTTCCCTGCATACTGCCGGAACGATCCATAATGAGCACAATATCGGCAGGTTCGGCGCTCAGTTCCGGGGTGGCCTCGAAACTGAGTGTTACAGTTGTCTGACCGTTGCAGGCCAGAACAGAATCACTGACGGTCTTATTGGGATTGGAAACAGGCATTTCGTTTACCTCCTGTTATAAGATAATGGTGAGGAATCCCCCACAACTCATCTTATGCCTCCGCCAGGGAACTCGTTCATTGCCAAAAGGTTCTCATGCTTTTCCCGGCAGAACAGCCATTCTGAACATACCTGTTTTCTGCATATTTTCAGCTCATATCACTTTTTTCAGAAAAACAAGCCGGCTGACCCCTGAACTTTACGGGCCAGCCGGCTTATCGCTATTTATACTATGTTGATCGGGTCGGATACTATGCTGCAATCTCTGTTTTATTTTGTCTTACAGCTTCATTGCAACATCCCATGCGCCCCAGATTACAGTGCGCAGATTGCCCACCTTTTTGCAGTCGCCAACAAGCGGTGCCTTGCCGATGTTTTCCAGCGGAGCCGGGATATAACCCACGGACATCACTACGCTGTCGGCCTTGATTTCTTCCTTTGTTCCATCTTTTCTTTTCACGATGACGCCATCCTCTGTAACTTCATCAACGCTTGTTTCAAGATAGACAGGAACCTTGTGATGCTTAAAGAAATCACGCAGATACGAGCTGTTGGCAAGGCATACACCGGGCATTGCAATCAGGTCGTTCTTCATTTCGACAATGGTGGGATTTTTTCCCTGCAGGAACAGATCATAGGCAATTTCGCAGCCGCTCAGGCCACCGCCGACAACGATGACATTTTGCCCAACCTCTTTTTGCTTGAGCAGATATTCACACGCTTCAATGGTTCTTTCCACACCCGGAAGCTTATTGAATCTGCGAGGCACTGCACCCGTAGCAACCACAACCTCGTCTGCGTCGACGTCTGCAATGTTCTTAACCTCGGTATTGAGCTTTACCTCAATCCCCAGCTTGACCATTTCTCTGCGGTACCATTCAATCAGATCTCGATCCTTTTCCTTAAAGCTGGGTGCAGCTGCCGCAATAAAGATACCGCCCAAGCGGTCTGTTTTTTCATAGATAGTTGCAGTATGCCCGCGCATAGCGCAAACTCTTGCCACTTCCATACCACCGATGCCGCCGCCGATAATCGCAATATGCCGGGGCTTTTTTGTGGGAACAATTTTGTATTTTTTGCTCTGCATGGTTTCAGGATTGATAGCGCATCTTGCCATGTGAATTGCATCCATCGGGTCCTGATCGTTGGCAGCGCCCTCATAATGTGCCATGGTAAAGCAGCCGTTATGGCAGCAGATACAGGGGCGAATATCCTCTTCCCTGTCGTTCATCAGCTTTGTAACCCACTCGGTATCAGCCAGGAACTGTCTTGCAACGCCAAGGCCGTCAATCTTGCCCTCTGCAATGGCCTTGGCTCCAACATAGGGATCCATTCTGCCCGCCACTACAACCGGGATATCCACAAACTTTTTGATGTGGGCCACATCCTCAAGGTTGCAGTTCTGCGGCATATACATAGGCGGATGGCTCCAATACCAGGCATCATAGGTTCCGTTATCGCAGTTCAGCATATCATAGCCTGCATCCTGCAGATATTTGGCTGCTTTTTCGCTCTCTGCCATATCGCGGCCCACCTCAGTGTACTCCTCGCCGGGAAGTGCACCCTCGCGGAAGCCCTTGGTGTAGGAAACAACGGAATAACGCAGCGATACCGGATAATCTTTTCCACACTCGCGTTTGATTGCTTTTACAATCTCCACCGGGAAGCGATATCGATTTTCAAAAGAGCCGCCGTACTCATCTGTTCTCTGGTTGGTATATTTCATTGTGAACTGGTCCAGCATATAGCCTTCGTGCACCGCGTGGATCTCTACACCGTCAACGCCGGCTTCCTTGCACATCTTTGCAGTTTTGGCAAAGCCCTCGACCAGTTCGTGAATTTCCTCCACCGTAAGCGGACGGGTTGGGACGCAATCGCTCCATCGGTTGGGGGCCGGAGAAGCACCTGCGCACAGGCGTTCCACATCAAAAATGGGTTTGCTCAGTACCTTGAGCACCGGGTTATTGACCATTTTTTCCATAGGCGCACTGACGGAAAAGGACCGGCCAAAGCCAGCTGTTAACTGCACAAACATCTTGGCCCCGGTCTCGTGCAATTCGTCCATAAATACCTTCAGCTTTTTAAAGGTGTGCTCCGATTTATACAGCCAGCCACCGCCCAGCATATTGCGAACCGGGGCAATACCGGGAAGAATCAGGCCTACATTGTTCTGTGCTTTATCCATCAGGAACTTGGCTGCTTCCTTGTCAAAATGATGGGGTTCCATCCAGCCAAAGATGGACGTACCGCCCATTGAAGTAATGACAATTCTGTTTTTGATTTCGCAATTACCTATTTTCCATGGGGTAAACAGGCTTTCCAGTTCTGTGTTCATTCTTTTCTCCTTTTGCCGTTTGCACTTATTTTTTGTTCACTGCAAAGTGAAGCTCTCTCAGTGCTTCGATGTCTTCGCAGATGGTCTTCAGCGGGCACACATCGCAATCCAGAATCACATTTTTCAGGATATGATCGAATGCATTCGTTACTTCATTTACCTTTTGGGAAACGCAGATCAAATCCTTTACAAAATCAAAATCGCCCACAATGAAATAAACCTGCACATTGTTGACGCCCGGCATCCGTTTATAATGGCTGATGTAAATATTGCCCAGGGTTTCAAACGTCAGCCCCTTTTTGATTGCCTTTTTGCTGACACGCACATTTTCCTTATTCTCAAAGCTGGAGGAGAGTACCATGTAGCCTTCGGGAATGATTTTATAGCGTTCGTAATTCAGCTTCCGCACGCCAATATACGCTTTATTCGGATCGGAAATATCATCAATGTTGAACAGAACAACTCTGGAAAAATTTGTATTGTGCTTGATTTTTTGCAGATCATCGCCAATCAGAAAGATTTTATCTTCCCCCACCAGCGTTTTGTCACTGGTGGGAACATGATATACAACGCTGTCTTTGAACCGGTCGCCAAGTTCAAAGCACACCTCTTTTCCCATGAGAAATTCGTTTGAATCCAGCATATTCCAGCTGCATTCTCTGACCTGTAATTCGGTGAATTTCTGATTTTGCAAAATGCCTGTAGTTTCTTTGATCAGATTATCGTATACGTTCATAGTTAAATTCTGTCATTCTTCGGTTTGTTATCATGGTATTTAGATAACATATCGTAGGTTTTCTCAATCATCTTGCCATCGCCGTTTGTGATAAACACCACAAATAGCAGCGCAAAAACGCCCAGCACGCAGGCCAAAACGATGAGCAGCACATTGTACCAAGCCATAGCTTAATTCTCCTTGTTCATTCCCTTAACACGGGCATATTCCGCCGCGCCCAGCGCACCCATCAGCTGCGGATCAATGGCCAGATCAACCACCTTGATGTGCAGCACTTTTTCAATGGCCCGCTTCAGGCCTTCGTTTTTTGCACAGCCGCCGGTCAGCGTGATGGCATCCACTGCACCGGCTTTTTTTGCCATGACAAAGCATCGTTTGGCAACCGCCTGCTGAATACCGGCCGCAATCTCATCTCTCGGCTTACCTTCGCCCACCAGTGTGATTACTTCGCTTTCGGCAAACACCGTGCACTGCGAGGTGATCGGGATAATATTCTTTGCCGTCAAAGACAGCTTTGAAAATTCATCCAGGGAAATCTCAAATGCCCGGGCCATGGATTCATAAAAGCGTCCGGTTCCGGCTGCACACTTATCATTCATGGCAAATGTTTTTACGGTACCATCGGTATCCACTGCGATGCCCTTTACATCCTGGCCGCCGATATCAATAATGGCTTTGACGCTGGGATTTGTAACGTGCACTCCCATGGCATGGCAGGAAATTTCAGAGATGTTTTCCTGTGCCTGAGGCACTTTATTTCTTCCGTACCCGGTACCAATCAGATATTGCAGATCGTCAATGCTGTTAAGCTCCGGAACCTGGGCAATCGCCTGTTCCAGCGCCTCTTTTGCACTTTCATTGGCCACAATTCTGGAACGAACAATGCTGTTTGCCGCCATTTCGCCTTTTTCGTTCAAAATAACACATTTTGTGTAGGTGGAACCCACATCACAACCGCCAAAATATTTCACAGCTAAACCTCCGTCACCACGTTAAATCGTCTTCGTAATCCACCAATGTTGGATCAATGGGCTCTTCACGGAACACGTTGATCATGTACTTATTGAACGCCTCCCGCATCTCCCGCTTGGAAACGGTTCGGGCATCCATCAAATCGTGAGGAATCCAGATCAGGTGAATGCCGCGCTCTCGTGCCTGATCCTCAAACATACCATGCAGACCGCCCACATTTTTGCAGGATACATGATCGTACATAATCACAATTTTTGCATTGAACTTTTCGCACATTCTCCAGCACTCATCCAGCGAATTCACGTAGCCGCCGTTGGTATGGGAGCGCATCATCATTTTTTCGTAGAGAATGGCCAGGTCTACCATGGCTGCGTCCTTGTCACCAATGTGAATGAAGTGATGTGCCAGCATACACTCCATATCCACCATGGCTTTTACGCCCCAGCAATGGGTTGTCCAATAGGAAAACTGTGTGTAATAGTGTGCAGGGCACGCCCAGACAATCGCCCGGTATTTGGGTTTGTTGGCATCGTTCTTTTTGTCTTCTTCGTAGCCTTTTTTCATCATGGCATCAACCTTGAGGTCCGTTTTCAGAAAGTTCGGATCAAGGCATCCGGCTCCCATGAACTCATATTCACGGTACAATGCCATCGCACCGTTGCACACCTGGGGATAATCGGTACAGTTGATATCCCATTTGTCCAGCATACACTGGGACATCTGGTTAAACATTTCGCTCTTTTCCCAGAATGCATCCCAATCCCATTTCACATTGTAATTGTCTTCAATGAAACGGATGGCTTTTTTCAGGTTCTTTACTGCATAATCCTGAACTTCCGGCTCCAGGAATCGCTGCGGGGGGGTAATCTGGAATTTGGGAATATCCTTCATCAGCCTTGCCATAAAACTGATTTCGCCAATCGAACCGTCGCAGGGCATGGAAGATGTGATAAAGGTTTTGCCCACCATTGGATAGTCGTTTGCTACCGCCACACCGACTTCCGTTGCCGGGAAGGGGCAAATATCCGCAGCTAGGCCGAATTTCTCAATGGCGTCGATATAGGTAGGGTTACTGTACTGATCAATCTCAGACGGCATACCCACAGTCATCATGGCAATATCCATCCATTGCAGTGTGGGAAAACCGGCCATGATGAATTTGGGAATCATCTCATCAAACATGACGGTGGTTTCTCTCAGTTTTGCTGCCTTTTTGGATTTGGGCCTTAGATTTTCATCGCGCTCCAGGAACATCAGCACATTGTCGATGGAGTGCCGGACCACTGTAAAGAAATATTCGTGGGTATAGCGCAACTCCTTGCCGTATAAGCCAATCGTATGCTTATCAATGGTGTTTGCTGCGGTAAGATAGGAAATCATCCAGCGATAGCGCAGCATGGCTTTTACCATTAGAATCGGGTGTCTGCCCAATTTAAACGCCATGTATCCATACAGCTTCAGCCAGCGGCCGTATTCGTAGAAGGTGTCTTTTGCGCCCTTCCACTCACGCTTTACCATTGCTTTTCGTTTGGCATCGTAAAAATTGCCCAAACCTTTTCCTGTTTTGGCGTTATACATAATTATATCTCCCTCGCTTGCTTCTCGTTTTTGATTTTCTTGAATTCGAGACTTTCCACAAAGGCCTGTACACGTGTTCTCAGCTGGCCGCTGGCCCGGGAGATATAGGGCCGGTCAAGCGACAGCACATTGATGCCATGCTCTTTGGGCATGACATGACTTGCCAGAGTTCTCTCAAACGACCAATAAGTGCAGAACTTCATCTGCTCATAAATAACGCCGTCTGCTTTGTATGCGTCGTACAGCTCTTTTACGTGTTCTTCGCGGTAAACAAGCTTATGGTAAGCACAGTTTCTGGGGCACTCGGTTTCTTTCAGGTTCTGTCGGCAGATCTGGGTCAAAGCATCCTCATCTTCGGTAAGGATGATCTGGTTTCTGCCCGGAATAGAGCCATAGCAGAACCGGTCAAACACCACCAGCGCACCGCTGTCCTCCACAAGTTCGATGAAGGTCGGGTCATCAATTTCAGAGCCAACAATACCTACTCTCGCTTTATATTTGGATACCGGGTCCGGCTGGCGGGTTTTCAGTTCTTCCAGAGTTTCTTCCAGATACGGCAAAATCAAATCTTTGGGACAGACAAAGCTGACCAGACAGATTTTGTGGAACTCACTGCCGGTAATTACCGGATTCAGTGCCTTGCGGTAATCCCCGATCTCCCGGATTACCTTGCAGACCTTATTATACTTTTCCACGGCTTCGCGAATTGCTCTGTCTGAAATATCCACGCCATACACTTCATTGAGCGGCTTTAAAATTTTTCTTGTCACCTGCTCTTTCAGATGTTCAACGCAGTCTTCATCGTCCGAATACGGAATATCCAGATAACATCTCACAAACTTCTCGTGGTCATCGTGCAGATGCAGCAGCGCCATGTTTTCCATGGCACGGTTCATCGGCTCGCACACGTCCACTCCCAGAAGGCCATCCAGGAAATTGTAGTTTCCCTCAATGGCACGTTCCAGCAGCGATCTTGAATATTCGCAGGCGCTGTTTGCCATGTAATATGTAGCAATGTCCACACTTCCTGTGTTCGGTGCTCTGAGCCTTACCGAAAAGCAGTTGCCTAAATTCATCAAAACTTCCGGAACATGGTAGCACGTATAGCCCAGAGCCAATCTTCCCTCAGATTTCGCTTG
>RCNH01000925.1_pt1 | contig 10943 bp, 7 predicted proteins | sample 2041161 | NCBI WGS metagenome assembly RCNH01 (sample SAMN09708215, study PRJNA481090) | Feces metagenome, whole genome shotgun sequencing project. | biome: feces | host: Leptonychotes weddellii | place: Antarctica: Sion Island | collected 2010-03-01
CTTTTATTTTTACCTCAAAACAGCAAAAAAGCAACTTAAAAACAAAATAATTTACTTGATTTGCGAAAGGAAACAGAAAAACATACAAACACAGAGATGCCGTCACGAAGAATCTATAAGGATCGAATCTCTGATAATAAAAAAAGACATCCTAAAGCCTTATCTGGCTTCGGATGTCATATTCTTGATGCGGTAATCGGATTGGAAATCTAATCCGCCATGAGTTTATAGCCGATTCCGCGAATATTGAGAATTTGAATACGCTCGTCTTTCGACAGACGGTGGCGGATTCGGGTGATGAGCACCTGAAGACTTCTGATACAAAAGAAATCATCGTTTCCCCACAATTCCAAAAGAATATTCTGCGTGGGAACAAGTGCGCCGGAGTTGCGACAGAAACGCCCCAGCACTTCTGCCTCGCGGTTGGGCAATTGTTCCTCCCCGCCCGTAGGAAGATAGCGAAGAATACCCCGTACGGCATCAAATTCATAATCTCCGATTTGAAATATCGTTTCTTGAGGAGTATCCTCCACGGAAATACGATCGACCAGTGCCTTTATGCGGACGATCAGTTCCTTTATGGCAAAAGGTTTTCGCAAGTAGTCGTTGGCTCCGTTTTCAAACCCCTCGACCACATCGTCGGCAGTCGTTTTGGCGGTAAGGAACAGGACGGGAGTTGTCGGATCACTCTCGCGGATCTTTCGCACCAGATCCAATCCCGAAAGTTTCGGCATCATAATATCGGAAACCACCACATCGGGACGAGATGCAAAAAAGCACTTCAATCCCTCCTCGCCGTCACAGGCAAGCCTCACCTCGAAACACAGGGTTTCAAGCGTATCGCGAATGATCTTTGCGAGGGTGATTTCATCCTCAACAAGCAAAACCTTTATTTTTCGGGTATGATTCATAATTCGATGGTAAATATGCTTCCTTTGCCGGGATGGCTCGTTAATGAAATATGACCTCCGTGGCGTTCCACGATCGTCTTGGCAAAATAAAGGCCGATACCGTATCCCTTGACATCGTGTCGATCGCCATGGGGTACGCGGTAAAATTTTTCGAACACATGCTTTTGATCTTCCGCCGCGATGCCGATGCCGTTATCAGAGACCGCAATGCAGATCTTATCCGCCCGACGGAAAGCCGAAAATGTGATCTGCACCTCTTCGCCCGCATATTTCACGGCATTATCGGCTAATGTGGAAACGACGCTCGACATCAGTTTGGCATCAAAAATCGCCGTCAGATCTTCCGAGGCTTCAACCCGGACATCGCAATGTTTCGGTGCACGGAGGCGGGTTTCCTGCGCGATTTTCACCAACATCGCCTTCAGACTCTTCTCCGAAAGGTCGAGGCGGAACTCACCCCGTTCCTTCATCGACATCGAAAGGATGCGCTCGACCAGCGCACTCAGTTTTTCGAGTTGATTCCGCGTGTCTTGAAGATATTCCGTACGCTTGGCAGGGTCATCGCCAAAACCGTAATTGAGCAGGGCGTCATTGGCGGCACAGGCCACCGCAATCGGGGTTTTCAACTCGTGCGTAACATTGGCAGTAAAACTGCTTTTCATCTCATCCAATGTCATTTGTTTGTTCAGTGTCCTGATAAAAAACACAAAGGAGAGCGTCACAATCAAAATCACGCCCAGAGAAGTAAGCATCACGCTCCACATTCCCCGCAGGACAAATCCCGCGAGGCGACCGGTCGGGAACAAAAACGTGCCGTACCCCAAGACCGACTTCACACAGATATATCGGGTGGTGTCGGGTGCTTGAATTTCAAGCGGCGACCAAACCGCTTCGATCCCCGTCTGTTTCAGATTGACCGCAAGCACCGAATCCATCGCCACACGAAGTCGGGATATGGGAATCTCGATATTCAACTCGTTACGCAGATCCTTCTTTTTATAAATACGAATCGACTGTATCCGATGAACGGCCGAAGAATCCCGACGAATAGCAATCACTTTCGACAAATTGGAGAAATCGGAATACGCCAGCGAATCGGGCTGCGGGCGGGATTTCAGTTGCAGGGTATAACAGGCGTTCAGTTCGGCCTTTGAGACAAGAGAACTGATTTGGGTTTCAAGCGATTGCCGTTGCGAGCGATAAAGTCCCCACAGCCAATACGCCTCATACGCGGCAATCAATGCCACGCAAAGAATTGCAACACCCCACAACCTGTATATTCGGTTTTTGCCCATAATCAGTCAAAAATACAAATTGTTTTTCGAAAAATACTCACAAATCGAGGCTTATTTTAAACAGAAATTCGCGGGGACGCAGACGTGTCATTGTATAGGTGCGCATCGTCTCGCCCACCTCGATCCGTTCGTAGGAGGATGTGTCCGCAAGGTTATTCGCCCGTAACGTCACCTCCCATCGCGCCGCCTTATAGCCGACCGCGACATCGCAAAAGTAGTTCACGCCAAACGACTTCTCGCTGCTGAGGTAGAGTTCTTGATTGAACCTGAAAAGCCAGCCTCCCGCGGGATTGTAATTCAAGGCAAGCCGATGCGCCCAATCCGACGTGTGGCTTTTGCCGTAAGGCGGAGTTCTCTCCGTGCGGCGATTGATCGACAGCGTGGATTTACCCTCCACGGCCAATCCGGAGAAAGGTTTCAGGGCGTAATCCAACGCAAGACGAACACTGCACAACCGATTGCGGGCAAGTCGCCGTACCATCATCATCTGCGATTCGACCGAATTAACTCCGACACCCAGTCCGACGGTTGCGTATGCCCAAAAGAAATTTTTGGCAATGCGGCCGTCCAACCTCCATGCATTTGTCGCATAACGCCGATTGACAGCCTCTTGCGTATAGATTCCCTCCTCCATCCGTCCCGCATAAAGGATATTGTCCCGACTGTGGAGATATGTGGGACGCAGATACAGGAATATGCCGTAAAGCGTATTCCGAAAGGTAAACGCGCCCGTCAGCGTATGCGTATATCGGGTCGCGGGACTGCCAATGCCAACACGACGCTGTGCATACGATGTAAAAAGCGGTTCAGAGGTCAGCATCTTTCCTTCATAAGGCTCTGCCGACATTTGATAATCCGCCATAAATTTCGAGGTCGGCGAAAGCGTCCATCGCCAATTAAGCGAGGGTTCCGCCCACAGATTCGAGGTATGGCATCCGTCGAGCGACTGGTGCGCATAACTCAATCGCACACCCGTCTTCAGTTCGTGTCGCTTTCCACGTACACTGACGGCAGGCGTCCAATAAAGTCGCTCCAAAGACCAGTGCGTATGGTTGATCCGTTGATTACGGCAGTCGAGCCCTACTGCATTTGCAAAACTCCACCGTCCCCACATCCGCGTATATTGCACCCGATTTTTCACCGAGAACAAATCGAGATTCAATGTTTGCAGATCGTCATTGATCGTCCGTAAGAATCCGGGCAGGCGGGTAAATCCGACCGAAGATTTCGCCTCAATGACATCGCCCCGTTGCGTAGTATGCAACAAGGTCAGATCCTCCGAAAGAAATCGTCGGTGAGGGCGGATCATCAGATCGGTCATGCGATCGTTATAGGTGATCGCGCCCCGACTTTCGTTCCACTCGCCGTTCAGTTTCGAAGTACTCCTCAAATAAATTTTCTCCTTGTTAAGCGTATAGGTGATTTCGCCCTGCGCCTCCCGTCGGCAAGTCTCAACCGCCCATTGCTCCGCAACAGAGGGGGCATCCTCCAGATCAAAATAGGTTGTTGCACCCAATCGCCATTGATCCTCACGCTCCCGCAATCCGCCAAGTTGCAGTCTCAACTCCGAATCGCGCCCCGTCTTCCAAAGCCAGTTGCCCGATCCGAGGAGGCTCTTGTGAAACGTATAACGATCCTTCTCAAAGGCGAGTCCGCCCAGATCCGACATCCCGACGAGTCCGCTTTCGCCCCGATACTCCCCGACAGAGGCCATATCGAGCACTTCGTCCACGATGTTTGTCCCCGTATCGGTGTTTTTACAGAGCAGAAGGGTCTGGAAATTCCGCCTGAAATTCATCCCCATAAGACGGTTCTCATACAGAAAATCATTCTCCTTATCCGCATATCCCGCCCCCACATCCGCCACACCGCTCCAAACGGCGCGGGCATCGTCCTTCAAGACGATATTCAGAGCAGCCTGTTCACTGAATTTCACGCCGCGCAGGGATTTGATCGTCTGATGATTTTCCAAAACCTGAACCTCCTTGATCTTATCCGCCGAGACATTGTTGCTTGCCTGCGCGTATCGGGCTCCCAGCATATCCATTCCCTCGATATAAAAGCGGTTGATCGCCTTGCCCTGATAAGCAATACTCCCGTCGGGGCGTACCTCCAAACCCGGCATCTTACGGATTACATCGGCAATGCTCCGATCCTGCATCTGTCGGAATCCAGCCACCGAAAACGAAAGCGTATCGCCCTCCGCCCGAATCCGTTCGGCTTTGACCGTAACTTCGCGCAAGTGAAAAGCGGTCTCCGTCATCACCACCTTCAAATCGTTCTTGAAAGATTCGTATTTGACGATTTGAGGTTTATAACCCAAAAAACCGAACTGCACATACGCCGTCCGCGGATCTTTTCTCAAACGGAAACATCCCTCCGCATCGGAAATGGTCGCGTGCAGCGGATTGCCTTTTTCATCACAGGCAATCACGCTTACACCGCACATCTTCCCGCCCGAAGCATCCGTAACCAGTCCCGACACGTTCGTTGAAGACTGTCCGTACAGGAGCGATGTCAGCATCAGACAAATACACAAAAAAACCAACCGCAGCATAGTCTTTATTCGAGATCCAGATAATTTCGTCGGGGTTGCATCTTGTGGGAAATGTCATTTCCGTCGGCATCTTGCACCTTCACACCACCCAACTCGCGCATCAAATCGCCATAGGATTTCCCGTCCTGTATTCGGCGTGTCTTCAGAAATTTTGCTCGCGAACATTTGATCGCCTTCTCCGTCTGAAAAAGTTCGATCGGCGTATCGTCTTTCAGTTCTTCAATTCCCACCGCCACAAAATGAAACAAATTATCGGCATCCGCCGCCTCAAGGATCACGCCCGGCAATCCCCGCAACACATAGGGGCCTGCCGAAAGCGCAATCTCCGAAGTGTACCACACCGTCCACGTTCGACCATACACCGACCCCACGGCCATTCGGCACGTATAATTGCAGATTTGACGGATGCCGTCCGAAAATGTCCATTCGATTTGCGGAAGAGTCTCGGTATAAATGAATTTATCGGCCGCCAAATTCCGCATATAGGTATAATTATCGGACTTGGGGCTTCCCATCAGCACCTCAAGCGTATTGGTCGTGCCGTACTTTTTTAGAACGCTCTGCATCTCGGCCAAAACACCCGGAAGATCCGTTCGTCGGGTGACTCGCTCACAAGCCTTTTCCCGTGCCCGATTGGCGGGATTATAGAAAACGGATTGTGTCCGCCCGACATCCAGATTCCAACGATAGTTTTTCCGGGATTCGCGATACAAGGCATCGCAATCATAGGTAATACGGAACAAAGCCCGTTCCTGCGCATTCAGCGTCACAACAAGCAGACAAAACAAGAGAGAAAGGATCTTTTTCATAAGTTTATCGTTTTTTCATTATCCAAAGATCGCTCCTCCGTTCTGAAATCTTGTTTAACGGACGGCTAACACTCCGTTAATAAGTGTTAATGGGATGGTTGCCCCATCATACAGGAACGACCGTCGAAATTGTCCGACGGTCGTTCCTGTCCCTCATATTTCATCCTAAATGATCGGTTTGGCACGCACGGCTCGGACATGAAGCACCGTGCCACGATCCTCCGGGGATGCCGTCCCCCCGGCGGTATATTTCCATGCAGTGGTTCCCGGATCCGTAATGGAAGTCGATGTCCAATAATCGCCCGACAAATTGTCCTGCAACAAAGGCATCTCATCGCGCGCAGGAAGATACCACAACAAATCCGCCCGATTCAATACGGGACGATAAACCGTATGTCCGCTATGATTTTCCTGTTGGAGCAGATACTTATTTTTCAATCCGCAGGCACGTCCGGCAAAATTACTCGTTTGGGGCAAATGAGCATTCGATTCCAACTCTCCTCCCCACGACTTAATCATTGTGATTAAATCAAGGATATTATTGATACCGTCATAGGTATAAAGATCCCAAGTATTTTGGTTCCCGTTGTCGGGATCCTTGGCGGTCGTTAATTTCTTCATTTTACTGAGATCGAATATCACCTCTGTATCACTGAAAACGCCCCAGCCTTTATAGGTTACACAGGGAGAATCCACAAAAAGGCGGATATAAATATTGATCAGAACCGATGCAAAACCTTTACCGAACGTGTATTTAAAATTCACCTCCGACCAATTGAATCCCCACGGTTCATCCGCATCCTGAATCCGCTCCACTCCGATGCCGTTATTCCATGCCGGACAATATTGCAAAAATGAAAAGGTTTTCGCCTCTTGCACCCCTTGCGCAGAAGACAACGAAAGTGTGATTTTGCGGTCGGCTTCCGTCACATTTTCCCGAAGGAACACATACACCGTCACATCTCCCGTCGAGGAACTTTTCAAGGTGGATGTTCCGTGATGCTCCTCAAGCCAATAACCCGCCTTTACCAACGCCTCAATATCCGGATTTACGAATTTACCCTGCTCCACAAACGTAACATGCTGCGGATCATCCGATGTGAGCGTCCACCCGCCTTTTGCTCCCAAACGGGCATCACATCGGATCGTTATCGGACAGATCTCATAGTGGGCATCCTGTGTCCGGGGGCAAGTCACAAAATCCAATTCGCCTTCGGGTGAAACGGAAAGTTTGTAGGTGATGGTCGTTGCCATCCGCCACTCCGTATTCCCGACAGATGCCGTCAGCGTACGCTCCACCCCTTCCGCATTGACAAACACCACCTCCACCCGTGCATCCGCGGGGAGTTGTTGCGGCAGCATCATAAATGTTCCCCCGGCAGGAGTAATCGCATCGCCCGCAGCCTCAGTTCCCGTTGTCGGGAAATTCAGAGTCTGCACAAAATCCGTGGTGGCGGCATCGAGTATCCACACTCGGCCTGCCATATCGTAACTTCCCTGATATTTAACTCCTTTCAACGCCACGCTCTTGATGGATCCGGGTTGCATTTGTCGTCCGACGGCAAAGCGCACGGCCGTACAGACATGTCGGAACGTAAGCGGTACGGTCTGATTGCTGTCCCCGGCAAATTCCATCGTCGAGGCAACCACAAGGTCTTTTTGTTGTGGGGCTTCCGCAGGAACGCGGTAGGAAAGCATCCTGCCATCGCTCGGCGTTTTCGGGGCAACAAGTCCCGCATCAGTCGGTGCCCATGCGTAGAACTGCAAGGCATGTATCCTTCCCGGCCAATAATAGACATTGGTCGAACTCCAAACCGCACCCTTTTTCGAGGCATCGTCATCCATATAGAACTGCTGATCGACAAGAGTCCCGTTCTTTTTCCAATAGGCCAGCACATGAAACCGATCATAGAATGATGCAAGGCTGACCGATACGCCACGCGTAATCTTTTCATCGATTCCCTCCGCGACTTCCGCCGTCATGCAAAGCAAATCCGCCGAATCTGCCGCTCTGAGAACAAAATCGGTGACGGATCGGGTTTTTGCCTCGGATGTCTCCCCGGAAGATACGCCGAAACAGATCCGATCACCCACACCATACTGTTCTTCCCACAGATCCTCGTCATTACACGACAAGAGCAATACCCACAAGAGCAGCACCGCTCCGCGTTTTATTCCGTACAGTTTCATCTCCTTGCAACTTAAAATAGTGAGTGTAAGGAGACATTCAACCCCTTACACCCTGTAAATCTGTTTTTAGATGACCGTATTTTCCAAAGTCTGATCCTGTTCGGCAGGATTCCAGTCTTCAACGACATCAACCGTAAATTCGATCGGCATCAGAGGATCCTCAGGATTAACGATATTCTCGTTGGTCAGCGTACCCTTGAAGTTATAGCAATAACCCAACTTGAACTCGACATTTTGGATCACCACGGAATGCTCGAAAGTACCCATCGAAGTTGTTCCCTGAAACAATTCGGCGTTGAAGTTTACGGTGTATTTGGCCGTATTGGGAGCCGGAATCATCAACTTCTCGTTGTAAGTCTCCATGGTTGCGCCATTGACAATCTCGGCAACCGTATTTGCCGAAGCACCTGCCGCTACAATATTACCGAAATCCAATGCCAGCGTCTGATCCTTCTGATTGGTCCAACCGTTGGCAGCACCAATGGTCAGCGTACCCGTCTTGTAGGCATTCGTAATTTTCACATTCGAGATCTTCACGGTATAACCGGCACCCACCGAGTTCACAAACGAGAATTTCACCTTCGAAAGTTGGTGTCCGAAAGTCAGAGAGACAGGTGTGGAATAACCGACCGCAACCGCAGGAATCTGAGCGGGAGCAGCATGCAACAGATCAAGTTCACCCATATTGGTGAAATTAACCGTCATACCCACCTTATTTCCTTCCAAACGGACATTGGAAACATTCCGAAATACTGCGCGTACCGTTATTGACAAATGCGTCATTGAAACCAATGGCTTGCATTTGAGCCTCGCCCAACGTTTCGTCGTTACTGCAACTACCCAACAAAATCATTGCAGTCAATCCAATCAGGAATAATTTTTTCATTTTACTTGAGTTTAATGAATAATAATAGTTTGCATAACATTCTCTTGTTTAAAGCGGGAGATCAATATCTTCGTAATCTCCCCAATCCTCGACATCCACATCAAAACCCGATCCGCCCGTCGAGCCCTCTTCTTCCGTAATCTCAATTCCGCGCACCACGATGACTCCGCCCTGCGGTTGAACCGCCACCTGATCGGTCACATCGAAATCGAACGATTTGATTTTCCCGTTCTTCAGGCGTACCTCAAGATTCAATCCGTAGCGTTGCGCTCGCGTATTGTAGTGGTCGTTCGGAAAGTCCGGAACACCGAACGTACCCACCAAAGCCTGCATCCCGAACTCCTCCACCGTACAATCGTAAAGCACCGTGGCTGCTTCTTTGGAAGTGCGACCGTTGTTGAGCCATACCGATCGGGCCATTCCAGCCAAAGCACCACGCGCCAAAGCCACATATTCCTGTCCGCACTTAAACTCATAACGCACCAAGTAGGTGAATACCAACGGGTGCATCGTAACGGGCATCTCGCGGATTTCGGGCAAACGCTCCGCAAAATACGTCTCCCGATAATTGCCGTAAAGCATATCGGGTTCGCCCACCGTATTCTCCTCGGTTTCGGGATCCATATAGGAATTTCCGAGGTAAGACGTACGGGTACGGGTTGTCGCCTTGGCCGAGGCAAACGAATCCATCGCGTCAAACACGATATACTCCGTATCGTTGTTATAGAACAACAGTGCGTGTTCGCCGGGTCGAATATATACGACACCTCCCTTCGGGGCGATGTTTACAAGATCGGCGGCAGTATTCGTATTGTAGATCTGCACACGCAAGCCTTTGGGTAATACGGGACGCAGGGCATCGTAGGTCATTCCGAACATCTCCTGCCACTTCGGACAGGTCCTCCAATCCGTTCCGCCCGCGTAGGTGTATTGCCACTCCCGCTCGTACTGCGCCTCGATACGAACCTCCGACTTAAAAGCGTGCGCGTCATGATCGAAGCACAATTCCTTGTGCTCGCAGGACGAGAACATCAGCAATGCTCCGATCCATATAAGAATATCACCCGACCTCACACGTCCGCACATCATCTTAAGCCTCCATTTTTATTGCCTCTTCCCAAGAGCCACACCAGCGAGACCTCCGCCTTTGTGGGGCCGAACCACTGTCGCTTCTTGGTGGACTGCCACACATAATGTCCGTCCACCGGCAGGTAGGTGTAATAGGTTCCGCCCCAATAACCCACGCCGAGCGTGAAGTCGATGTTCAATCGGCACGCAACAGGAAGCGAATAGCCGTATTCCACACCTGCCATATAATTCATCTTATCCCAAAGCGATCCGCCGGGCTTGCCTCCCATACAGCCTTTCCCGCCCCACTCGAAATCGTAGGTGAAGATCTCGCCATACACTCCCAAGTGATGTCCCGCAAGGGGTTTCTCGACGGCACATCGTCCGAGCCACTTGCGGAAGACAAGTTCACCGCCATACATACGCCAAAAACGATGTTTCCGATTTGTCTTCCACCATCCGTACATCCAGCTGCCACCCGCCGACCAGTTTCTGCCGAGGTAAAACTCCACGCCAAGATTCGGGATGGCCAGCATATCATACAACATATTGGTTTTAAGAGCCATATAGAACGGGCATTCCCTCTTGGAAGATTTTGCATGGGTAAAAGACGCTGTGTATGGAGGCGCGACAGGAGTTTCCGCCAATTTCGCCGTCGGCATTTCAACCGAAACCTGCTCTGCTTCAGGGTTCGGACGCACCGTCACAAAAATTACCGAAGCATCGCGGATCTTGTCGAAGAAATGGCTGTGCATATAACACCATGTCCGCCCGCCCTGCAACTCCATCAGTTGCTTTTTACAACCGTCCACCCACTCGCCCCGGTCGTTAAAAATCTTTTCGGGTGTGTTGTGCAATATATCGAGAGCCTCGTCCCGATGTGGCATATCAGACACTTCGATCAATTCCGCAAGGTGCTTCCAAGCAATACCGCACTCCGAATGGCTGACGACCCCATCCGAAAGCGCAACCCGTTTGCGGATATAACGCTCCAACGACATACAACGATTCCGGGCTAAATCCTTATTCAGCCGGAAGGCTCCTTCGGGCGATGCCGTTCCGCAAAAGGAAACCTCCACGAGATTAATCGTTTTGCTATTTTTTACATTTTCCAAGAATGAAATCACCTCGGAAAGACGAATACAGTTATCTCCATAGGACGGATCTAACACAGACTCGCCGACCGGGAATCTTACACAGACTTCCTTGCGATTTTCCTGCCCTGAC
>RCNH01000926.1_pt1 | contig 10937 bp, 9 predicted proteins | sample 2041161 | NCBI WGS metagenome assembly RCNH01 (sample SAMN09708215, study PRJNA481090) | Feces metagenome, whole genome shotgun sequencing project. | biome: feces | host: Leptonychotes weddellii | place: Antarctica: Sion Island | collected 2010-03-01
ATGCCATTCAAGCAAATCATAAATATCGTCGAAATAGTAATAAAACGATTGTCTGGATACACCACACTGATTGACAATGTCTGTAATTGTAATGGTGTTAAGAGATTTTTCGTTCAGCATCTCAATTAAGGTGTCTGCGAAGATCTGCTTCATATTTGCCATTGCGGCCTCTCCTTTCCGGTGAATTACTTTTAGAATCATATAACTACAATTATAGCAACAGGCTTTATAAAAGCAACATAATCTTAAAATGAGAAGAGTCTATAAAATACGAATGTGCGGATAAAGAAAATGCCGAGAAGGATCTTTTGCAGGCCTTTTCGGCATTTTTTGCCCCGTTGCAATGCTCATGGTACTAATTTCAGAAATCTGTCCTTAGCACTTCCGACCATCTGCCCGGGATCTTGCTTTTATCTCCCCCACCGGCTCCATAGCGGCGGTTCGGGTGGGGCGTAATAGGGCGTTTTCCGCAGCCGTTCGTAGCCCTCCGGGTGAATCAGAATCAGCTCCTCCGACTCCACGGCCCAGACCCGTTCCTGCCGCTCGGTGACCGTGCGAGAACCGAACAGCCCCGAGGAGGTGGTGGAGGTCGCAGTCACGGTTTTGTGGCCGATGAGTCCGGCGAAGAAATATGTAGCGCAATGGGCGACTATGCACCGTGAGTCCGTGGGGCTTCTGATCTGGGGTGAGGTGGGAACCGGCAAGACGTTTCTGGCGGGGTGCATTGCCAATGCCCTGCTGGAGACGGGGATCACCGTGCTGATGACGAATTTCTCCCGGATCCTCAACGCCATGACGGGGTCCTACGGTGTGGACCGGAACGCCTATGTGGACGATCTGAACCGGTATGAGCTGCTGATCATCGACGATCTGGGGATCGAACGGGACACGGATTTTGCGCTGGAGCAGGTATTCAGCGTGATCGATAGCCGCTACCAGGTGCGAAAGCCGCTGATCGTCACCACGAATCTGAAGCCGTCGCAGATGAAGCAGCGGAGTCGCTGGCCAGACGGCGGATCTACGACCGGGTGCTGGAGCGCTGCGTGCCGCTGCAGGTCAACCACCGCAACATTCGCAGTGAAAAGGAAAAGGCGCAGGATAATCTGCGTCAGGCCCGGGAGCTTCTGAAGTAGCGAAGGCATCCAGCACCGATGCTTATTAGTATTCCGGCCGCCACTTCCCTGTTCTCCTACGAAAAATCCCCGCTGCTTTTGCAGCGGGGATGAGGCTGTTTATTTTTGCTGTGCATGGCGGAGCAAACTGGTTCGCAGAAAATAATCTCCCAGGGCAGCGCTTACCGTCCCGGGAGTAAAAATACTTAAGATGAGCCATATAGGGAGAATCTGCTTTCATCTCTTCATAGCTGTCGTAGAAGTATTCGAATACAGATTCGGTTAAAGGCTGCGCTTGATCCGTCCCAGAATTCGAGCGATCATACATCCGCAAAGTCGGCCCTGGATCTGTTCCTTTACGGTAGGTTTCAGATATTGCGGCACCATTTCGATGATCGGTTTTACTCCTAAATTATGGAAAAAAACCTGTCTGTACCGATGTGGGACGGACGGCCGCAGATATGCCGGATTCGGCTGGATGGCCTGCGAAAAATCCGTTTGCCTAATCTCCATCTGATCTTTGCACAAGTCGAGAAAATGCTGTCCTTTTTCCGTATGCGCTAATACCAGAGAAGTGCCATCCGTATGGAGACATTCCGGTGCTGCTTGACGAACGCCCCAAAAATCACCCAATGTTAGGTCACTGAGGTGATTTTCTCCCTTGAATTTACAGCTGTAACAAGAAGGACGGGTACTTAGGCCTTGGATAAATGCCTGCATATACCAGTTTTCTGCTCCGGTATAGCGAATCGTTTCACCATTTTCCAGATCCAGTCGCAGAAAGTATTTTTCCCAGCCGTTCTGCTTCTCACGGAAATTGGCTTTTATGACTTTGCTGCTGAAGGAAGACTGTACTTCGTTCAGGAACTGCTTCCAAACCTTCGGCGACGGTGCACTGTGGCAGATCGTATCCACACATAACAGCTTTTCGTAATCTTTTCTCAGATAGGACCGTAATCCTGCAATCTGGCAGGGCATTCCTGAAAACAGTACCCAACGGTCCGACTTGAGTGCTTTTGCAGCTTGCTGATAAGTGATACCGATGTGGCTTTGCACATATTTAGACCCGCGCAGACGCCACAGCTCTACTTCATCCTCCACCGCAATGTGTTGAATTTGTTCCGGACCATCAAAAGAAGCACCGAACACCACACCGCCCCGGTTCAGAATTTCTTTACTCAATAGTGTAAAAATTCCACCAGAAGAACTATTGTGGACGACTTCTTGCTCCTTTGCATGAGCACCGTAGGCACGTGTTTGCAGGTGATCTGCTATTCTATCAGAAAGTACCGGACAAACAGATTGACAAAGTCTGCAATCAATACACAGATCGGTGTTGATTGTTGGATGCAGAAAACCTTCCTGATCAGCGTCCATTCCGATGCAGCCTTTTGGGCAAGCATTTCTGCAGGCACCACAGCCTACGCATCTGTCTTTGTTTACAATTTCATCCATATAATACCTCACCAGTTATCTGGTTCCAAGCATGCGGCTTAATTTATACCAGATACGAACCAGCAGAGCTGCAGGCGGACACATCAGCTGCTCATACGAGATTCGATCCTGCATCGTCATCTTCTCATACTGCGTCATTTGGGAAACAGCCTGTTTCATCAGGAATTTATCCCGGTACTGTGCAGCGATGTTTAGAATGCTTCGCCAGTAGGCACCGTTGACCTGATTGTGATAATGCTTCCGCTGGATTTCATCCTGCACGATCGTATCCACCATGTGACGGCGAATCTCCACATAGCCTTCTGCGTTTCTCAAATCCTTCTGCTTAGCATTTGAGGTATCCGAAGTTTGAGACAAAGACGATTCCTGTAGGATATAATTCATCAAGGGCTTATCAATATAGCCGCAGGGCGCCTGATACAAAACCGGAAGAAGAATCTGCAGGTTTTGACCGTAACGGGACGTGTAGATTTTTCGGTCCTGATAAAATCCAAACAACAGATCTGTCCGAACCATATAGCTTCCGGCCCAGTTATTGGTCTCTCCCCGAAGCAGCGCAGTAAACACATCCTGCTCCTGTTTTTCTGCCTCGTCGTGGATAAAGAGAAAACGCTGATCACCCTTGACGCGCCAGCCATTGGAGCGTACGACACCACATTCCGGATGTACTTTAAAATAGTCGATCCGCTCCGAGACTGCACCTTCTAAGTATTCGTCATCCGCATCCAACAGCATCAGAAATTCTCCGGTCACATATTGCAGTGCTGTGTTGACAGCTTCTGCAGGTCCCTGATTTTCCTGGTATATATATTTCAACGAATAGCCGGCTTCTGCAAAAGGCTGATTCCAGGCGAGAATCTTTTCTTTGCTTTGATCGGAGGAGCCGTCATCCACAACGATTAACTCCATTTTGGGATAGTTCTGTGCATAGACGGAGCGGATTGCTCTGTCTATGGTCTTTGCCCCATTATAGCAGGGAATGATGACACTGACACTAGCACTCATTTTAACCATTTCCTTTTCTTATGGCTTTGTTTCGGATTCCCGAAATAATTCGATACACCATGGAATGAATCACTGAAAATTCCTTGGTCCTGTAAAACAGGAGGATGTTCATACCCACAGGTAGGGTTCCGGCCACAATTCCCTTCAGAATCAGCGTAAGCAATGCATAAGGAGTATGAATCCAGCTGCAGATCCAGTATGCGGCAATCATGTATACGATCCCAAGTGCGACATAAAGAATATATTTTCTGTAATAACGCCAGACCGATACCTGAAAGACTTTCCGATAGATCACAACCGGGCGATACCAGTCTGCAGTTAGCAAACTGCCGATGATTGTTCCGAGAAACACACCTGCAACGCCCATATAACGTGCCAGGATGATAGACGCCACCAGATTGATTACTGCAAATGCAAACGGAATCCATGCATCCTCCATATAGGTTCCTGCGGCACTTTTCATGGTGATCAGGGGAATCCGCAGACCGGTCAGAAAATTATTGACGACAATAATTGCAACGGTACCTGCCGGGAAGGTGAATGCATCTCCCAGCCAGATTTCCCCGATGAACGGATTGAAGAGGCACAGAAAGCATACCGCTTCAAAACTGTACACAAAAAATGCCACGAACATCAGCGCATGAAAGATTTCCAGTTTCTTTTCCTTGCTTTCTACCGCAACAATATTACCCATACTGGCGGTAATTCCAGTAAATGCCGTTCCGATAAAGCCGTTCACCATATTCCGAATCATCAGGTAATTCGAATAGATGCCCGTTGCGGTCAGGCTGACCAATTTTGTAATGATCAGATTATCTGTGGAATTTACAAGATAATCACCGATTTTGGCAATGATCAATCCGCTTACATTCCGTGTGAGCTGCCTTTTTGTGTCCGGATCCAGCGATTCTTTGGTATAGAAATCAATATCTTTATATTTTTTTGTGATGTAGCGGTTGCAGATTGCCATTCCCGCAATCGAACAGCCAATTTGTACCACCAAATAAGCCACATAACTTCTGGCGGCAAGCAGAACGATGATCTGCAGTAGTGTTTGTACCACATTGACGGCCACATTGATGATCGTCAGCTGATATGCCTGATTGTCGGAAGAGATGAGGGTTGTCTTATACGACAGCAGATAGCCGATGACCGTATTGAGCAGGAAGGCAAAATAAGCCACATAGGTTCCTGCCGGCTGCTGCTCCGGAGGAATAAAGAAATCCAGAGTAAAGAACAGCCCCAGTCCTGAGACGAAGACGATTGCTGCTATGACCCGATAGGCTCGCCGGTACGTGCTCATCAGTGCACTGACTGTTTTGTAGTCGTGTTCGGCAAGCGGGCGATAGAGACTGAAGCCAATAGCTGTGGAAATACCCAGTTCTGAGATGGCCAGGAAACCGAGCACATTGTTCAAAAGGCCTGATAATCCAAGATATTCTGATCCGAGCACATAGATAAAGACTGTGCGGGACAGAAAACCCATGACAGAGGCAATCAATGTGTTTCCAAAACTGAGGGTTATGTTTTTGAGCGAATTTTCAAGGCGAGACATAAAGTTCCTCTTTTGTGTAAAGTAAGCGTCAGCTGAGATTTGTTACAGCAAATTCGCAATAGCAGATGCAGCGGCATTGCGTGTGATGTATTGTGGAAGTGCTTTCATCAGGCGGTCATGAATTGCCGGAGTATGATCTGCCAGCTGACAGTAGGTCTCCGTCAGCTGCATGGGTGCAGAGAGGCTCTGCACCGCCACGACATAACCGTCTTCCGTGCCGAACAAATCCCGAGCGATGCCCCTGGATTTTACCGAGTAGCCCAGAACCAGCGTGGGAATACCGGTGGAATAAGCTGCAATCGTTGCATGGGTGCGGGCGCCAATGAAGAAGCTGCACTGGGAAATCAGGTATTTCTGTTCCTCGCAGCTGTGATCCTCCACCAGAATCACCCGTCCGGTATCCCGGAATTCTTCGTACAGCTGTCCAAGGGGGATCCGGTCGTCGCCGTCGGCCCAGACAACGTGCGGAATCAGCGCCACCTGCTCATCCGTATGCTCGATCAGGTAGGAAATGAGATTTCGGTAATTCTCCATTGCGATTCCGTCGGAGGACTCCAGCTTCATTGCCATGGGACTGAGGTTCAGGCCCACCGTACGGCCGGGGACAAATCCATCGGGGAGTTTGATTTCCTTGGCCTTGAGGCAAAATGCCGGGTCCGAAACCAGGATGGTATTGGGGTTGACGGCCTTGAGTGCCTCGTACGAGATCGTCTCCCGGGCGGCAATCAGGCTATATCGTTTCAGATCTGCAGCGATTTCTGGACGTTTAATAACCTCCGGTTCCACCGAGCAGCCCCAGAGTACAGTCTTTGCGCCGCGCTCCAGCGCCAGATCCTGCAGCATGGCATATTTGCTGACGTCGGCATAGCAGTAATTATCCCCGCCGATTGACAATGCAATGTCACCAGGCTGCATTCTCCGGAACGAAGCGCGATAGGGCATCTTGTCCATCGGAATATAGTCGTGCTTCAGCTTCAGGGCCATATAAGCCTTCAGAAAGGCGGGAGAGGTTTTGGAAAAGTGGCCCTGATCGCCTGCCAGCTCGCAGACCTGATCCAGACCGTATTTCCGGTCTTCCTCCGGATTTGCGGAGAGCAGGGTGATTCTTCCGCAGACCTGGTTTGCCAGAATGGAGGCAGTGGAACGGACGATTGCTTCACAGCCGTGATTTCCGCTGCCGCCGTGGGCGTACATATAAATATGAGACATTGAAAATCAATCCTCCTGGTGGATTCATACTCTTGTGAATTTGTGGTTTCCGTAATACCATCCGTGTGCAAAAAGAAGAAACACAATTTTTTCCTTGTTCGGAAACGCCGGGCATCTGAGAATTTTCCTGGTGCAGGTCCGGATCAGCTTCTGACTTTCCAGAACGAACTGCCGTGCTTTGGGCACCGGGTTTTCCACCAGCGGGATGACATACTGCATCAGGTGGGAAAGGGTTGTGTACAGGCAGGCCGGATCCGGGTTATCGAGCTTCCCAATCAGTTCCAGCAGCAGCCTGGTTGCCCGGATAATATCCGACGACGGCATTTTCAGAAAGCGGCTCATCGCGCCGCCCGGATTCTGTTCGTACCGATATTCGGTTTGATCTGTCGATGCAATTCGCCGGCAGCGGTACATGACTTCTGCCACAAACAGGATGTCTTCGTAGGCTTTTAAGGGCGGGAAAACTGAATCCCGAATCACTTCCCGGCAAAAAAGCTTGGCGCCGGGGCCGGAATTGATCTCCCTGCGGCACAGCAGCCGGTTCAGTGCATCCATGCCGGAAAGGAGCGGCTCTTTGCAGGTGAACCGACCGGTCTCCTGCCCCGCTTCTATGACAGCCACATCGCAGACGGACATCTGCGCCTGCTGCCCGTTCAGCGCACCAAACAGCGCTTCCAGGTAGTTCTCCGGAATCCTGTCGTCGGCATCTAGAAACGTGATATATGCGCCCTTTGCCTCCTGCAGGCCGTGATTTCGGGCAGCGGACACGCCCCGGTTGGGCTGTGTGATGGTGCGGAACCGGGAATCGCTCTGCGCAATTTCCAGGCAGATCGATTCGGAACGATCCTGGCTGCCGTCGTTGATGAGCAGCACCTCAAAGTCGGAATAAGTCTGCTTCCGGATACATTCGGCGGTCCGCCGCAGATACTGCTCGGCATTATAAATTGGAATAATAATGGAAATCATGTTCTCTCCCTGCCAGTTGTAAGGAATTTCCGGGCCGTATTTCGGATGCGGCGCAGGAAGCGATAGGTCCCCAGGACTGTTTTCACACCGATGGAGCAGTTTTTGCGGAGAAATGCCAGACAGATCTTCTGCATGCCTCGGTCGCCCTGCGGCTGAATCTGTGCTTCTTCACAGATACGCCGCAGCTGCCGGAACCGCTCGTCCAGCAGCTCCTTCGGACAGTGAAACAGGCTGAAATACAGATAGTTGTTGATTTTCTGCTCGACAAGCTGTTGATTTTCTCCGGAAAACGCACACGCTTCCACCAGAAATGCCCGGTACCTCAGATTGATCCGCAGCTGCGCAACGTAGTCGATCTGGTCGTCACGTAGCTGCATCCAGGACTGCTCCGCTTCCTGCCGGTAGCGGTAGTCCGTGTGATCGTCCAGCCGGACAGAATGAATGCGGGGATAGAGCCGCAGATAAAACTCAAAGTCTTCCGCCAGTTTGAAATCCGGATCGAACCAAAGATCTTTCACAAGTTCCCTCGGGAACAGTTTTGCGATGCAGTATCCGTAAATGCCGGTTTCTTGCTGAACAGCTGCAAAACCCGGGAGAAGGTCTTGGAACAGTACATTGGCCGGTGCTGACGGATGCACAATGGGAGGCAGATCCTGCGAGCCTCCGAATCTCGCAAGGCCGCCGATGACCATATCCGCATGACTCTCAGAGATCGCCTGATGTAAATGGAGCAGATAATCTGCGGCGATGCGGTCATCTCCGTCGATAAAGGTCAGGTATCTGCCCTTGGCCTGCTGAAGACCAAGATTGCGGGCCCGGGATACTCCCCCGTTTGGAATATGAACCACATGAAACCGCTGGTCCTGCTGTGCAAACTGATCGCAGATTTGCGCAGATTGATCCGTAGAACCATCGTCAATCAGCAGACATTCATAGTCGTGAAAGCTCTGCCGACGCAAATCATCCAACAGAGATTGCAGGTAAGCTCCTTTGTTAAAAACAGGAATGATTACACTGATTTCCATACTATTTTCCCTTACTTTCTAAGTTATTGCGGTTAATGCGCCTTTTTTGCTTTGTAGTACCAAATCAACGTTCCAATCGCACAATGTTTGCGGTACATCCAGGTAATCACCTTTTGCTTTTTGGAAATCAACAACTTGCTGATAGAAACCCGCGTGAACATCTCACAAACGACGGGTGTTCTTAAAATCCTCATCGCAGTTGCTTTTTTCTGCTTTTGATCTAGCTCGTTGGTACTCAGCACATCTCCGACCGCATTATAGAGGAAAAACAGCAGACAAAGATCGATCTGATGCGTGAAATCATAGTCGTTGCAGTTGCCGAATTCTCTTCGGATGCCCTCGTGCAGCTTGAGGTAATCCTGCCATTTATCCGGCACAAATTTATGGCTAGCGGACTGCGGATTCATCCAGTAGTGATAATAGGCTTCCCCTTTCAGATAGAAAAAGGAAGATGCCCGGTGCATCAGCTGGGCACCAAACAGTAAATCTTCCGAATAGCGGATGCCTGTCAGGTAACGGACACCATCAGCCAGCTCCCGGCGGAACAGCATCAGCCAGTTGGAAATTGTAGCGGGATATTCCACATTCTCCATGATCAGAAGGTGCGGATAGTATTCATGCTTCAGCTGCTCCCTGGAGTAAAAGCCCTCCCGAATGTCATGAGAATACAGCTCCGAATGATCCTCAAATTCTTTCAGACAATCACACATGACAACATCGCAGTGGTACTGCACTGCCTTATTCAGCATTTTTTCATACATACAGCTGTTGAGATAGTCATCACTGTCCACGAAGGCCACATACTCGCCGGATGCGGCATCCAGGCCGGCATTTCTGGCAGAACAGACTCCCCCGTTTTTTTTATGAATGACTTTAATTCTTGCATCCTGCTGCGCCAGATGATCGCACATAGCAGGACACTGATCTGGAGAACCGTCATCCACCAGGATGATTTCAATGTCCTGCAGAGTCTGATTCCGAAGGCTGCTGACACAGCGCTCCAGATATTTCTCAACTCTATAAACCGGAACAATAATACTAACCTTCGGCATTTTCAGCCCTCCGTCATCCGATCTTTCGTATGATCGGTTTGTAAATCAATTCGATGAGGTAAGAGACACCAATGCAGATTGCAAACATGAACAGTGCAATCAGTACCGGGTACTTCGCACGGAATACCAGACCTTCAAACAAGGTCAGATAGAAAAACATATGGACGAGCCAGATGTTAGTGGAATGCTTTCCGAGGAAAGCAAGACCGGACGACAGCCACTTCGGCAAATCAGCCAGCGTCAGACTCACAAGGACTATCATAGCGGTAATCGGAGCAACGATCACCGATTGAATGATACCGTGTTCGATAAAGGCAGCGAGCGGCAGGCCAATCATGACAGCCAGTTTCAGTAACCTATGGCTGTGATCCTGAAAATACCCACGAAGCTTTTCGGGAATGTAGTACTTGAATGCTATCATACCTAGGAAATAGGGAAATTGAGAGGTTCCCAGCAAAACGATCTGGTTCCAGATCCAGTTACAGGCGGGATTTTCGATTGCAATCTGGAAATTGAACCGGAACAGGTACGAAGCAAAATAAACCGCTCCGCTGACCAGTGCCAAAACAACTCCGGGAACTTTGTCGGTCAGTTTAAAAGAGATCGGAGAAAGAATCAGCAGGAACAGATAAGTTGTGACAAACCACCATGAACCGTTGTAGCTCATGCCTGCGACCAGCATATTTCCTGCGAAGGTTCCCCAAGAGCCGGGAATCGAACTGGTCTGATCAAACAGCAGGCCAAGGATCGAAAACAGGATAACAACGATCCAGTAATTGATCAGAAAGCGGAGAATTTTCCCGGGAATCCGACGGGCATACCGAATGCCCTGCTTTTCCTGCAACAGATAATGTGCATAGCCGCTGCAGAAGCAGTAAATCGGCACACACAGATCTCCGAACAAGCCGATATAATAAACCAGCGGCACATCCCCGATCCAAATCAGGGGCGTATAGGGTAAATTTCCAAGTCTGCAAAAAAGATGAAGCAGCACCATTCCTAAAATGGCGACTCCTTTGAAATGCAGCGTATCTTCTTTTGTAAGAGGCATTTTTACTTCTCCAAAAACTGATATAAATTCGGTACGTCTGCTGCGTTGGAGTAGTATCGGGCGTTACAGGCATCCGAAAGCTCCTGCATCCGCTTGGGATTCCGGAGCAGTTCGGCAATTTCGGCTGCACAGCCAGCGTTATCCATGGGAACGACAATTCCGTCTGAGCCGTTTTCCAGCTGGCTGGCGGAGGTCGCATAATCTGTAATCACAACCGGCTTGCCCAGCAGCTGAGCCTCGCAGACGGTCACACAATGGCCTTCGTATCGGCTGGGCTGGACATACAGATCGCAGGCTTTCAGGTAGGGGTAAGGGTTCTCCTTCTTTCCAAGGACGATCACGCGGTTCTCCATACCGGCTTCCTGAATTTTCCGACGGATCAATGCTTCATCTCCGCCGAATCCGATCAGATACCAGTGGACATTCAATCCCATCCGCACCAGGCGGGCACAGATATCCGGGACATTGTCAAAATTTTTGGCCGTGCAAAAACGGCCAACAGACAGC
>RCNH01001047.1_pt1 | contig 10900 bp, 15 predicted proteins | sample 2041161 | NCBI WGS metagenome assembly RCNH01 (sample SAMN09708215, study PRJNA481090) | Feces metagenome, whole genome shotgun sequencing project. | biome: feces | host: Leptonychotes weddellii | place: Antarctica: Sion Island | collected 2010-03-01
GCATCTCCCAGACAAGCTCTCCCTTGCTGTCGTATGCCTGCGTCGGCGTACCGAGGTAGTCATGCACTATCGTGTAGCGTTCCCCGTCCTTTTGGATATTCTTCTGCCGAGGGCATCATAATCGAACGTGACTGTTACACATGGAGTATGTAAGTTGGACATGGTTCTTATAAGGATATGCATTGTTAATTATAACTGCGGACACTCACCACTTTGCCTTCCAAGATTTCCACATAACGGTTGCCTGAAAAACTCCATGATTCAAATAACTTATCCTGCTTTTTATATTCTGATTTCCGATAGGGTTCATCCCATGCGGCAATTACCATTTCTTTTGTCATGCCGGTATCTACTTTTCTGAATGCGATCAGTTCACCATATTTATTGCCATACTTCTTTTTCAGCATATTGACACGTTCAGTGCTGACAAACTCATATATTTCATCATCGACAGGGAATGCTTCAACTTTGATTCCGTCTGCACCGAAGAAAGGCTCCATCACTGCTCATTTTCAATCCAATGTCAGTGCATTTGTATACTGCACCTTCAGCAGGTGTAATGATTTGCCCTTCTTCGGTCTCTACTCGTTTGGCAAGCGACAGAAAGGTCTGCCCGATATACCTCTTCAATTTCTCATAATGACCTAAACAGGTCATGCAGCTTGGGTAACGATTAGGATTATAGTAAATCTCGTCTCCACTTTCCTTTTCACGCAACAACAGACAGCATCTTGAATCTGATTTTATCCAGACTTTCAGGACGTCGTAATATTTTCCGACCACCGCTTTTGCCGGGGTAACACTTGCCCCATTGACCTTATAGACCGGATATTTCCCACCATCAAGGAAATTGCCTGTCCAAAACACTTCATAGTAGCCTCGATCATCATTCTTCATGCCATGCATGAAAAGTGTTTGCCCAGGCGTTTATTCACATTGGACAGGCTGTCATAAGGTAGGGCATTTTCTGTCGTGTATTCTTGTAAGCCGACATTCTTAGGGATGATGTTAAGTTGAGCCGAAACATGAAGGCTACAACTTAAGAGTAGTGTTACACATGCAATTGTTTTCATTTTGTATTATTTAATAATTCGCAAAGATTAGAATATTTCTTATCATAAACTTGTTGATCAGCATCATTCTGGAAGGAATGTATCAGTTTCTTATAAAGCTCATTCCTACTTTTAGACAGCTCTGTCATCTGCTCCAATTTTCTAATATGTTCTTTCGTATCCCTTCTTGTCGGTAATGTTTGGAAGCCAACCGACCTTTCAGGGGAAGTAAAGCCCGCTTGGCGATCGACAGGAAGGTCTGCCCGACAAAGCGTTTCAGTTTCTCGCAATGCCTCGTGCAGGTCATGCTCAGCGGGTACCTGGAAGGGTTATAACATACCTCGTCACCGCTTTCTTTCTCACGCAGCAGCAGGCGGCATCCTGCCGACAGGTAATCCGTCTTGGTCCAGACCTTCACCACCTCGCAATATTTCCCGGCCACTTCTTTAGCAGGAGTGGAACTGATGTTCATCGCCTTATATATACCGTCCGCTCGTCTCTGGTGAGGAAGTTGGAGGTGTAGAAGGCATCCCGGTAGCCGTCCCCGTCATTTCTCGTCCCGTGCATGTACAGGGTATGTCCCGGAAGGGAGGCGAAGCTCCGCCTCTCCACGTTCGTCAGGCTGTCGTAGGGCTGGGCGTTCGTCGTCGTGTACTCCTTCACTCCGTCACGGGACGGGACGATATTGAGTTGGGCTTCGGCCTGAAGCCCGATGCCAGGAAGCAGCATCGCAAGTGGTATTGTCATCATATCCGATAGTTTTAGTGCCGTTTGTAAAGCATATCTTCTCTATCTCCCTGTTACGGAAAACAGGTACACCGACAGTCCGATGCAGGCGGCGAGAATCACCCCAAGCCAGAACCGGAAGGTCTTCGCACCGAGCAGGTTCATCCAGAAGTTGCCTCCCGTGCTGCCCGGACGGGAATACGTCCGCTTCCAGCCGCAGATGACCCCGACAAGCCACATGCAGAGGATGCCCGCCACGACCAGATAGCCGTAGCGGGGTTCCTGCTGCACCAGATTCGGAAAATCCTTTATCTTATCAATCCATTCCATATCCCTACCGTTTATTTCTTCAAGAGTGCGGCAAATTCCTTGAGTTGTGGCGGCCCGTCAAAGAAATCAACATCAAATTTGGCCGTTGAGCCGTTGGTGAGGGTGATTGTCAGGATGCCATTGTCATAATTGTAGTTCGAACTGGAAATTTCCGACAACATGAAAGAGCGCATCTCCACGTTTCCTTTCACTATGGCAGGATATGTCACCTTCCCGCCGTCAACTGTGATGATGCAGTTCTTGGCGGCCAACTTGCGGGCTTTATGTATCTTCTGCCAGGCTCTGAACAGCATGTACAGGCCGACAAGGGCAAGGATGATGGCTGTCGGTAACGGTCCGAGGATGCGGAGTGTCCCAACTTTTATACCGAAAGGATAAACTACCGGTACTATTATCAGTCCGGCGCCGACAAGGATTTCGGTCAGGTTGTCCTTGACGGACGATTTGGAAGAATAATTGAATGTATTCATATTGGAACGGCATTGAGTTTATGGAATCGGTCGGTTATTTCAGGAAAAGTACCAGATAAGCAGGGCGGCTGTGATGATTATGGACAGGACCGTCATGGCCGACCTGTATTTTTCGACAGCAGGCGATTCCTGCGGAGCTTCAAATTCCAGTATCGTCGGTGCTTGGCCTATCACATTGTTGGGAATAGTCTCTATCCTGAATTGATCGGGCTGTGTTTCAATACCGACCATGGCATAGGCACAATCAAGCTGGGAGGCCTTTCTTGGCGACAGAACCATTTTTGTAAAAAGGATAACACCGTCATAGTGGTCGCTTATCTCCATTACCGAATCCATATCTTCGGCGTTTGCCAATATGTGCCTGCCGGTATCAGGATCTGCAAGGTAATAGGCTTGTCCGCTTGATTGTACGGAATCATAGCGGATTTCACCGATTTCCAGCGTATCCACTTCGGCCTTGATGCTCTGAAGGGTGGCCTCGTCAATTTCAATTCCTTTCAACGGACAGGCGTACAGGCAGTAACGGCTGTCTTCGTGCATCACGGTTCTGATGGAATACAGGTTTACCACCTTGCGGTTTTCCAATTTGAGGTATGTCTTGGACAATTTGCTGATTGCTTTCTCGTTGTAACCGGTCGGGACAGCGCCTCCTTCAAGGACGGCTGACAGTTTTTTTAGTTCGCTCATGTTGTTATTTTTTATTCGTTTTCGATTATCGTTGATTATTTGATTCCATTTTCTACAGTGAGACAGAAGTTCACCTCCCTGTACAGTTGTTCCAGCAGATATTCGTCATCCAGCGATTTCCTGCCGGGACGTAAGAATCCGTCCGGAGTATCGGATGCGTAGTAGAACATATTCCCGTTGAAAGAGAGCATCAGGTCACGGCTGAAGGATTTCCGCAGGGCGGTCAGCTTCCGTATCATCGCAGGCGTAAGTACCATACGGGCTTCCACCTCATCATCCGCATATACTGCAAAGTACTTCTCAAACTCCGGATCCTCCAGATGCAGGAACTTTGCCCCGTATTTGTCTTTCATCCCCTGAACGGTCTGTGCAAGATAACCGATTTTGTTTTCCAGATGATCGGGAAGCAGCATCACGTAGCCCCTGAAGGTGCGGTTCAGACGGCAACATCCGAACATCCCTCTGAAGCTGTGCATCGTACTCTCTATGCGGGCACCGAAAATCGGACGGAGGAAATACTGGTACGGTACTTCAAGAAAATTGAATGCCGAGAAATCTTTCGAATTGGCTGAAGTCACCCCGGCATCCACGACAGTCATCATGCCATTTCCGACAGGAATGTCGAGACGGCCGTAGCAGGTCGAACTTACCGAATTGCCCGAGGACAATGCCGTCCCGAACAGACGGCTTTCAGCGAAGACTTTCGGCGATATAGAACCGGAAGGGGTGTACCGTGTGTCCGGGAACAGCAGATGGATGATGTGGGCCATCGTGCAGGTTTCCTTCTTGTTCAGTGCGGCAAAACATTTCATGAATGCGAAATGGAACACGCAAAAGGCGGCAAAGGCTATCATGAGGTATTTCCCTGTGGTGACGGAGGTCTGGTAGTCGGTACGGTCCACGAGGAGCCCGCCGAAAATGCAGAAACCGAACCACACGAGGGTACACAGATAGACAATGGAGGTCAGGATGCGGAACACGATACGGAGCATCCTGATGCGGGACATCTCTTTCTTCATGTGAAGGGAAATGCCCTTGAAATCTATGGTCTGTCTCTCTTCCATGCCTTATTTGAATAATTCTCCCACCTTCACTTCCTTGATCTCACTTTCCGGGAACTCTATCAGCTCCTGCTGCTCATGCTTGCGCCATGATGCGATTATCGACGACGGAAACATTTCAATGTAATTGTTATAATCGGTAGCAGCGGCATTGTAGGTGCGCCGGATTGCCTGCAATTCATTCTCCATGTCCTCTATCTGGACTTGAAGATGAAGGAACTGTTGGTTTGCCTTCAGTTCCGGGTAGTCTTCTACCGCCACATTCAATCTTGACAGAAGTGACGATATTTCTGTTCCGCTTTTTATCTGCTCTGACTCTGTAGCGTTCGAAACCCTTGACCGCAAATCGGCAATGCGGGTGAGAATCTCATTCTCGTGTCCCATATATGCCTTTACGGAAGCGACAAGATTGGGGATCAGGTCATTCCTCTGCTTGAGGACGACACAGATACCGCTCCTGCACTGCTTGACCCGGTTCTTCTTCGCAATAAGGCTGTTATTGGTGAATACTGCCCATAAAATGATTATGAGCAGTATCACGATAATGCATATAATGGCTATAGTCATATTTCACACGGATTTAGACATACAATTCAGCTGGTATGACCCTGATTGTCCCTTCCCAGTAGAAGTGAGGTACGATACCGTCTGAAGGAAGATAGCCTTGGGGAAGTTCCTTGTAATAAAGGACAAGTTTCCTTACTTCCACATCGGCACCTTCCACGATTTCTCCGCTCAGCTTCACGGTTGACCAGCAGTCCTCTTCCTTGGCAAGACTGACTACACCTTCACATCCGGGAGCTACCGGCTGCCTGCCTTCACACATGTTACGCAGTTTTTCCATCACTATCTTCAGCCATTCCACATCGTTCATGTGTCCCTTGTCCAGCGCATATATGCCGATCCCATGGAAAGAGTCGTCCTCGTGCTTCAAGCCTTTCCACGCCTCCGCCGGGGCACTGACAATTCCCGCGTAAACGATTTGTCCTTCCGTGAATTTTCTCAACCACTTGCTTTTGCCCAGCCACGGTGCCTTGCCTGCAAGTCTCTTGAAGAACCCGGTCTCGGGACTGCGTGGCGTCTGCATGTACGGTTTCAGCTTGTCAAGCTGTGTCGGGTTCTTGTACAGTTCTTTGTCCTGTTTTGCCTCTTCCACCTCTTTCGCCCGCCGTGCGGCCAGTTTCTCCCTGTATTTACTTACGTCAAGACCTTGTGCTTCCATTTGGTCAAGATCATTCTCTGTCATGGTTTTCTCCCATTCTGTTGCTACATTTTTGAAAAGTGCCATAATCGTAAATCTTTTAAGATATTGTTGATTCTATTTTTTCGAATTCTACCATTCGATTGCCTTCCAAGGGGAATCTTCCCTATTGAGAAGCGCTCCCACGACTTCATCCGCAGTCTCGTAGTCATCTGTTTCGCCTCTCCATATTCCGCGTCCCACGGCGAAGCTGTTGCCGTATTCTTCCCATGAACTGAAGGATTCCTTGGCTATGCCGGCAGTGACTCTGATGGCTTCCCACATTTCATCTTCATTGATGTAGCCGCAGATGAAAGCCCAACGAGCCATGTTCACGGCACGTACAAGGTCCCATGCCAGCACGGTTTCGGGCAGGTCCGCTTCCGTCGCTTCTTTTACTCCCATTACGAATACAGCTATCGTGAACGCATCGCCGATCTTGCTGTCCTCGTCCTCCTTTTCTTCCTCGGTGATGGCCTTGATTCCACGCTGGCGGATTTCAGTCAAAGCCGGATCCGCTCCGGCTTGTTGGCCTTCGTTCAGCAGCCATGATATGGTTTCCAGAGCACTCTTCCTGTCGGTCACTTCCCACCATTCCTCAAGCATTTCCTTGAGAGTGTCCGTGTCAGTTGTACTTTCAAGGGAGTCCACGTTGTCATCGTTGTACAGGAACAGAGGCGCTCCATAAGCCAGAAGTCTGTTCTGTTCAGGTGTCAGGCTATTGTCACCCTTGCGGGTGATTTCACAATCTGCATATATATCAAAACCCTTCGAGAAATCCGGTAAACCTTCTGGCATGAATCCTGCATTCATTGCCTGTTGCATCACGTTGCCGGCAAACTCCAGGTTTTTGCTGTAGGTCTCCATTATCACCTCGGGATTCTGGGCGGATTCTGCCATCATCTTTGCCTGGTATGCCTGTGCCTCTGCAACTCCCGGGAACATCTCGGCCGAGTCCTGCATCAGCTTTTCATGCATCTTCATCAGGTCGGTGCCTTCAAATCCGGGTATGTTGCCATACAAGGCTTGCGCTTGTTCCAGTGCAGCTTTCATGGCCTGGGTCTGTGCTTCTCTTGCTATTTCCTCGGGTGTTTTCTTTGTTTCTGCCATATCTTTCTATAAATTGGTTAATGAATATATTTTCTGTTTATTCAGCTCCGTTTTCAAGAAGATTTTCCACGATTTCGTTGAAGCCGCGCTCTCCTGCATAGTACAGAGCCGTGTGCTGGAGGTTGTCTGTGATGCTGACGTTAGCGTGGTATTCAAGCAGGACAGACACGAAATCGTTGTGCCCCTCTCTGGCTGCAAGAATTAGCGGGGTTTCCCCGTTGTCATTCTGCACGTCAACCGAGGCTTTGGCCTTCAGCAGAGCCTCGCCTATAAAGCGGTTTCCTGAAATGGCCGCGTAATGTATCGGGGCATTGCCGCTCAGCATAGCCTTGCCGGGATCGGCTCCGGCCCCGAGAAGGAGGTTGACCATGACAAGATTCCCCTGCATGCAGGCGAGTATCAGCGGAGTCTCTCCGCCGTCATTCGTCGAGTCAAGCATGGACTTGTCTGACGGGAGCAGCGTGCGGACAATTTCACCCTGTCCGTTATACACGGCCTGATGAAGCGGGGTGTTGCCGCGTGCATCCCTGTCGTTCCCGCACGAAAGCCGGGCGACCACTTCCCGCAGCCCGTGGGCTGTGGCATAGTCGACGGCCTTGTAGCCGGAGGCATCGGCGACCGCCGTATCGGCTCCCTGATCCATCAGGAAAAGGGCGGCATCTGTACGCTTGTTGTCAAGCAGGCATATCAGCGGGGTACGTCCTTCATTGTCCGTCACGTTGATGTCGGCCCCCTTCTGGAGCAGCTTCCCGAGGATTTCCTTGTTGCCGCTCCGTGCCGCCGCGTGGAGCGGGCTTTCGGAACGGTTGTTGACACATGACGCGTCGGCATCGTTGTCAAGAAGCAGAGCCACTATGTCCCTGTAACCTTTCTGACAGGCATAATAAAGAGCAGTGTTTCCTTCCTGATCCCTTTTGTTGATGTCAATTCCTCCCTTTTTCAGGAATATCTGGACAATGCTTTTCTGCCCGTTTCGGCAAGCATTGAGAAATGTCTGGTTGTTGTCCATATGTCGTTGTTTAAGAATATTTCAATAATAGGCTCACGAGATTGTCATTGTTGTAGTCTGCCGCTACGTCCATGGCCATCTTGCCTTCATTGTTTACTGCATTCACGTCAGGCAGCTTGAAATCCAGCAGGAGTTCAATCGTTTTCTGTGCCATGCTGTCACGGCAACATGCCGCTACGTAATGCAGGAGGGTGTTCCCCTGGTTGTCCGTTTTGTCCGTGTCCGCCCCGGCTTCGAGCAGCTTTTCAAGGATTTCCGTGGAGTCGTCGGAACCGGTCGGCCAGCCGTAAGGCGTGTATTTCCCGTTCGCCTTATGACCGCCATAGAGAATCATCATGGGGGTCTGGCCGGAAAGGTTGGCGGCGTTGGGGTCGGCCTTCCCCTTCAGCAGCCAACCGAAAGCCGTCTTGCCCAGTTTGTAGCCGGTATGGCGGCAGGCAAGGGCAAGGGCCGTGTTGCCTTCCGCATCAACAGGCAATTCGGGATTCCAGCCTTTCTCCTTCATCAGGTCAAGCAGCCCCCTGTAAACATCGGCATCCTTGCAGTAGTAGTCTTTGGCGACCCACGTGGAGAAAGCCGTTTCCTCGTTCGGGAAACGGTAGTTCGGATCAGCTCCGGCATGAAGGATCATGGCGGGTGCATCCTGTATGCTGTCAAACCAGCTGAACGCGCAAGCGAGGGGCGACCTGCCCTCGAAGTCATACATATCCTTGTGTACGCATACCGTTTCCATGTCCGCACCCGAACGCAGGATGGCATCCAGCGCCTCCATGTTCTTCATGTACATGGTCTGGAAGATGTCCATGTTGCCGTGCAGGGCGGAGAGTTTGTCAACGTCCGGGTCGCTTCCCGTGAGAATGGCCGCAATCTTCATCGCCTTGTTCTCCGTGGCGGCGTTCCACGCCGTCTTTCCGCTGTTCGACCTGTCTTCCGGGTCTGTCTTTCCTTCCTCGACAAGCCTCCGTGCAAGCCGGTAGGCCGTTTCGTCCTCTTCCTCCAGCCTTGCTATCCTGTCCCTGATTTCCGCTGTCTTGTTTTCAGGATATCGGTACCGTATGGCTTCTTCCAGTTCCTTTTTGGCATACCTGATGTCCCTCTTGATGTCACCGGAGGCGGCACAGAGTCCGAAAAGCACGTTCTCTCCGTTAATGTCGGTTGAATCGACACGTGCCCCGACCCCGATGATTACTTCCGCCATCTTGAAATGACGGTTCCTTGCACCCTCGATCAGGGCCGTGGTGTTCTTGGCCGAACGGGGGATATTCGCCCCGTGCTCCATGAGCATGAGGGCTATCTCCTTCAGCTTTTCTTCATCTGCACGGCCCGCGTCGGTTCTGCCGAGGACATGAATCGGTGTGGAACCGTTTGCATCCTTCGCATTGGGTTCGGCATTCCGTTCCAGAAGAATCCTGACCGCCCCGGCATCTCCATACTGGCAGGCAAGATGCAGCGGTGAACGGCCTTCATGCATTTCATCGCTCTCATTGACGGGTACTTCCCTGAATGCCCGATGAATGGCATCCTCCGGCTGGCTTGTCGAGTAAAGACTGTATATGTCGCTGTATTTCATGGCTGTATTTTTTTATCAGTTCTTCAATATGTTGGTATTTGCTGCCCAGACGGGCGTGGATGGTCCGCACCTCGGGGGATAGGCGTAACTTGGCCGACACTTCCGCTTTCAGCCGTAACAGTTGTACGGCGGCGATGCACCCCGGAGCATCCGCCGGCATGGGACACAGGAAAGGGCTTTCCTCGTGCTCCCAGCGGATAACGGTTTCCGGCAGGTCGGCCCAGGGGCGTTCAGCCGACGACGGCAGCAGCCTCTCCGCTTCCAGCAGCAGGGAACGGCACTCTTCATGCAGGGAAAGATGGTAGCAGCACAACGCCCTGTTGTAGAGTGTTGGCAGGTCGGCCTTGCCCGTCCGCGTGAAACAGTAGCAGGCAAAGGCATACTCGCCGCTTGCCATATAGGTGATGTCCGCCGAAAAAAGTTCCTTTTTCCCGGATTCGGGCATGGGTTGTTTATTTTCAGGTATCCCAATCATAGATATTCAATGTTAGGAGGTTTATACTGTCGGGCCGGAAACAAAAAATCCGGCTAAGTTCGGGCACGGAAAACGTGCGAGCCCGATACCCGCCGGACCATGAAGACCTCCTGTCGCCGCAAGGACGGCATGTCGAGGGATGGGTTCTTATGGAAACTTCTATTGGAGAAGAAGGATAACCCCGGATAATTGTTTCCGGTAATCCATTGTATACAGTGGATTATTGTATGACGCGCGAAAAGCAATGTGTGTTTATACGATTTTTCGGAAATGCCAAATATTCGGGAATCTGTATTAAGTCTGCCGGACAGGATATGAGGCACAAAAAATAATTTCTCCCGGTAGGAGAAAAATGGCTTGGACAGAACTTCGCTTGTTTGTCTCAAGGGGTATCCCTCTATTCTTGATACAGACATTTTTCGCGTACGTTATAAATATGCGTGTTGCGAAAGTTATGTATTTTGGACTAATCTCACAAGACCTTCAATGTTTTTTTGCACGGTTGTTTTGCTTTTTTTCAGCACACCTCTTTATAATTGGAAATATGCACGGCTATAAAACCTTTTCCGCTAGCCAGACTTCTTCCGTGGCAAGGAAATTGTTGTTTTTAGGGTGAATAAGACCTGTTATGTCGGGGTGACAGCATTTGAATATTAGAGCATATCCAAATTTATTACTCTTATTATGCTCTGAAAGAATGACTTTTATATGGTTCAGTAATTTGCGTACCATATTATTTCACCGCATAATATGCAAATGTAGCTATATTTGGCGCAAGTGCAGTTTAATGAATAGGTTAAGTATTACACAATGTATAATTAAAAGGAATAAAACACAAATTATTACCGTATGCACTTACTTTATCGATATGTTTTATGCGCCCATATATTACTTGCATCTTTAATCTAAGTGATAATTTTAACCTTTTGCTTCTTGTGGGAACTTTATGGTATCAAATCACAAAGAATATTGAAGATATGATTTGACAATCAGTAGGATAAATAACAGTATTCGGCTCAAGAGTGGAAGAAGCCTGTTTTTACCAGATTTGCCAAAGCAAGAAAAAAGGATAGAGACACTATTCTCACAGCTATGTGACCAGTTTATGATTATAAGAAATTATGCGAAAGATACAGATGGATTGTTTGCCCGAATTATAGGGAAGATTAG
>RCNH01000928.1_pt1 | contig 10897 bp, 9 predicted proteins | sample 2041161 | NCBI WGS metagenome assembly RCNH01 (sample SAMN09708215, study PRJNA481090) | Feces metagenome, whole genome shotgun sequencing project. | biome: feces | host: Leptonychotes weddellii | place: Antarctica: Sion Island | collected 2010-03-01
AAAGAATATGTAGTTGATCAAAAAGCATATGATGAAAAAGTATTGACTGGATATAAATGCTCATGTGGAGCTACTAAATAATAGATATTAAAATTAATATAGTAAAAAAGCAAATATATGGTTGCTTTTTTTTATAATTATAAAGGAACAGAGAATTTATTTAGATAGGATGTAGGAAACTGTTATATTTTAAAAGTAAATAAAGGATAAAAAAAGGCACATATTTGTGCCGATGATAGATTATTTTTTTGAAAGAATATAGTTAGATAAATAATTATATTGTATATAAAGAAAAAAAGTTCAATTTCTTGAACTTTATTTGTTAATTGGTGGAGCTTAGCGGGATCGAACCGCTGACCCCCTGCGTGCAAGGCAGGTGCTCTCCCAGCTGAGCTAAAACCCCATTTCTTTAACATGATTAATATAGCATGATTTTAAAACATTTGTCAAGAATTAATTGAAAGAATATAGAGATATACGTTTTTTTATTTAAAAAATCATAGGATTTATTTTCTTTTATATTGATAATTTATGGTATAATACGATTTACGTAGAGTAAGGAGGTTTTTATGCAAACATTAATTATTGCTGAAAAACCAGAATTAGGAAGAGCAATTGCAAAGGCAATTGATGGACCAGATCGAGAAGTTCGTGGAGTTATTTCAAAGAAAAATGTCACAATTACATGGGCATACGGGCATTTGTTGCGTTTATGTGAGCCAGATGAATATGATATAAAGTATAAAAAGTGGCGTAAAGAGGATTTGCCTATTTGTTTTGATAATTGGAAATTAGTGCCAGATGGTAATAAAAAAGATCGAGTTATACAAATTATGGAATTGATGGAGCATTGTGATCAAATTATTCATGCAGGAGACCCGGATGATGAAGGACAGTTTTTGATTGATGAAATATTAGAGTATGCGCAAAATACCAAGCCTGTAAAAAGGGTATATATTAATGATAATACGCCGGCAAATATTAAAAAAGCATTTCATAATTTGATTGATAATGATGAGTCGTTAATTGCAGTTGGTAGAAGTGCATATGCTAGGGCAGTTGCGGATTATGTAGTAGGTATTAATTATTCACGTTTATATTCATTAGCTTTAAGAAGACAAGGAATGAGTGTAGGACGGGTACAAAGTCCTACATTAGGTTTGATTGTTACTAGAGATGAACAAATTGCTAATCACGTTAAACAAAAATATTATGAATGGCATACACAAGGGGTTTGCCAGGATCAAAAGATTGCGTTTATTTTTAAACCAAAAAGTGATTTGTTAGATGATGGTAAGCATGTTTTACACAAAGAAATCTTAGAGGATATCGCAAAGAAATATGATTCACAAGAGCAGTATTCTATGAAAGTTGATGAGAAAGAAATTGTGACAAGACCTCCATTGCCATTTAACCTTGCGAAGCTACAAGCACATATGAATAGTAAATATGGTTTTGACTTATCAAAAACAGATAAAATTACTCAAACATTAAGAGATAAATATCAGGCAATCACATATAATCGAAGTGATTCGCAATATTTAAAGGAAGAACATTTTCAAGAAGCAAATAAAGTTTTACCACATGTTATGCATAAGTTAAAAAAAGAGTATCCAGTAGATTATACGATTCATTCAGAGTGTTTTAACGATAAATATGTAACAGCACACCATGCGATTATTCCAACCTTAAGTAATTTTAATATTGATGCATTGACAGAAGATGAAAGAAAAGTGTATGAAGAAATATGTAATTATTATATTATGCAATTTTTACCACCAATTAAGAAAAGACAGGTTAGTGCTGATGTTAAACTTGCAGAAGGGGTACTACATGCAGTATCTACGTTTATTTTAGATGAAGGTTATAAACAATATTTTCAACCTGCAAAAGACGAAGAAGAGCAAGGTGAAGAAGATAGTGGTAAATTTGATTTACCAAAAGGAAAATATAAAGTAGCATTGCAGAATCATGAGTTTGTTGAAAAAGAGACAAATCCTGCTAAGCACTATACTCAGGCGACACTTATTAAAGATATGACAAGTATTGCAAAGTATGTAAAGAATAAAGAAATTAAAGATATCCTTAAGAAAAAGGATAAAGGCAAAAAAGGGGAAAATGGTTCGATTGGAACAAGTGCTACACGTTCACAGATTGTGGAAACATTATTAAAAAGGGGATATGTGGAAAAGAAAGGGAAGAATATTCTTTCGACAAGTTTAGGAAGAGATTTTTATCACTTACTTCCAGAGGAAATAAAGACACCAGATTTAACTGCAAAATGGTGGGTTATACAAGAAGATATCAAAGAAGGAAAAGCGGATGTAAAAACATTAGTAGATAGTGTGTTAGAAGCGTTTAGACCACATTTGCAGGAAAACTTACAATCACTAAAAGTATCGGGTGAAGTACCAATTGATGATCAAAGAGAAAGTGTTGGTACATGTCCTATATGTGGAAATAAAGTTGTGGAAAATTCGAAAGGGTTTGGTTGCGTAAATTATCGTAATGGATGTCGATTTGCGATTTGGAAAGATGATCGATTTTTACAATCCATTCATAAAGTTCCAACAAAAGCAATGGTTGAAAAATTATTGAAAGATAAGTATTGCTTAGTAAAATTAACGGAAAATGAAGAAGATGTGATAAAAATATTACAGCTTGGTATTCATAATGGAAGAGCAGTTTATCGGTTATTAGATTATAAGAAATGATTGATTATTCGATAAGAATTTAAAGTTATATATAAAAAACGGAAGTATCCATAATTGGAATACTTCCGTTTTTGTTTTCTACATTTGTTTGAAGAATAAAAATTATTGTTCTTCGTAGTAGCATCCTTCTTCTTGAGAAGGAGGAAAACGTCTACCTTTTTCTACATCGATGTCGCGAGACATTTCTTTTCCTTCTGCGTCATAACAAGCATAAGTACCTGTTTTTTCACAGTTCATGCCTGGACGATATTTTTTACGTGCCATTTTTGAACACCTCCTAATAGTAGTATGGAGATTGCTATATATCTTATACGAAAAAGTTGTAATTTTATAAAAAATTGGTACAATGGTAAAGAGTATTGGAGGATATATATGAAAATATTAGCTAGTGATTATGATGGAACATTACGTACAGCAGAGTATGTTTCAAAAGAAGATATAGAAGCAATTAAGAAATTTCAAGAAGCAGGAAACTTATTTGGGATTGTTACAGGAAGAAGCATGGAGTCATTAAAAAATGAAATTGAACGTAATGGTTTTACGTATGATTTTATTGTGACAAATAATGGTGGGGTTATTTATGATAAAGATCAAAATTTGTTGCAATGTAATTATATGGATTTTGATAAAGCATTACATATCATTGAATATATTAAAACCCTTCCTTGCGTATCTTATGTAATTAATGATGGATTTCATCGTTATAAATATACTGTTGATGATCATCAAGTAGACCATAAATATGGAAATGTAAAAGATACTTCTGTATTACAGGAAGAAATTTTTAAGAAGAAGAAAATCGCACAATTGGTTATTTCATTAAATGATGTTGATTTAGCACATCAAGTGAGTGAGTATATTAATTCAGAATATAAAGGATATGCAGTGGCTTATATTAATGTTAATTGTGTAGATATTGTTCCTGAAGGTGTTTCTAAAGCAGAAGGTCTAGGATATATTGAAAAGCATTTAGGATTACAACATGAAGATATTCATGCAATTGGTGATTCTTATAATGATTTGCCAATGTTACATGCGTTTGCTGGTTGTACAGTGAAGAATGCAAAAGAAACAATTCAAGAAGAAATAGGAATTGTTTATGAGAATGTGGCAGATTGTATTGATCATTTAATGAAGTAGAGATGTTTTGTAAAAAACATCTTTTCTTTTGAATAAATAGGGTTGAAAGACATTTTTTTGTATAGAGTACTTTGTTTCTATGATATAATATAAAATACGAGAGGAGTGTATTCTCATGAGTTATTTTACGTTGCATAATTTATGGATTATTATAAGACAAATTGCAGATATTGTGTGTGTTTGGGCACTCGTTTATTATTGTTTAAAAATCGTTAAGAATAATTCTAGAACGATTCAAATTTTTAAAGGGATTCTTTTAGTTATTATTATAAAAGCAGTTGCGACATATTTAGAATTAAATACTATTGCAGCATTAACTGCAACTATTATGAACTGGGGAGTTCCTGCAATTATTATAATATTCCAACCAGAAATACGAAGTATTTTAGAAAAAATTGGGAAGACAAGTGTGTTTTCTAGAATTTCGACATTAACTGTTAATGAACGTGAAAATTTAGTCGATGAACTAGTAAAAGCATGTTCAGAAATGTCAAAGACAAAAACGGGAGCTTTGATTTCGATTGAACAAGGACATTCATTAAGCGACTTTATTAAGACAGGTACACCAATGAATTCAGTTGTATCGAGTGAATTGTTGTGTTCTATATTTCAATATGGAACACCACTGCATGATGGTGCGGTTATTATTCAAGGGGTAAAAATTGCGTGTGCAGCCGCGTATTTTCCACCAACATCGAAGGAATTACCTACAAGTTATGGTGCTCGACATCGTGCAGCAGTAGGAATTAGTGAAATCACAGATTCTATTACTATTATTGTAAGTGAGGAAACAGGAAATATATCAATTGCACAAGGAGGTGCATTAACTGTTTATTCAGAGGCTAGTCTTCGTGAATTTCTTATGAAGGCACTTGGTGCACAAGATGAAAAACCTAAAGAGGAAAAAGAAGGTGCTGACGATGCTTCTCAAACAGACGAAGAGGATAAAAAAGTCAGTGTATTTTCACATTACTTTAAAGGAAAAAATCGTCATATAAATATGGAAAATGCTCCTAAATATAGTAAGAAAAAGAAAGATAAAAAACGTAAAAAAGCAAATACTGATTCGAATAAAGATAAAATTAAAATTGAAAATTTAGCAGCTGCTCAAGATGAACCATTGGATCAATTATTTGAAAATATTGTGGATTCAAATGATGTTATGAAGAATGACAAAGAAGAAGTAAAAGAAGTAAATAAGCAAGAAAATAATCATAAAGAAAATTCAGTTGTAGAAGTGAAAGAAAATAAAGTAGTTGAAACAAAGAAAGTAGAACCAAAAGAAGCAAAAAAAGAAGTAAAAGAAAGTAGTTCTTATGTTGATTTAGGAATTGCTAAGGACTTATTTGATGATGTCATTGAACCGGAAGCAATTGTATTGCATTATGAAAAAGTAGATGATAAAGAAAACTCCAAACATGAGAATAAAGATGAAAGGAGTGATTCTTAATGTCAAAGAAAAAGAGAACACAATTAAGTTCAGAAGGTAAAACAGAATTAGCGAAAACAATTGCAGAACAAAGTCAGCGTTTTGTGAAGACATATGCGAACATTGAAATTCGTTTAAGTAAGATGTTTCGTTGGTTAAGTACATGGTTAGAAAAATTATTATTTAATCAAAAACATGGAAAAATTGTTGCGTTATTACTTGCTATTTTAATGTATTTTAGTTTAGGAACAGATTCAAGTAGTTTGTTTGAAAATATGAAAAGTGCAGAAACTTTAGGAGATTTTGAAGTAAATGCAATTGTATCTAATCAAGCATATGAAGTTACTGGTCTTGCAAAAACAGTAAAGGTTCGTATTATTGGTGATATTAGTGATATAAAAAGTGTAAAACAACAAAATCGTTTTCGTGTTGTTGCAAATCTTACGGATTTAACGGAAGGTACACATGAAATTAAATATACTACAGAGGGTGCACCAAGTCGTGTTGAGGTAGTATTAGAGCCTAGTAATGGAGTTGTTACGATTAAAAAGAAATCTATTCGTAGCTTTACATTGGGCTATGATTATGTAAATCGATTCCATATGGATCCTATTTATGATTTAGGTATTCCAGAATTAGAACAAGGAGAAGTGCATGTACGTGCTTCGAAAGATACACTTGATTCTATTGCGTATGTAAAGGCATTGATTGATGTTGATGCAAATTATACTTCTGATTTTACAACAAAGGCAAATATTGTTGCATATGATGATCAGGGAAATAAAATGGATGTAGACATTATTCCAGATAAGATGGAAGCAAAGGTTAAGGTTACAAAGCCAAGTAAAGATGTTGGATTACAAATCATTCCAAACGGAATTATTCCAAATAATAAGGCGATAGAATCATATACATTAAATCATGATAAGATTAGTGTATATGCAAAACAGACGATTTTAGATGGAATTGATGCTTTACCAATTGTGATACCAGCATCAACATTAACATCTGATAAGAAATTCCCTATGCCAATTGTTCCACCAAATGGGGTTACAAAACTTAGTGAAAAAGTAGTGCAAGTATCTATTAAATTAGCGGATGCTAAGGAAAAACGAATTACTGAAGTACCAATTCAAATTATCAATGGTAAAAAAGGATATAAGTTTGTAATTGGTAAATCATCACCTACATATGCTACAGTAACTGTTAAAGGTGCTGAAAAAGTAATCAATAAGCTTAAAAAGAATGACTTGCAAGTCTATGTAGATGTAAGTAAAATAGATAAGGAAGGTTCTTATGAACAGCCTTTAATTGTAGAAGGAAAGAATAAGTTAGTTAATTATTCTTTAAAAGACGCCACAATTACAGTAACGGCAACGCAGAAGTAGTAGAAAGGATGTATGAACATGGGAAAATATTTTGGAACAGATGGAGCTAGAGGTTTAGCAAATGAAAGCTTAACTTTAGAAATGGCTATTCGCATCGGGCAATACTTAGGTTGGTATTATGGTAAGCAACATCATGCAAAAATTATCATTGGAAAAGATACTCGATTGAGTAGTGATATGTTTGAAATGGGACTTGCTGCAGGTGCGACATCAACAGGAGCAAATGTATATTTACTGGGGGTATGTCCAACACCATCAATTTCTTATTTAGTTCAAAAAGAAAATTTTGATTGTGGTATTATGGTTAGTGCATCACATAACCCTTATCATGATAATGGAATTAAATTGTTTAATCATTTAGGATGCAAAATGAATCCAGAAATTGAATTAGAAATTGAAAAATATATTGATCATGAATGTTCTATTGAGTTAGCTCATATGGATGGAATTGGTAAAGTTATTGAATGGGATGAAGGATTAGAATTATATGAATCTCATTTAAAGGAAAATGTAAGTCTTGATTTAACTGGAATGAAAATTGCAGTGGATTTAGCAAATGGTAGTGCAACAAGTTGTGCAGTAGAAACTTTAGAATCATTAGGAGCAACGGTAGAAGCAATTCATTCTTCACCAAATGGAGTTAATATTAATACGAAATGCGGTTCAACACATCCAGAATCATTACAAGAAATGATGAAAGATGGAGATTATAATGTTGGTTTTGCATTTGATGGAGATGCGGATCGCTTGATTGCGGTAAATGAAGATGGAGATTTAATTAATGGAGATTACATTCTATATATTTGTGGATGTTATTTACATGATCAAGGTCTTTTAAAAGATAATGTTGTTGTTACAACAGTAATGAGTAATTTAGGTTTATATCATGCATTTGATGCAAAAGGTATTCAATATGAGCAAACAGCAGTTGGAGATAAATATGTATTTGAATGTATGAAAGCACACGATTATACAATTGGTGGAGAACAGAGTGGTCATATCATCTTTAATGAGTATGAAAATACAGGGGATGGATTAATGTCTGCTTTACAATTGTTGAAAGTAATGGTTTCAACAAAAAAATCATTAAAACAATTAAGTGAAGATTTATTTATTTATCCACAATTATTAGTGAATACACCAGTAAAAGATAAACATAAAACATTAGAAGATAAAGAATTAAATGCAGTTATCGATGAGGTTGCTAAAGAACTTGGAAATGATGGTAGAATTTTAGTTAGACCAAGTGGTACAGAACCATTAATTCGTGTAATGGTAGAAGCAAAAACAGATGAATTATGTAAAGAATATGTATATCGCGTAATTGATTTTATTAAAGAAAAAGGTTTATAGTTAAAAAGGATTAGTGATACTAATCCTTTTTAACGTAAAATATAGGGTTGCTATAATAAACCAATGTGATTTTATGTGAAAACGCACTTATCATCAAAAAGCACTTTTTTTATCACATAATTTGTTTTAAAATAATAGCAAGAGGTGATTTTGGTGAAAAAAGTAATTTGTATTGTTGAAGATGAAAAAGCAATTAATGATTTGGTAAGCCAATATTTAAAAAAAGAAGGATATGAGGCTCGTTCATATTATACATATGAAGAGGCAAGTGCTCATGTTGGAGATGACGATGTTCATTTATGGATCTTAGATATTATGTTAGATGATAAGAGTGGATTTGATTTAATTGAAGAGATTCGTTTACAAGGGAAAGATATTCCAGTTATTTTCATGTCTGCAAGAGATAAAGAATTTGATCGAATTATTGGATTAGAAAAGGGTAGTGATGATTATATTACAAAACCATTTTCACCAAAAGAATTAGTATTACGTGTTAATAATGTGATTAAAAGAGTGTATAAAGATGATAATAATCGAATTATGATTGATGGATATGAGCTTGATGAAGAACAACGCAAAGTGTTTGATAATGGAAAAGAAATTGATTTAACAACAAAAGAATTTGATTTATTAATGATGTTTATAAAAAATAAAGGAATGGCATTTAATCGGGAAGCAATTTTAACAAATGTATGGGAAGAAAATTATTATGGAAGTGATCGTGTGGTTGATGATACATTACGTAGATTACGTAAAAAACTTCCTAATTTAAATATACATACAATTTATGGATATGGTTATCGATTAGGATAATATATGAAAAAATTTAATGAATTTATTAAAGGATTATCATTAAGCCAGCAATTATTTGTATTAATTATATTTTTTGTTACATTTTTTGCAGCATTTTTCTTTGTCTATGTTGATGGAAGAGTAAATAATGCAATTAATGAACAGATTTTTCGCTCATTAGATGATACACAAAATACATTAATTAGTGCTAATGCGATTATAGATATACCTAGTAAAACAGCGAATATTGAAAACTATCCTGTTTTAATTGATCGAGACGGTGTACCACATTTTATTGTTTCTATAGAACGAAATGAATCTGAATGGGATCAAATAGAGAAAGATTTAGCTACATTACGTAGAGGAAGTAAAGATCGAATTCACGGAATTTATAAAAATGTTGGAAGAGGATTAGATTCTTACTATAGTATTTTACGAATTTCAGATCAGAGATTTTTAATTTCTAAAACGTATAGTGACAATATGGACCGATTAGAAGATGTATTAGTAAATAGTGTTGTGAATATAACCATTATTGTCGTTGGATTCTTCTTTATCGTATTGATGTTATGGGTAATTACACTAATTCATCCATTAAATCAAATACGTAACTATATCGAACGAGTAAAATTAGGAAAAGATGCAGAATTACATATTAATCGAAAAGATGAAATTGGTGAATTAGCAGATGCATTAGTTAGTATGCGTGATGAATTATTACGACAAGAAAAAACAAAAGAAGAGATGGTGCATAATATATCTCATGATTTAAAAACACCGATTGCGACAATTAAATCCTATGGAGAAGGAATCAAAGATGGTATTTATCCATATGGAACTTTAGAGAAAAGTGTAGATGTTATCATTGAAAATGCAGATCGATTAGAAACAAAAGTACATTCATTGCTTTTCATGAACCGTGTAGAATACTTGTTATCTCAAGAGTGTGAAGGAATTGCAAGTAACATGAAGGAGATTGTAGAGACGGTTGTGCAAAATACGAAATTAATTAAACCCGAAATAACGATTTATACAGAGTTAGATGAAGTGTGGTTTGATGGATTGCAAGAGCCATGGAGAGTTGTTGTTGAAAATATTTTAGAAAATGCACTTCGTTATGCGAAAACACGAATAGATATTCATTTAAATGAAAAAGATGGTTTAACAATTTCAAATGATGGACCTTGTATGGATGAGGAAAGATTAAAAGTACTTTTCAAACCATATGAAAAAGGACAAGGTGGAAAATTTGGTTTAGGCTTAAGTATTGTTGCTAAAGTTGTAAATGCAAATCATTATCAAGTCTTTGGTGAAAATACAGCAGATGGTGTTATATTTAGAATTATTAAACCAATGAAAAAAGAACATCGAAAAGGACACTCGTAATAAAAATGCAGGAAAACTCCTGCTTTTTTTTGCGAAATTTGTCTAATTGTAGGAACTCGTTCATATAATGAAAAAGAACGGAGGATTCGATGCTATTAGAAATAATGGGGTGTCAAATAAATGTAAAGGTAAGTGGAGAAGGTCAAGGGGTATTGCTACTTCATGGATGGGGACAGAATATGTTTATGATGAAATTCATTCAAGATGAGTTAAGAAATCACTATAAAGTAGTAAATGTAGATTTGCCTGGATTTGGTAAAAGTAGCGAACCGGAATTTTCATGGGGAATTGTGGAGTATGCGAATGCAATGAAGGAATTAATGCAAATATATAATATCAAGAAACCAATTCTTATTGCACATTCATTTGGGGCAAGGATTGCTTTTGCATATGCATTGAAATATCCAGTAAAAGCACTCATTTTAACTGGTGCAGCAGGAATTAAAAAGAAACAAAGTTTCGGACAAAAGTTTCGTATAAAAATGTATAAAATGCTAAAACAATTATCAATTCCTATTTCAATGGGGAGTCAAGATTATCAAAAAGCAAGTTCAATCATGAAAGGAGTGTTAGTAAAAAGTGTAAATTATGATATTACACCTTATTTAAAAGAAATACATGTACCAACAATGTTGGTATTGCAGGTCTTTTCTATGGAAAGAATGGCATTGTAGGAGCTAATACACCATCTAAGG
>RCNH01000929.1_pt1 | contig 10895 bp, 8 predicted proteins | sample 2041161 | NCBI WGS metagenome assembly RCNH01 (sample SAMN09708215, study PRJNA481090) | Feces metagenome, whole genome shotgun sequencing project. | biome: feces | host: Leptonychotes weddellii | place: Antarctica: Sion Island | collected 2010-03-01
GCGATCTGCTCGTCGGTGTAACCCAGCTCGTGCATAATGTCGCAGCCGTTCTCACCAATCATGGGTCCACGTACGTAGTCGGGGATGCCCATCTCACGGAAACGTACCGGAGGACGTACCAGAGTACGCTCGTTGCCGTTATCGTACTTCATGGTGTAGAAGCAGTCGTTAGCCCAAGCCTGCTTATCCACCAAAATTTCTTCCCAAGACTGTGCCTTTGCAAACGGCAGGTCAGCCTTTGTCAGGCGCTCAATCCAGAAATCAGCATCTTCCTGTACCATACGATTGCAAATCATATCGTGCAGTTCGGTGCCCAGACCATTTGCCTGCAGGTTCTGGATGGGGTAATAACGCTCGTTATCGATCATGTCGGTCATGCCCAACACGTCCATAAACTTGTTGTAGTAAACGTTATAGTTGGGGAAGCACATCTGAATGTAGCGGCCTTCCTTGGTCTTGAATGCTGCATTGCAGGGGTTATCTGCTTCACGAATGTTGATGGGGTACTTGCGGCCAACATCAGTGTACTGAGCAGCCTGAACCATCATGCCCATGTTAAACACAGCAGTTTCAAACAGGCTGGTCTCAACCTTTTCGCCTTCGCCGGTAACCTTTGCATGGTACAAAGCAGCCAAAATACCAGCTGCCAAGTTCATGCCGACGTTATGGTCGCCAACACCGGGAGCAACGTTCATGGGGCGAGAATCTGCCTGACGCAGGGTTTCCAAGTAGCCGCCACGTGCAAAGAATGCAGTAAAGTCAAAGCCGGGCAGGTCCTTATCGGGACCCAACTCGCCGTAACCGGTGCACAGTGCGTAAACCAGCTTGGGGAAACGAGTCTTCAGGCTCTCGTAATCCAGGCCTGCACGAGCCAAAGCCTGCACACGCCAGTTAGTAATCAGAACATCAGCGGTCTCCAGCAGCTTAAAGAAAGCTTCCTTACCTTCGGGGGTCTTCAGGTTCAGGGAGATGCAGCGCTTGTTAGCGTTCTCCAGCTCCCAAGTAGTATTTTCATACATATCCAGAGGACGGCCTTCGGAAGGTGCGGTATAACGCAGGGGATCGCCCTGTGCTGCTTCAATCTTAATTACGTCAGCACCCAAGTCAGCCATAAAACGGCCTGCGGTTGCAGCTGCAATAAAGTTTGCCAGCTCAACTACACGCACACCACTCAACAGTTTCTTTTCACTCATGACAAGGAACCTCCTTCATTCTCATGATTTCTTCTATCTATTGTTGGACTTTTATTCGCCCAATGCGTCCAAAATTGCCGGAATAACCTTGTACAAATCGCCTACGATACCGTAATCAGCTACCTCAAAAATGGGAGCATTCTCATTCTTGTTGATTGCGATAATGTAGTCAGAGTTCTGCATACCAGCCACGTGCTGAATTGCACCGGAAATGCCGCATGCAAAGTACAGACGAGGCTTAACGGTTGTACCAGTCTGGCCAATCTGATAAGCGTGGTCAATCCAACCAGCGTCGACAGCTGCACGAGATGCTGCAACGGTACCGCCCAAACGGTCTGCCAGCTTCTTCAGCAAGTCAAAGCCTTCTGCATTGCCCAAGCCCAAGCCACCGGCAACAATCACGTCAGCGTCGGTCAGGCTAACCTGCTCGGTTGCATTCTTTACGATTTCCAGAACCTTCTGGCGGATATCGCCTTCAGCAAAGGAAGGAGTCAAACGGACAACTTCACCCTTACGGCTGTCATCACGCTCTGCCTTGGTCATAACACCGGGGCGCACGGTAGACATCTGAGGTCTGTGGTTGGGGCACACGATGGTAGCCATCAAGTTGCCGCCAAATGCGGGACGAGTCTGCATAATGCCCTTGTTTTCGGGGTTGATTTCCAGACGAGTGCAGTCTGCGGTCAGACCGGTGTTGCACTGTACTGCCAGGCAGGGACCCAAGTCACGGCCGATGTGGGTAGCACCCAACAGAACGATTTCAGGCTTATACTGGGTGATAGCTTCCATAATCACCTTGCTGTAACCATCAGTGGTGTAGTTAGCCAGCTCAGGAGCGTCAGCCAGATATACCTTTTCAGCACCGTAAGCAATCAGCTCATCGGTCAGGTTTTCTACATTGTGACCGCACAGAACAGCGCACAGCTCGCAGCCAATCTCAGCAGCCAGCTTCTTGCCTTCGCCCAGCAGCTCGGTAACAACGCCCATCAGCTTGCCTTCACGCTGCTCAGCAAATACCCAAACACCATGATACTGGTGAACGTCTACTGCGCCCTTCTTTTCTTCCTCTACCTTTTCGATTGCCTTAAACGGGCACTTCTCAACACATACGCCACAACCGGTGCAAGCACTACCGATAACAGCTACTTTATTCTCTAAAGTGATTGCTGAAAACGGGCAGTTCTTAACGCAAATAGAGCAGCCTTTGCATTTATCTTTAATTACCTTGATTGCCATTTCCGTTTCATCCTTTCCGCATTACAGCGCATGTTTCTCTTCTAGTTTAGCAACAAGAGATGCAGCCATCTCGCTAACGCTGCCGGTCAACATCTCGCCCTTACCCTTCTGAGGAGGAGTAAAGCTGCGGAAAACCTGAGTCGGGCTAGCACGCAAGCCGCAATCTGCCGGTTCAAGCTCTACATCCTTTTCGTTCCAAATTGTGATGTCCTTCTTATAAGCATCCACAATGCCGCTTACCGTCATATAACGAGGAGTGTTCAGCTCCTTAACGCAGGTAAGCACGCAGGGAGTTGCGCACTCGATTACTTCGTAGCCATCTTCCATCTGGCGCTCAACCACAACGGAGTGCTCACGAATCTCACGCACAGCCTGTACGTAAGTTACAACAGGCAGGCCCAAACGCTGAGCAACCTGCGGGCCAACCTGTGCGGTATCACCATCGATTGCCTGACGGCCAGCAAAGATGATATCGTAGTCAGCTACCTTAGCAATACCAGCTGCGATAGTTGTAGAAGTTGCACAGGTATCTGCACCGCCGAACACACGGCTGGACAGCAAGTATGCATCATCCGCACCCATTGCCATGCACTCACGCAGCATTTCGCATGCCTGCGGAGGTCCCATGGAAATAACGCTGACCTTAGTGTCAGGGTTCTTATCCTTAATCTGCAGAGCAGCTTCCAGCGCATTTGCATCGTCCGGATTCAGGATAGAGGGCACGCCATCACGAATCAAAGTACCTTTTACAGGGTCGATCTTAACCTCATTTGTATCAGGCACCTGTTTTGCACAAACCAAAATTTTCATTATCTTGTTCCCCTTTCCGGATTATTTCAACAGCTGGCCTGCAATGACCATCTGCTGCACCTGGCTACTACCTTCGTAGATGGTAAATACACGACAGTCGCGGTACATACGCTCTACCTTGTAGTCCTTGATAAATCCGTAACCACCATGAATCTGTACTGCCTTAGCAGCAATTTCATTACAAGTTTCTGCACAGAAATACTTAGCCATAGAAGCTGCCTTGGTAGCATCCTGATGCGTATCAATCAAATATGCAGCCTTGTATGCCAGCAGGCGAGCTGCTTCCAGCTTGGTTGCCATTTCAGCCAGCATAAAGCTGATGCCCTGGTTCTTGCAGATGGGCTTACCAAACTGCTTACGCTCCTTAGCGTACTTGATGGACTCTTCCAAGCAAGCCTGAGCAACGCCCAAAGACTGACCTGCAACGCCCAAACGGCCGACGTCCAAAGTCTGCATTGCGTTAACAAAGCCCTTGCCTTCTTCACCCAGCAAGTTCTCCTTGGGGATGATAACATCTTCCAGAACGATATCGCCTGTGGGGCAGCCGATAACACCCATCTTGTGTTCGGGCTTACCAACAGACACGCCGGGAGTCTTCATATCAACGATGAACGCAGAAATACCACGGGTACCCTTGCTCATATCGGTCTTTGCGTAAACAACTGCATAGTCCGCAACAGGAGCCTCAGTAATGAAGCACTTACGGCCATTCAGCACATAGTGGTCGCCTTCCAGCACAGCAGTAGTAGTCATACCGCCTGCGTCGGAACCTGCACCGGGCTCAGTCAGAGCAAAGCAAATCTTCTTTTTGCCCTGAATAATCTCAGGCAGATACTTCTTCTTCTGCTCCTCGGTACCGGACAGCAGCAGCGGGCCGCCACCCAAGCTGTTGGGTGTCAATGCCCAAATGCAAGATACGGGGCTTACACGTGCAAACTCTTCAGCCATAACCAAATAGCTGCGAACGTCAGCACCCATGCCGCCGTACTCACGAGGGACCTTTACACCAAAGAATCCACAAGCTGCCATCTTGTCCAGAATTTCCTGCGGATACTCGATTTCGCCCTGATCAACAGCGTCCAGAATTTCGCTGGTCAGCTCGGTTTCCGCAAATTTGCGCACGAGCTTGCGCAGCATTTCGTGTTGTTCATTTAAAAACATATTTTTTATCCTCCTTGGATTCAAATAGCCGGTCATCTTCCGTTTTTCTGCTGTATTACCAGTCTTTGAGCTGCCGCTTTCAAAGCGTGTCGGTCAACTTTACCGCTGCCTGTTAGCGGGAACTCATCCATGAATACAACTTCCTGTGGCACTTTATAATCAGCAAGCCGCTCTCCGGCGTACTGACGCACAACTTCTGGTGATAACTTTGCTTCAGGTTTACAGTGGATGCACGCAACTACTTGTTCCTGCATCACCTCTACCGGAAGTCCTATAACATGAACTTCCTGCACTTCATCTAATGTTGCAATACATTGCTCAACTTCCGCAGGGGAAATATTTTCTCCGCCACGGATAATAATCTCTTTGATGCGGTCTGTAATGAACAGATATCCATCTTCATCAAGGTATCCCATATCACCGGTTCTCAGCCAGCCATCCTCAGTAATGGTTTGTGCTGTAACCTCCGGCAGTTTGTAATACCCTTTCATTATGTTGTATCCCCTCGCCCGGATTTCTCCGCTGCGTCTTGGCTCTGTAATCGGCATATTCTTCTGATTATCCCAGATACACAGCTCTACATTAGGGATTGCTCTTCCCACCGAACCAGCCTTGTGAGAAATATCATCTTCCCATTGTGCCATTGCGATACAAGGCGAAGATTCTGTCTGCCCATATGCCGGCTGCAGCTTATCGATGTCTAATTTTTCACAAATAAAGTGATAATCAGCCACCGACACCGCAGAACCAGCGATAATTCCGCTTTTCAGGCTAGAGAGGTCGTGATTTTCAAAGTCTTTATTATGCAACAATGCCAAGAACATTGATGGCACACCGCTTAAAACGGTGCAACGATATTTTTCAATAGTGCGAAGTACCTCATGGCTGCTATAATATTTGACTAGCTGCAGCGCAGCTCCGCAATGCATTGCCGCCAAAACCGATGCGGTAATTCCAAAGCAATGGAACATGGGAACACATACACATAATTTGTCTTGTTCCGTCCAATGCATTGCACTGCTGTGCGCTAAAGCATTATTTATCAAATTGACGTGCGTCAGCATAACGCCTTTGGCCCGGGCCGTTGTGCCCGACGTAAACATGATACAAGCCACATCTTGCGGTGTAACCAGTGCACGTGCTTTTTGCAAAAGCGCTTGGTCTTCGTCGCTCAACTTGAGCACATCTTCATTTTGCAGCCAAGGACTTTGCTGCGGTGCTTCCATTTCGATAATTTCTCGTAACTTTGGCAGTTTAGAATAATCTAATTGGTCTACAACCGCAGCGTAGTCCCTCTTTTTGCAACGAATTCCTCGGCAAAGAATTTCAACATCCGCATAGGCTAAAACATCTTGTAGTTCAGTCTGTTGGTAGCAGATATTGAGCAGTACCGGTATTGCTCCGATTTTTTCTAACGCAAAAAAGTGAACCAGCCAGCTCAGGCTGTTTACGCCCCATATGCCAACGTGGCTTCCTTTTTTGATGCCACGGTGCAAAAACCATACTGCAAGGTAATCAGATATTTCATCCATCTGACGCCATGTGTACCCTGCTGTTTCATAAGTGGCGGCAGGCCGCTCCGGTGTCAAATTTCCTCGCCAAGTCAGGCAATCGCCAATCGTCTGGTTAAGCATGCATGACACTCCTTATTTTGCTGGCAGCCAAGCCGTCAACTTACTTCATCTACCCTATCAGGAAAGCATTTCCTTAAAGGTAAGCAGTGCTGTCTTTGCCTGCTCGTAGTTATTCATCTGACGGTCAACTTCAATCAGCAACTGAGGAATTCCAGCAGCTTCACATGCATGCTTAATCGGCACGTAGTCAAACTCTTCCGGGTCGCAGAACTTGGTCAGGACAACCAAAACGCCGTCTGCCTTCTGTTCCTTAGCCATCTGCACAATCAGGTCTGCACGGGTCTTATCTGCATCATACAGAACACTGCAGTTACCCATAGCGCAGAACTTGCGGCACAAAGCATCCAGAGCGGTGTCTGCCTGCGGAATGTCGGTACGATACTGGCGGCTTTCTGCAGCCACATCGTCTGCTACAACCTGCATGTTGTTCTCGTCCAAAATTGCCAACAGGCTGGGGCTGTCTGCCAAAATACCGCTGGTCACGATGCGAATCTTCTTACCGGTTGCAGCCGGCTCAGCTTCCAAAGCAGCAATCAGCTGTTCTACCAGCTCGCTGTGCTCTTCCTTGCGCATAAAGGTTGCGCTCTTAAAGATGTCGCTGCGCTGTTCAGCAGTAATTTCAGGGTGATCAGCCAGCAGCTTGCTGACCTTGCGCATCAAAGCATTGTGGTGATTGTACACCTCATTGCTCTTTGCCAGCTCAGCATCATCAAAATGCAGACCAGTTGCCTTTTCCAAATCAGCAATCACACGGTTGTAGCCAGCCTTAACAAACTGGAAACCAACCTCATTGTTACGGTTCTGCGGGTAAGTCATGGGGATAAAGGGAATGCTGGGCACTGCATATTTCCAGTTCTGGCCCAGGCACTTCAAAGAGTCACACAAGCTGGGAATTACCAGTGCGGAAATGCCATTGTAAGTACCACGCATGCCCAGCTCCAAGACGGACTGCATAATGGAGCAGATAAATGCGGGGAAATACTGCTTAGACTCCTTCAGCTCGGTATCTGCGCCCCAAACGCCCATGGGTACAGCACCCATAGAGTGGATAATTTCCTCAGGGGTGTAAACAGGCACGCAACCTACCACTTTAAGTCCTGCATCAGTGTATTTCTTCAACTGTGCAGCGGGATTGGTAGCAACTTTATGAAAAGCTTCCAAAAGTTCTGTTTTATTGGCCATGATTAGTTACCTCCCTTTTGAGCATCCATTGTTTCCATCAGGCCATCCAAGCGGGTGTTGTACTGTGCCTCGGAGAAGTTACGCGGGTCAGCCTGGTCACCGTCGAAGGAAACTACAGGAATATTGCACTTCTCGCCGATTTGCTTGCTCATCTCGTACATAAAGCCGCTCCACAGCTTGCAGCTGCGGTTTGTATGTACCAGCAGGCCTTCTGCATTGGTTCTCTTAGCGATATCCACACGATTGTCACGTGCCTTTTCCAGGTTAACAGCGTTAGGCACAGAGCAGTAGCAGCGGATCATGCCTTCGAAGTCGTCGTACAGCAAGCCAAATGCGTCAGCATAAATGGTTGCGACCATGTTCATGCCACGGTCACGCAGACCTCTGGAGGTAACTCTCAGGTGAGGCCAGCAAGCGATACCCTCGAACATAATGCGGTACTTTTGCTCACCACGGTAAGTAGAGGTACCATCCTTAACTGCCTGCTTGTATTCCTTCAGCAGGGTTTCAAAAGCTTCAGCTGCTTCCACAGTACCACGTGCACAAACAGCAACAGCCATGTGGTTCAGCAGGTCAAAGCCGTTCAGCGGAGAGGGGTCGTACTTGGTGTACGAAGTAGCCTCCAGCCATGCACGGCTGGTACGGTTAGAAATTGCGCACACTTCCTTGAAGCGCTCCTCGTCCCACTTCTTGCCGGTAATTTCCTCCAGCTGCTTGATTGCAGCACGGAACTGACCGGAAACGTAGTCGATTTGCTCCTGAGAAACTTCGTAATCAGGGTTGAAGGGAATATCAATCAAAATCATAGGAATGTTCAGTTCCTTTGCGATATTCTCGTACCACTTGATCATGCAGTTGCAAATGTTGTTGCAGCACAGCACAAAGTCAGGCTGAGGCATATTCTGTTCAGGAATTTCCTTGTCCTTCATGTAAGCGAGGCTGATACGTGCGTATGCACAAATATCGTTAGAATAGCCCTCCATCTCACTCTCGGAGCACATTCTCTCGCCACCGCCACGTGCAGCAATTGCAGCAGCCTGGTTTTCCGGGTAGCAAACCTTTACGCCGAGGGTCTGGAAAATTTCCTGTGGGAAGTTACTTGCACACCAGCCAATCTTTTCGCCACGTGCTTTTGCCTCCGCTACCTCCTTGTAATGGCGTGCTACAATCTGATTCAGTTTGTAAGCAGCTGAATTGGGGTCCGGTGCGGGCCGTGTTTTCTTTACTTCTTCCGCCATGGTTTTTTCCTCCTTGTTTTCCTATTGATTAACAGAGCGATCAACTCTGTTCCTTCACCTTTTCATATGCAGCACGTGCTGCTCCTAATGCACCCATCAACTGTGCATCAGGCGAATATAAGATTTCGGTGCCCAGCTCTCGTGCCATTGCTTCACGCACGCCTCCATTTTGAGCTACGCCACCGCTCATACACACTTTTTCTTTTACGCCAACACGTTTCGCCAAAGCGGCTACACGTCCAGCCACAGACTGACAAATTCCTGCCACCAGATCCGGCAAATTTGCACCTGCCGAAAGCTGGCTGATAACTTCGCTTTCTGCAAAAACCGTGCAGGTGTTAGAAATCGAAACCGGATTTTGTGCCAGTGCAGCTTGCTTTTCCAGTTCGCTGATGTCCAACTGCAAAATAGTAGCCATGACATCTAGGAAGCGGCCCGTTCCTGCTGCACATTTGTCATTCATTACAAAGTTCATCATGCGGCCGTTATCATTTAAGGCAATTGCCTTTGCGTCTTGGCCGCCGATATCAATAATAGTACGTACCTCAGGAAAAACCATATGTACGCCCTTTGCATGGCAACTCAGCTCGCTGACCTGGCTGTCCGCTTTTTCAAAGCGGCTGCGGCCGTATCCGGTTGCTGTTGTATGCGAAATATCTTCAAAATGCAGCCCAGCCTGAGAAAGCGCTTGTTCCAGTGCACGGTGGGGGCCGTCCGTTCCGGTTCCCGCTATAACAATGGATTGTGCTACACGCTCAACGCCATCTTTCAAAATCACGCACTTTGAAGTAGTAGATCCTATATCAATGCCTAAAGTATACATATCTGCCACCTTCTTACAATTATCATTTTACACAATTTAATATGCGTTTGTGAATTGTTATTCTTGCACTTTTTCTTCAATTCTTGTAAACTTGTAAACTTGTATACAAGTTTACATCAATATAAAACCCTTTGCCCTTCTTAGCCTTTAATCAACCTTGAAAACACAAAGGATTCTAACAATTGTCTTACAGTATAGCCGCAAATGTCCTATTATGTTATTTTTATAACAACTATAGGTATTATAGCACCGACTTATTCGACACACAAGTGCCATTATTGACAAAAAAACAACATATATTTTGTTAATAATTAAACATTATTCTGCTTTCGCATTAAAATAGTCTGGATGCACTTGCCGCATCAAATCTCCGTTGCTCACCAGCATCTCAAAATGCTCTTTTATTCTGCGCAACGCAGGCTGCAAATGCCCCGTTTCAATCGCCTGTGCAATTTCCTTATTTTGATTTATGACATCTTGTTCGATATTTTGATACGCAACATCAACATTGGTCCATTGAGCAAGATGCACACGAATCTCATACAAAAGATTCAATGTATGGATTGGAAAGCACTCTTTAATAATTCTCAAATGAAACTCTGCATTTTGTGTTTTGAAATCACTGATTGCTGTACCACTGCCATCTGCTAGGTCAGCTTCCATATCGGAGATTATTTTTTTCAAATCCGAACACAGCGTTTGTACATCTCTATGATTCTGCAAGATGTCATAGACTGCATCTCGTTCCACAACATAACGAATCATTGCTGCACTGCGAATATATTCCTGATCCAGTTTTTTTACAAAGGTTCCCCTCTGGGGATATACTTCAATTAAATTTGTTTGCTGCAGCCGCACAAAGGCCGAACGCAAAACCGATCGAGATACACCATATTCCGCACTCATCGAGTTTTCGCTTATTTTCATTCCGGGCTCCAGCTCTACTGTGACGATGCGGCGGCACAAGTCATTGTATACATCAATCGTTGACATGGGAGCCTGTATATCTTTCAAAAAATACATATTGAATACCTTTCTATTAAAGATAGTCGCTTAAAGCAGCAATCTTTACTATTCTTCTTATATTATACTCCAAATTATACAAAAAGCACTATATATTTCCATATACAATTGTATCTTTTCACATTGTCGTCATACGCTGCTCTTATACAGGCATTGTGATTGCCATATTTTTAACATTCTATCGAAACATTTACCTTATTATATGCCTCTCCCGTTTTATTTATGGGTAACACAAACAAGTTTCTTTTCCCTTAAAACTTTTAACAGGTATCCAACGTTAAGTTTTCGGGCCAGTATGTAATATCATCATATAGCACCCGCTCTGGTTTTACGCTTGTCACAAACATCCAATAAAGCGGGAATCGGATAAACAGTGTAAAAAGCAACAGCGGCAGATGTAAACCAAAATACTTTGGCATATACAGCCGACCAGAGGGTTTCTTTCTACATACGATTTTCTTCTGATTGGTTACAGTTCTTGATTTCCTTTTTGTTGTTCTTGTGCGTATTCTCTGGGCGATATTCCATACTCTCCTTTAAACGCCTTGTAAAAGCCCGCATAATCACCAAACCCACAAGCCATATATACATCATT
>RCNH01000931.1_pt1 | contig 10892 bp, 7 predicted proteins | sample 2041161 | NCBI WGS metagenome assembly RCNH01 (sample SAMN09708215, study PRJNA481090) | Feces metagenome, whole genome shotgun sequencing project. | biome: feces | host: Leptonychotes weddellii | place: Antarctica: Sion Island | collected 2010-03-01
GCGATCCATGGCATCGATCACTGCCAGGGGATTGAAGCCGTCGATACGCTCAGCATGGAACTGAGTGGGGCTTACGCCGGAACCGATTCTGGCCAGCATATCATAGCCCATGGTCTCACCACGGGTCTGGTCGCCCATGCCGTAGGAGTTGTTAAATACATTGTAAAGGATCGGCATGCCGCCCTTATGGCTCTCCCACAGTGTGTGGAACTGATCCATAGCGGCAAAGTTCATTGCCTCCCAGACAGGGCCACGGGCCATGGAGCCGTCACCGGAGTTACACACAACGATACCCTGCTTGTCATTGACCTTCTTGAACAGAGCAGCGCCGGTAGCGATGGCAGCAGAGCCGCCTACGATAGCGTTGTTGGGGTAAATGCCGAAGGGCAGGAAGAATGCGTGCATAGAGCCGCCCATGCCTTTGTGGAAGCCAGTCTCACGGGCGAAGATCTCGGACAGTGTGCCATACAGGATGAAGCGGATCGCCAGCTCCTTGGTGTCCTTTGCAGGTCCCAGCTTCTCAGCAGCACGCAGAGCGGAGCCGCCCAGGAATCCCTCCATGATGGTCATCAGCTGCTGATCGTCCAGCTTGTTGATGCAGGACAGAGCCTTAGCCAGGATCTCGGAGTGAGAGCGGTGGCTGCCGAAGGTAAAGTCATTCTGATCCAGCAAATATGCCTGACCGACACAAGCAGCTTCCTGACCGATGGACAGGTGTGCAGGGCCGGGATATGTAGTATCGATGCCATTGTAGGAACCCTGGGTCTTAATGAGGTTCAGCATGGTCTCAAACTCACGTAGAACGGTGATATCACGGTAGATACGAACCAGATCTTCGTCAGCAAAGTGGCCACGCTCTTCTGCGATGGTCTTATTGTACACGTTTACGGGAATGTCTTCAAAAGTGATCTTACCAGGTGCTCGGGTCAAGGCAGGATCCACGAACAAACTCTTAGGCATTTTATTATTTCCTCCTTAATCAATGGAAAATTGCTTCACGAATAATTTCCGCAACAGTCGGATGTGGGAATACCAGCTTCTGCAGACGGGTGGGGGTCAGCTCTGTGTCCACCATCATCGTTGCAGTCATGATAATTTCTGATGCATAGGAGCCAACCATATGGCAGCCGACCAGACGATTTCTGTGGGTGTCGATCACCAGCTTAATAAAGCCCTTACCGCCTTCGGTTTCAGCCAGATAGCGGCCCGCATAGGACATGGGGAGCTTTACCTCACGAACCTGCATGCCTCTTGCCTCTGCTGCTTCCTTGCTGAAGCCCACAGATGCAACTTCGGGATCTGTGTAAATGACAGAGGGCACTACATCATAGCGCATCTCATCGGGCTTGCCCAGCATATGGTTCACGGCGACTTCCGCCTCACGGTATGCCGTGTGAGCCAGCATCAGCTTACCATTGCAGTCACCGATTGCATAGACACCGGAAACATTGGTACACATATGCCGATCGGTAACGATTGCAGCTCTATCCATCTGCAATCCCAAGCTCTCCAAGCCGATTCCGGCGGTGGAGGGCTTCCGTCCGGCGGACAGAAGAACCTTATCGCAGGCGATCTCCTTCTTCTCTCCGTTCTCTTCATAGACAACAGAGCCGCTCTTCACTTCCAGAACCTTGGAAGAGAGCTTGAAGGTCATCCCCCGTTTTACGAACGCATCGGTTAGGATCTTGCAGATCTCAGGATCTGTAGCACCGGCGATCTTGGGCATCATCTCAATAACGGTAACGTCCACGCCGACACTTGCAAAATAGTAAGCCATTTCCAGGCCAATAACACCGCCGCCAATGGCTACCAGCTTCTTCGGCAGTGTCTTCTCATCCAGCACCTCCCGATTGGTGAGGACAAAGCCGGATGCGATTCCCTCCTTAAGGCCGGGTACCGGAGGTACCACGGTCTCAGAGCCGGAGGCAATGACCAGATGGCGACCGGTATAAACCGTGCCATCGGCCTCTACAGCAAAACCCTCCTGGGTTCTGCCCTGAACGGTAGCATTTGCGGTAACCACTGTGACGTTATTGGCCTGCATGGTTGCGCCAACGCCGGAGACCAAAGTTTTGACAACTTTGTTTTTACGCTCTACTACTTTCGCATGGTCATAGGTAACACCTTGTGCTGTTACACCGAAGGCCGCGCTTTCCGTAGCATGGCGATACATCTTAGAAGAATTTAAGAGGGTCTTGGTAGGGATGCAGCCTTCATTGAGACAGGTTCCGCCTAGGGCTCTCTTCTCAAATAGGATAACCTTCATACCACCCTGGGCAGCACGCTCGGCACACAGATATCCGCCGGGGCCACCGCCAACGACCAGCAAATCGAAGATTTCCATAGACACTTCTCCTTAAATTATTTAGCCAGCAGAGTGGTGAAATTCTCCAGGTTCTTGCACAGTTCCTTCTGGAACTTAGCAGCAGGAGTTCCGTCTACTGCACGATGATCGTATGTGAGGCTCAGAGCCATTGCAGGATAGATATCGAGAGAGCCGTCCGCAGCCTTGCGCACACGATTGGTAGTACAACAAACACCCAGAATACCGGTCTGGGGAGGATTGATAACAGGGGTAAAGGACTCAACGCCCATGGAACCCAGGTTGGTAACTGTGAAGCTTGCACCGGACAGCTTATCGGGGCTGATTGCGCCGGAACGAGCCTCAGCAGCCAGAGCCTTGACGGCCTTGGAGATCTCAAGCAGGCTCATCTCGTCTGCATGGTGGATGGTGGGAACCATCAGACCTCTGTCGGTATCACAGGCAAAGCCCAGGTTTACATGGTTAAACAGGCGGATGTTGTTGTCATCCAGCATGTTGGCGTTCAGATCCGGATGGTTGAGCAGTGTCCGGGACACAGCGTACAGGATGATATCACCGATGGTGATGCCGGCATACTCATCTCCGGCAGCCTTCAGCACCTTGCGGTAAGCAAGGATGGCAGTCGCATCGAAGGAAGTTGTATGGGTCAGCTGAGCCATGGTAGACAGGCTGGTGTGCATGGATTTGCTGATAGCACGGCGGATACCGCTGAACTTAACATCCTTGTATTCAGCCACAGCCTCTGCCGGAGCAGCAGCTGCGGGAGCGGGTGCAGCAGGTGCGGCAGCAGGTGCAGGTGCAGCAGCTACCGCAGCGGTATCAGCCACAACAGGAGGATGAGCCATCAGCTCACGGACATCCCGCTCGATGATTCTGCCATTGGGGCCGGTGCCGGTTGCCAGGCTTGCGTCCACGCCGGAACGCTCAGCCAGCTTTCTTGCTCTGGGAGAAACCGGAGCATTGCTGTGGGCAGCGGGAGCAGCAGCTGCAGGTGCGCCAGCAGGTGCTTCGGGAGCAACGTAGCCGGGGCGCAGGCAATCGGTAGGTTCGCCGTGAGGGCCAACTGCGCAGACGTTTTCCAGGCAGTTGACTTCGTCGCCCTCTTCATAGAAGATCGCAAGCAGCTCGCCTTCCTCGGTGGACTCGCACTCGAAGGACGCCTTATCGGTCTCATAGGTAAAGAGGACATCCCCCACCTTGACCTGGTCACCGACCTTCTTCAGCCACTCGCCGATGATGCAGCTCTCCACGGTAATGCCGGCCTTCGGCATGATAACAGCCTTAGCCTTGGTGGAAACAGCGGCAGGTGCGGCAGCAGGAGCAGCTGCGGGAGCGGCTTCTGCTGCCGGTGCAGGTGTTCCGCCGATGCCCTTAAGGCAAGCAGTGGGTTCACCGTGGGGGCCGACTGCACAGACATTCTCCAGGCAGGGAACTTCGTCGCCCTCTTCATAGAAGATATCCAGCAGCTCGCCTTCGGCAGTGGACTCGCACTCGAAAGAAGCTTTGTCGGTTTCATATGTAAAGAGAACATCGCCGACCTTAACCTGATCGCCGACCTTCTTCAGCCACTCGCCGATGATACAGCTCTCAACCGTAATACCGGCCTTGGGCATCAAGACACCCTGAGCTTTGGTTGCGACCGCAGGTGCCGCTGCTGCGGCGGGTGCAGATGCAGGTTCTGCTGCAGGTGCGGCAGGAGCCTCTGCGGAAGCTGCACCACCACGCAGAACGGAGCAATCTTCGCCGGGGTTACCGACTGCACACACATTTACGAGGCAGGGAACTTCGTCACCTTCCTCGTAGAAAATCTCCAGCAGGGTGCCTGCTGCAGTGGACTCGCATTCGAAGCTAGCCTTATCCGTTTCATAGGTAAACAGAACGTCACCTACATTTACGGGATCTCCTACCTTCTTCAGCCACTGCCCAATGATACAGCTTTCAACTGTGATGCCCGCTTTGGGCATGATTACTGCATTTGCCAAGAGATAGCCTCCTTTAACATTCTTTTGTTATAGCGTGTTAATTATAACACCTCATAACACATTTAGTCAACAGGATTTTCACAAACTCTGAGAAAAAAATGAGCTTACCGTCTTTCGGTAAGCTCATATGGATCAAAGCATGACCACATTGGCATCCTCCGCCGCCTGGACAAAGGCAGGGGGCATGGGTGCATCCGTGATCAGATAGTCAATATCCGAGAAGGTCGCAAATGTATACGGCATGAGGCAACTGAGTTTCTCCTTTCCGCACATCACTACACTGCTGCGGGCCTTTCCGATAACCATATTCTTCACCAGCATGTCACCTTCTGTTCCGCAGGTAAAGCCCGACTCCACAGAGCAGCCCGACACGCCGATAAAAGCCATATCAATATTGATTTTTTCCAACATTTCCAGGGTATTTTTCCCGGAAACCGCCAGATTTTTCCGATTAATTGTACCGCAGCACAAAGTAACCACCGGATTATTCAGTTTGCAAAGTTCCAATGCAATACTGGGGCCTGTTGTAAAAATATGCAAATTAATGTCCGGCAGGATCTTGGCCAGTTCCAAGTTTGTGGTACTGGCATCCAGAAAAATTGCAGAATGTGCTTGAATCAGACCCATGGCCTTGTGGGCGATCACCTGTTTTCCGGCATTATTTTCACGCATCCGCACATTAAACTCCGGGTCCACCGCATACCGTACAGACCGTGCACCGCCTCGGAACTTTACCACAACGCCTTCCATTTCCAGTACATCCAAATCGCGATGAATGGTCATCAAAGAGACTTCCGGAAATAGTTTTTGCAGCTCTTTAATGGAAACAACATTCTGCTTTTCGATGTATTCTTTGATCTTATTCTGCCGAATTCTATTCATAATAACACCCCGGATGTTAAGTTAACTGTTATGTAACATATAATATAACACAATTATTTCAAATTTGTCAACAACAATTTCTATGTCGGCATTGACGAAAAGATATGCGCCCACTATAATAAGAAAAAAATCCAAAGGAGCAAGCTGCCGAATGATAGATAAAATTCGCATCTACGAGAGCACAAGCTACGATCCCTATACCAATTTATCCACAGAAAAATATCTGATGGATACCACTGAACCAACAGAATGCACCCTCTATTTGTGGCAAAATCAGAATACTGTGGTAATCGGTCAAAACCAGAACCCCTGGGCAGAATGCCGCACCTCCCTTCTGGAGGAAGAGGGGGGCAAGCTGGCCCGTCGGCTTTCCGGAGGCGGAGCGGTCTTTCACGATTTGGGAAATCTTAATTTCACGTTCCTGGTCAGCAGAGAGAATTATAATTTGGATCGGCAGCTGCTAGTCATTCAGCAGGCCTGCGCCTTTGCGGGAATCCAGGTTGAAAAATCCGGACGAAATGACATATTGGCAGAGGGCCGTAAATTCTCCGGAAACGCATTTTATCACAACCATACCCATGCCTATCACCACGGCACATTGCTGGTCGATGTGGATATGAGCAAGCTGCAGCGATACCTCAGCCCCCCTAAGGCCAAGCTGGAGGCCAAGGGTGTCTCCTCTGTCCGTTCCCGTGTTGTAAATCTGAAGGAACTGAACAGCACCCTTACCTGCCAGACCATGAAGGAGTATATGGCCCGGGCCTTTGAATCTGTCTACGGCTGTAAAGCCTCCATGATCACCCTGACAGAGCAGGATAAGGCCGCAATCGACACACTCGCCAAACACTATGGCAGCTGGGACTATCTCTACGGCACTCCCCTGCCTTTCACCATAAGCTGTGAAGGCCACTACGGCTGGGGACATTTCGTGCTTCAGCTACAGGTCAAATCCGGAACCATTTTAGCAGCAAAAGTATACTCCGATTCCATGGAATGGCTTTTGGCGCAACAGGTGGAAGAGGCACTCGCCGGATGTCAATTTGAAATCTCCGGTATGGTACAGGCTCTGCAAACGTCTTCCATTCAAGAAGAGATCAAAGGCGATCTATGCCGTCTTTTGGAAACCCAGCTCTCCCATCTATAAAACACTAATCGCACCCCGGGTGTTAAAAGCCCCGGGGGGCGATTTTTCCTGTCCCGACTCTCTTTTCAGCGGCTGCGGGCAGTGGATCTGACTTCTCCAGACAGCAAAAATGAGCGGTGAACAAGCCTTGGATAGCTTGACACCGCTCATTTGCATTTCGTTTAACGATTCCGAATCGATCCTCTTACAGATCCAGATCCTTGATGACAGACTTCAGCTTGTTGGCGCTAGCCTGCAGCTTAGCAACCTCTTCATCGGTCAGTGCGTTTCGGATCTTGCCACGCACACCAGAACGATCTACGAGAGTCAGTGTGGACAGGCACACATCGTCTACACCATACTCACCGTGCATCATGGTGGAAACTGTCATGGCAGTACCGGCATCAGCAAAGATTGCCTTGCAGATATGGCATACAGACATAGCAACTGCGTAGAAAGTAGCGCCCTTGTTTTCAATAACAACAGCACCGGACTTCTTGACAAACTCCTCCATCTCATCGTAATCCCGATTCCAGCGGATACGGTCCTTGTCCGGAGAAGTCTCCTTGTATGCATCCACATGGTTGTTGGCAATGTGCGCCAGGGACCAGGGCACGAAGGAGCTGTCACCATGCTCGCCATACACATGGGCATGGACGTTCTTGGGGCTGATGTAGAACCGCTTAGCCAGTTCAGACTGCAGGCGGCTGGTATCCAGAATGGTGCCGGAACCAATGACCTGGCGCTCAGGAACACCGGAAACCTTGGTGAACACATAGGTCAGAATATCGACAGGGTTAGAGACGATGACATAGATTGCATTGGGAGCGTAGCGCACAACATTGGCAGCCACATCCTTCAGAATATTTACATTGGTCTTTGCCAAATCCAGACGGGTCATACCGGGCTTTCTAGCCACTCCGCAGGTAATTACGACGATATCAGAATTTTCTGTATCCTCATAATCGCCGGGACGAACGACCGCAGGAGAATGGAACGGAGCGCCCTGGTATACGTCCATTGCCTCGCCCATGGCCTTCTTCTTGTTGACATCCACAAGTACAATTTCAGATGCGACACCCTGGATCATCAAATCGTTTGCAACCGTTGCGCCAACAGCGCCGGCGCCAATTACAGAAATCTTGCTCATCCTGAATCTACTCCTTAAAACTCTTTTCAAAATTTGCATCGGCCAAAAGGTATCGTCCTCTTGGTATCGATAACATTATATTGATAATATCAATCCCTGTCAATCCCCAATTTTCAATAATCCACAAAAGCATCGCCCGGAACTGGGTTGGATGTGTGCATGATTACACATAAAATCCAGGATAAATTCTTGCATATGCCTAAATTCTATACTATAATGAAAACTAAATTGAGAAAAATATTTACAGGGGCATCATCATGAATCAAAAAAATCTATATATCGTATTTTCCTCCACACCCTATCGGATGGGTATGCTCATTCGCAAGCTGTCCGGAAATTTCTACAACCATGTATCAATCGCTTTGGGCGAAAACCTCACCCAGATGTACGGCTTTGCAAGGAGGTACTATCGATATCCACTCTACGGCGGGTTTATTCGGGAAAGTCATGCACGGTACCACGCAAATGGCAGATCCGCCCAAATCAAGGTCTGTAAACTCCCCATTTCTGACGAGCAGCACCGTATGCTCACACAGCAGATGCAGCAGATGTATGAAAACAGAGAACACTATTTATACAATCACCTTTCCATATTTGGCACACCCTTTCACCGGACGATCCCGGTAAAGGATGCCTATATCTGCATCGAATTTGCTGTACATGTGCTCAGCAGTGTGGGATATCCCTTTTCCGATGAGAAGTTCTATACCATTCGAGATCTGGAAACCGCACTGGAGCCGTATAGGGACTACACAGGCACAATGCCCCAGGACGATACGGATCCGGAGTACTTCCAAAAACATCCGGTACCCCATCCGATTCTCGCTACCCTCAGCAGTTTTTTCACACTATTTTCCCGTTTAGAATCCAGAAAAGGCCCTACCGCAAGGTAAGGGCCTTTTTCAAAAAAACTCCGCAGACACAAGTCTGCGGAGTTTTGAGCACAAAACAAAAGAGGGATATTAATAGAACTTTCTCTTGTTCTTACGGGCAGCTTCAGACTTCTGCTTACGCTTCAGACTGGGGCTGACGTAATGCTCGCGCTTCTTAACTTCAGCGATAACGCCCTCCTTGGCACAGCTACGCTTAAAACGGCGCAGAGCGCTTTCCAGAGATTCGTTCTCTTTTACGCGAATTTCAGACATTGTTTTCCCTCCCTCCGATGGCATCCGGCTCATTCCTGGATGCATTCAGGGCCATATCGGCTTTAATATTATAAGTCATCATGCACCAAATGTCAAGCGGTATTTCATTGTTTTGACAGCTTTTTATAAAAATTTTCCTTACTTTACAATGAGATTGACCAGCTTATTCTTTACAACGATGGTCTTTACGATATTTCCGCCGTTCTTTTCCAGGAACCGGGCAATTTTCTCGTCTGCTGTAGCCTTGGCCACAACTTCCTCATTGGGCAGGTCTGCCTCCATGACAACCGTGCCACGCATCTTGCCATTGACCTGAACTGCCATAGTGACCTCGGCATCCTTGCACTTGTCCTCACTGTAGCAGGGCCACGGGGACACAGAGCAAATACCCTCAAAACCCTTCTGCTCCCAAAGCTCATCACAGATATGGGGCGCAAAGGGGCTCAGCAGCTGCAGGAAGGTCTTCAGCTCTGCCAGATTGCAGGTCTTGTCGATCTGATTCAGCAGTGCCATTAGTGCCGCAATGGCGGTGTTGGGTTTCAGATTGTCGATATCCTCAGAGACCTTCTTGATGGTCTTGTGCATTAGACTCATGTTGGCCTTGGAATACTCGTTTTCGTGATCGGAGACATTCTGTGCCATAGCCCAGACACGATCCAGGAAACGCTTGCAGCCCTTTACGGCCTTGGGAGTCCAGGTAGCAGCCTTTTCAAAGTCGCCGATAAACATAACATACAGGCGCATGGTATCCGCGCCGTACTCCGCAATGACATCATCGGGGTTTACCACGTTGCCCAGGGACTTGGACATCTTGACAGCAGGGCGCAGAGCATCGGAGCCATACTTGGCAATCATGGCATCCTTGTCTTCCTGCTTCTCAAAATTACCCACATAATGGGGGTTTTCACCCAGGATCATGCCGTGGCTGGTACGCTTGGCATAGGGCTCTTTGGTATTTACAACACCGATATCATACAAGAACTTATGCCAGAACCGGGAGTACAGCAGGTGGAGGGTGGTATGCTCCATACCGCCGTTATACCAGTCTACCGGGCCCCAGTACTTGATGGCCTCGGGAGAAGCCAGAGCCTCGTCGTTGTGGGGATCCATATACCGCAGGTAGTACCAGGAAGAACCGGCCCACTGGGGCATGGTATCGGTCTCACGCTTGGCATCGCCACCGCACTTGGGGCACTTGCAGTTTACCCAGTCGCTAATAGCGGACAGTGGGCTTTCGCCGTCATCGGTGGGCTCATAGCTCTCAACGTCCGGCAGCAGCAGGGGCAGCTGGCTCTCATCCAGGGGCACCTCACCGCAGCAGGGGCAGTGGACAATGGGGATTGGCTCACCCCAGTAACGCTGACGGGAGAAGACCCAGTCACGGAGTTTGAAGTTTGTCTTGGCTTCACCGATTCCCTGCTCTGTCAGCCACCTGGTGATGGCAGGAATGGCCTCTTTTACGGTCATACCGTTGAGGAAGCCGGAATTTACCATAATTCCGGTATCGTCCTTTAGGGTGAAGGCAGCTTCTTCCACATTGCCGCCGGATACCACCTCTACGATCTCGCAGCCAAAGGCCTTGGCAAACGCCCAGTCACGCTCATCATGGGCAGGAACTGCCATAATAGCACCGGTGCCGTAGGTGGAAAGCACATAGTCGGAAATGAAAATGGGAATTTCCTTGCCGTTTACCGGATTAATACCCATAACGCCTGCCAGCTTCACGCCGGTCTTATCCTTGTTCAGCTCGGTACGTTCCAGATCGGACTTGGCGGCGGCGGCCTTCTGATATGCTTTGACTTCATCCGCATTGGAAAGCTGATCCATCCACTTGGCAACCAGTGCATGCTCCGGAGAGAGTACCATGTAGGTGGCACCAAACAGCGTATCGGGACGGGTTGTATATACCAGAATCTCGTCTCCCAGGGTAGACTTGAATTTCACCTCAGCGCCGTGACTGCGGCCGATCCAGTTGGTCTGCTGTGCCTTGACACGGTCAATAAAATCAAGACCCTCCAGATCATCGATAAGGCGGTCTGCGTACTTGGTGATCCGCAGCATCCACTGGCTCTTCTCCTTACGGACAACCGGTGCGCCGCAGCGCTCGCAGACACCCTCCACCACCTCTTCGTTGGCAAGGACACACTTACAGCTGGTACACCAGTTCACGGGCATCTTAGCCTTGTATGCCAGACCGTTCTTGTAGAGCTGCAGGAAAATCCACTGCGTCCACTTGAAGTACTCCGGGTCGGTGGTATTGATCTCCCGATCCCAGTCAAAGCTGTAG
>RCNH01000932.1_pt1 | contig 10875 bp, 7 predicted proteins | sample 2041161 | NCBI WGS metagenome assembly RCNH01 (sample SAMN09708215, study PRJNA481090) | Feces metagenome, whole genome shotgun sequencing project. | biome: feces | host: Leptonychotes weddellii | place: Antarctica: Sion Island | collected 2010-03-01
AAGACCGCTGTACATACTCATTCTGTCATTTCTGTCTGAAAGGGTCTGCATAAACCAGCGTTGGTTCAGGTTGACCATTTCCTTCATGCGCCTTTCCTCCGGGGATACATCGGGAAGAATATCGCATTCCTCCAGGGTCTTTTTATACTGACTATACACAAAGTCCTCGGGAACGATATGCTTCAAAATTCCCGGAGCCAGGAAAGTGCTTCTCTCTTTTGTATTCTGTGCCCACGGGAACCCATCCACCGCACGTACCTGTGGATCCCGGTACCAGGGATACCCGCCGAAAATCTCATCTGCGCACTCTCCGGACAGGGCAACCTTCACATCCTGCCGGATGTGGGAGCAGAAAACCAGCAGGGAGAAATCCACATCCGCCATTCCGGGCAGATCTCTGGCTCTGGTTGCATCCTGCAAGGCCGCCACCTGATCCTCCGGCGTTAAGCAGGTCCAGTGATGGTCCGATCCAAGATACTCCTGCATGATCGCTACATAAGCATTGTCGGAGCTGGGCTGGAATTTTCCCGGGGTGAAATATTTGTCATTGTCCTCAAATTGCAGCGAAAATGTGGAAAGTCTCTGCCCTCTGGCCGCCAGCTCTTTGGCGCATACAGAGGAAATGATGCTGGAATCCAGTCCCCCCGACAGGAGCGTCCCCATCGGCACATCCGACGGCATCTGCCGTTTAATGGCATCTGTCACAAGGAATCTCACATAGGCAGCTGTATCCTCAAAGGAATCACGATGCACCCTGTCTGTCAGCTTCCAGTATCTGTGCCAATTCCATTTCCCATCCTCAAAGCAGCCGCAGCACCCCGGCTCCAGCTCTTTTATTCCGCAAAATACACCGCTGCCCGGAATTCGTCCCGGCCCAAGAAGCAGCAGTTCCGCAATCCCCTCTTCGTCAAGCTCCGCTTTTACCGTGGGATAAGCCAGAATCGTCTTGATTTCTGAGGCAAACAGGAATCCGCCCTCATGCAGTTTGTAAAACAGAGGCTTCACGCCGATCCTGTCTCGGGCAAGAAATAGTTTTCTTTCCGTTTCTTCCCAGACTGCAAAGGCAAATACTCCATTTAATTGCTTAAGGCATTCCTCCTGCCACTGGGCATAGGCATGAAGCACTACTTCTGTATCGGAATATCCTTCAAATACATGCCCTAAATTTTCCAGTTCCTTCCGTATCTCTTCCATGTTATACAATTCACCATTGTAAATGAGTGTGTACCGCCTGCCTGCAAAGTCCAGACGCATGGGCTGTTTGCCGCCTTCGGGATCCACAATTGCCAGTCTGCTGTGAAGCAGGCAGCATTCCTTTCTGAAAAATGCTCCCTTTTCGTTGGGACCACGCCGCATCATTGTTAGCAGCATTTTTTCTCCGGCTGCACCATCTACGATTTTGCCTACCATTCCTGCAATAGCACTCATACTCTCATTCCTTTCCACACAAGCACTGTATGCAGACAGCGCCGTGATGTGAATAAAAAATTTAAAACAGGGTCATTTTAATAGGGGGTGATAGAAATGAAAGGCAGTAAAGATATCCTTTCCTCAGCGCTGAAAACCGCACAGATGGGGCAAGTTGGCATACGCAGTGTCATGCATTTTCCCCTTTCTCTGGAGATGCAGCAGGCCCTAAAATCTCAGCTGTACGAGTACGACGGAATCGAACAGGAGGTACAGGATCTGGCCTATACCCGTGGGTGGACACTGGAAGAATTAGATCCCACACTCAAGACCATGGCAAAGATGGCAAGTCACATGCGGCTGTCCTATGGCAACACCAACTCCAAGGCCGCAGCCATGACCATTCAGGGAAACACCCGTGGTCTTATTAAAGGATATAAAAATTTAAACCAGTACAACCGTTCCGATCCAAAAGTGACCGCGCTGGCAGAAAAGCTGCTGACCTATGAAAAAGAAAATATTCGGCAGATGCAGGGATTCGTGTGATCCCTGCACATTTTGTTTCTGCCAAGCATAGCATAGTGCAAAGTTTTGAAAGGAGGGATTTTTCTGTCCGCCACCGGTTATATCCAAGTGCATGTATACACCAGCTCAGCACAAATTCCCCTAAAGGATGCGGCTATCGCCGTCACAGATGCGGATGGTGCCGCCATTGCCCTGCGGCTGACCAATCAGAGTGGAATGTTTGACATTCCCATCGAGATCCCCGTACCGGATCTGTCAGCCGGTCAAACACCCGATACCGGTATCATTCCGTTTTCTGTGGTAAATCTCTATGCAAAACTGGAGGATTACCAGGAAATTGACATTCGTAATCTACAGGTATTTCCCAACGTGATTACGAATCAGAATTTGAAGATGATTCCGCTGCCGGAATTCCCGGCCAGCTGGAGTCAAGCCGAGGTATTTGACACAACCACTCAAAATCTTTAGGGGGCACAATATGCCATCAATCATTCCCTATATACCCAAGCAGATCACAGTGCATCTGGGAAGTCCCTCTTCCGATGCCGCCAATGTAACGCTTCCCTTCTCCAATTACATAAAGAATGTGGCCTCCAGTGAAATCTATCCCACCTGGGACGAGAGCGCACTGCGGGCCAATATTCTGGCAATCGTCTCTTTCGCCTTAAACCGTGTCTACACGGAATTTTACCGCAGCAGAGGTTATGACTTCGACATTACGAGTTCCACTGCCTATGACCAGGCTTTTGTAAATGGCAGAGCGTATTTTGAGAACATCTCAGAGCTCGTGGATGAACTCTTTAATGACTATCTGCGCAGACCCGGTTTCGTGGAGCCTTTGGCCGCCAAGTTCTGCAACGGCACCACGGTCACCTGCGAGGGACTTAGCCAGTGGGGCAGTCAAAATCTGGCACAGCAGGGCTATACTTCCACGCAGATTCTCAAGAGCTACTATGGTGATGTGGAAATCGTCGCCAACGCTCCCATTCGTGGAAATACATCCTCCTATCCGGGGACACCTTTGCGTGTAGGCAGTACCGGCCCCAATGTGGTTGTCCTGCAGGCCTCCCTCAATCGAATTTCCCAAAACTATCCGGCGATCCCCAAGATTCCGGCCGCAGACGGTATTTTCGGCCCAAAGACCGAGGCTGCCGTAATAGAATTCCAAAAGATTTTCGGTCTCACGCCCGACGGAATCGTAGGACCAGCCACATGGTATGAAACTGTAAGAGTATACGGCGGTGTGTACGCGTTATCAGAGCTGAGGAGCAAGGGACAGCAGTTTTATTCCATTGACTGGGCTCCGCCCAACGCTCTGCAGGTGGGCGATACCGGAGACAAAGTCAAGACCTTACAGTATATGCTGTCTGTTCTGTCCTCTTACATTCCCGAAATTCCCTCTGTAGCCATCGACAGTATCTACGGCCCAGCCACACGGACCGCCGTTCTGGCTGCACAGGGCTGGTTCCGGCTGCCAGAAACAGGTGTGGTAGACGGCCCCACATGGGATGCCATCTACGACCAGTATTCAGGGATTGAAAACACATCCCTGCGCAGCGAGGAGATCTTCCCGCAAAATACAGCTGGAAAAAGCAACGTCCGTCAAGCCTCCAATGTCGGCAGAAACGGAAAGCCCATTTCTGGTACACGCTATGCCAGAACCTCCACCGCCCACCAATATCCTGGCCGGGCTCTCAGTGTAGGCTCTCGAGATCCCATTAAACAGGAGGTGGTACGATGAGACCGGCAGAATCTTTTGTGGGGCAGCCAATCCGAAGTCTTCAAACAATGCTTCGGGTGATCTCCCAGGATGATGGACGTCACCCGACTGTTGTACCGGATGGGATTTACGGGCCGACAACGGTGCACGCTGTAACGGTCTTCCAGCGGCTGCAGGGAATCCCCATGACAGGCATCACCGATCAAGAAACCTGGGAGCGAATCGTCTCGGTCTACGATGACGCTGTTGTACGTGTGGGAAAGGCGCAGCCCATTGAAATTATTATGGAACCAGGGCAGATTTACAAACTGGGTGACAGCAGTCCCTATTTGTATCTGCTGCAGAGTATGCTCACACAGCTTTCTACCGATCACCCTTCTATTGAGGCACCCGGCCACAGCGGTGTCATGGACGATGCCACCAGCCAATCCCTTGCGGAATTCCAAAAATTGGCTGGCTTACCGGTGACCGGCCAGCTGGATCGGATCAGCTGGAAGAACATTGTGCTGCATTTTACATTAAATGCGCACCACAATACCGTTACCCAACAGCGAGGGGATTTCTAGTTTCGTTTGTTTTCGTTCATATTTCTGTAAAATTAACATAATGTACTTGAATCAAATTCTAAAAAGGCATATACTAATACCATTATAATTATGTATAAACGCCCGGAGGAATGCAAGCATGCCCATCAAAAACTGGAAGCAAGAGATATTCTCGATCCCCAACCTTTTAAGTCTGTTCAGACTTATCTTGATTCCCGTTTATGTTGTCATTTACTTGAACGCACAAACGGAAAAAGAATACTTTTTAGCTGCAGCTATTTTGTCTGTCTCTTGTCTTACGGATATGATCGATGGAAAGATTGCACGGCGTTTTAATATGATTACCACTGTTGGCAAGGTGTTAGACCCGATTGCTGACAAAGCGACGCAATTTACGATGATAATCTGTCTTGCAATTCGTCATCCGGTGCTGAACTATTTAATTGCTCTTTTTGTAGTCAAAGAGTTATTTCAGCTGATCGCCGGAATTTTCCGTCTCCGCAAAGGCATGATCCTAAAGGGAGCTTTGATAACAGGAAAAGTAAGTACCACGGTTCTGTTTATCAGCCTCATTTTGATGGTACTCATCCCAACCCTGTCGGATACGGCCATTAATATCATTGTTGGGATTGATGCCGCATTTCTTATCGTTGCGTTCGTTGACTATGCTCTGGCCTATTTCAAAAAAGATTCAAAATTTCAGGCCCTTAACAGCGATCCCAATAGCCCCTGACATCACCCCGGAGTTACAACTCCGGGGTCATTATTTTGTCTATTTACAATATTGATTATTAAGATATGCCATGGTAAACTAGGCATAGTCACAGAAAGAGGAGGAAATGAACATGGATTATCGAAAACTACAAAATGGCAGTGACATTCGTGGTGTTGCCTTAGAGGGTATCGAAGGCCAGCACATCAACCTAACAGAGCAGGCCTGCCGGGACATCGGCAGAGGTTTTGCACTTTGGCTCTGCAAAAAAACGAGCAAAAAAGAAAACCTTCGGGTGGCTGTAGGCCGTGACTCCCGCTTATCCGGTCCCACTTTGTGCAGTTGGATCTGTGATGCTATGGTAAAGCAGGGACTGCATGTTACAGATTTTGGAATGGCCAGCACACCTGCTATGTTCATGTCTACTGTAACAGAGGGCTATAAATTTGACGGTTCTGTCATGATTACCGCCAGTCATCTCCCCTTTAACCGCAATGGCTTTAAATTCTTCACCGAAATGGGCGGTCTTGAATCTGCTGATATTAAGGAAATCCTCGCCTACGCAGCAGGTGACGAAGTTACGAACCTTCCTGCAGGTTCTCTGACCTCTGACTCCTTTATGGATACATATTCTGAGATCCTGGCAAACAAAATTCGGAAGGCTACCGGCAAAGACAAGCCCCTGGAGGGCTTCCGCATTGTGGTGGATGCCGGTAACGGTGCCGGCGGCTTCTATGCAGACAAGGTGCTAAAGCCCCTGGGCGCCAACACCGAAGGCAGCCGTTTTCTGGAGCCGGACGGCAATTTCCCCAATCATATCCCCAACCCCGAAGATAAGGATGCTATGGCCAGCATTACAGAAGCCGTCAAGGAGACCCATGCGGATCTGGGCATTATCTTTGATACGGATGTGGACCGTGCCGGTGCCGTTCTGTCCGATGGCAGTGAACTGAATCGCAACCGGATCATCGCCATGCTGGCCGCTATCTTGCTGCGTGAGCATCCTGGTACCACCATCGTCACGGACTCTATCACCTCTACAGGTCTTGGCAAGTTTATTGAAGAAAAGGGCGGTATCCACCATCGCTTCAAGAGAGGCTACCGCAATGTTATCAACGAATCCATCCGCCTCAATAACCAGGGCCAGGACAGCCAGCTGGCCATTGAGACCTCCGGTCACGGCGCTTTGAAGGAAAACTATTTCCTGGATGACGGCGCTTACCTGGTGACAAAACTCCTCATCGAGCTGGCTCACGGCAAGAAAGAGGGCTATACACTCCATTCTCTCATCTCCACCCTGGAAGAGCCTGCTGAGAGCGTTGAATTCCGTATGAATATTCTTTTAGAGGATTTCAAAGCCTATGGTCAGCAGGTCATTGATGAACTGACCGCCTATGCTGAGACCCAGCCCGGATGGAGCCTTGCACCCAGTAACTTTGAAGGTGTCCGTGTAAACCTGGATGAGGCACACGGAAATGGCTGGTTCCTGCTGCGACTCTCCCTCCACGATCCCCTGCTGCCTCTGAACATCGAGAGCAACAGTGTTGGTGGCACAAAGGAGATTGCAAAGGAGCTGAAAACCTTTATCCAGAACTACGACAAGCTGGATGCCGCAAAATTCCTAACCTACGCAGAGTAATCCACCATCAAAAAGAGCCACACCAAAGGTGTGGCTCTTTTCCACTTATGAAGCGATAACAGAAACCCGCGTGCACAAATCCAGTCGCCAGACTCCCGATTGCAAATACGCTTTCCATTCAGAGCAGTGCCGGAACAGCACAGCTTTACTCCATTTCCTTTTGCCGTGCCTGTCTCTCCTGCCGCTGCAAAAGCAGAATGCCGTGGATGAGGCGCTCCTGTTCTCTCCTGTCCAGCTCGTAGATTTCACAGCCATATCCATACACACTGTCATCCAGAATCACACGTCTGCGCACAGCGCAGGTCAGCGAGAACGGCTTCTCATTTGGTTGCAGCACCAGATCTGTCAGCCGCAGCCAGTCTCCTTCCTGATAGAGATCCTTTTTCATAGAAATCAGCAAGCCCGTCGCACTGATATTCATGAGCCGACAGCTTATGGGATGATCTGTTTCGTTCTCCGGCCTTGGCATGCCATACAGTTCGTTGATGCACATGACATTGACATCCCGAACAATATTTTGACGAAAATAGCTCCGCTGCTCACTGATTTGCAGGGTGTGCAGACGGTCAATCTTCCAAAATTTATTCGTACTGCCGCCAATCATTCCCTCCAGAAAAATCGCTTTGGCGTGATAAAAGCCCCGCAGTTTGATTGGGCTGTTATACTCAATGTATGGGACATCCGCACCGGTTACATCCGCAACCCGAATGGCATGATTCTCCACCGATTCGATTCTTCCGACAAAAACCAATTTATTGTCATTGGTTACAACTTCCAGCCGCATACCAGTTTCCAGAAGCGGCATCTCCAGATTGTTCCCGGAGGCTTTTGTCTTCTCCAGCACTTTCTTCACCTTCTATTGTTTTATTTTGTGTGGGCGCTATTGGGGATCCTGCCCTGCATCGTGCGCCTCTTGCCGGCACTCCTGACATACCATCAGCATCATATCCTCTCCATCCCAGGACATCTCACTGGTTCGGACGGACATTGTCTTCTTCAGTCGTTCACTGTGTAAGATGCTGTCCGTGGGATCTCCCTCCTGCATTTGTTGGATCGGGCACTGCTCACAGGGGCTTGTCCGATTCATGATGGTCTCATAGCAGCAATCTCCTATCTGCAGTTCGGGGATCAGCTCCTGCATCTGTTCGTTGATAAACCGTACTATATAGTGCTTAGGATCCACAGCATAAATCCATTTTTCACTACTATTGAGCATCTGGAGGACCCCCTCCGCCCACTTATTTACATTGTCCTGCGCCCGTTTTTTCAACAGAGACAGCGACACCAGTTCTGCAAAGGATTCCAGCACTGCCAGCTGTTCCTTGGTCCACAGGCGGTTAACAACACAGTCGCTGAAGCCCACGAATCCACGGAATTCACCATGGTCATCCCGCAGAGCGCAATGCACAAAGGATTTGACCCCGTATGCATCCATCAGTTTGCGTGTATTATGGGGCAGCTCAGAGACATCCCGGCAATAGAACGTATTGGACTGCACATAATGAGCCTCCAGATTTTTCAGCACGGACTCATAGCTGATATGCTGCTCACTGGACTGCACAGAGCGAATTCCCTCATTGCACCATTCAAATGTATTGCTGCAGTATTTACTGTTCGGACTGTTTTCAAAAATGTAAACTCTGCTGACATTGGTCTGCATACCGACCACTTTCAGCAGCTTCTGGATGGTTCCCTCCAAATCGCCTGACTGATACAGACTGTGCAGTGTATACTCAATAAGACCGGGCTTGGAGAGGTTGTCCCGATGGTTGGAGTCGATGGCTGTTCTGGTGGATTGATAAACCGTGCGTTCCTCATCCACATCAGAATAGACGGCGTACTGGTTCTTTCCGTGTTCCTTTGCAAAACGCAGCGCCTTATCGGCATTCTGAACCAGCTGAAAGAACTTCTTGCCATCTGCCGGGTACATGGCAACGCCCACGGAACATGCGATTCCGCAATCCGGAACCAGAGGAGCAATATCTCTGGAGAAGCACTTCAGCAGCTTCTCACAGCTGATTTGGGCAATCTTCTGATCGGGGATGTCCAGCAGGCATACCATAAATTCATCGCCGCCCAGTCTGGAGACGATATCATTTTTCCTAAACTGGTGCCGAATGCTGTCCCCGCAGGCGATCAAAACCGAATCTCCGGCCATGTGTCCGTATGTATCATTGACATTTTTGAAATTATCAATGTCCAAAATGAGAACAGCGGCTTTTTCTGTCGGCTTTGCCTTCTGCAGATATTCCTCCACTCGCTTCGTAGCGGTGGCACGATTGAATAGCCCCGTCAGAGAATCCCGTTCTGACTGATATTGGAGATTCTGCAGCACCATTTTGTCTGCGTTAATATCCGTGATTGCTCCCAGGATGCTGGCGGTATTGCCATTGTCCCGCTGCTGAGAAACCATCCGGATCCGGCACCACAGACAGGTTCCATCTGCCTTTATCAGCCGCATCTCCTGTTCCAGGCTGCTGGCACCGCCCGCCATATCCTTTATCATCTCACGCAGCCGTGGCAGATCCTCCGGATGAACCATCCCCTGCCCTTGCTCCACACGCTTGGAAAAGTGATTGCTCTTGAGGGGGTAACCGAAAGCGGTCTTGAATTTGTCTGTAAAAGAGATCTCATCCTTCTGTAGATCCCATTCAAAGAAAATCTCGCTGGCATTATTCAGCAGCAGCTGCTGGCGCTCCAGCTTGATCCGTGCCTCCTTCAGCTCCTTTTTGGGCTGGGTGTTGTCAAACAACACATGGTATACACGCTCTTCTCCATCGCTTTCCAGCGTAATACGGTTTTTATCGGTGATCCATACCACCGAACCGTCCTTGTGACAAAGCCGGTAATCCACCTCGGCTACCATCCCGTATTGTCCGGCTTTTTGCAGACCACTGTAGACCATCTCCTGGTCTTCCGGCAAAACTAGGGACATCAGTCTGTTTTGGAACTGCTTATCCAGCTCTTCCACACTGTAGCCCACAAGTTCAGATAGACTCTCTTGTCCGCATTCTACCGTCATCCACTTGTCTCTGTGGCACCGCAGCAGAACACCGGGCAGCTTCCTCAGCTGGTTTTCACAGTGAGCCTTTTCATCCGGTGTCTGGGCGGCAGATACAATTCCCTCCGGCTGAATCCTGCGCCAGATGCAAAACGCCCGTTTTTCCTTGGGCTTTCCGGTATAGATCCGCAGGAAGCACGCCTCCACCCAGATATACGTATTGGACGGCGGGCTCCACACCCGATAGTTTCTCACCTGCTTACTCAGACCATCCTCAAAGAAATCCTTCTGCATATTGAGCAGCTGCTCAGCCGCTATCACCCGATCCTCCGGATGCACTATGGTCTTTATAAAAGACGTGATTACTTCGTTCAGATCATGCTGCTTGTTCTCATTACGCAATTTCGCAAATTCCCCATCTGCATCATAATCCAGCTCGTATGTACCGGCATTCATGTCCAGCTCCATGATAACACCATTGACGATCTGATACAGTGCTCGGCACTTTGCCGCTGAAATCCGCTCTGTCTCCAGATCCTGTTCGGTGGAGGCCGGCAGCGGTGCAGGGATATTCAGCTCTTCCGTCATCGGCTCGACCTTGGAATCCGCATAGTCCCGTGCGCACGCCTTAAATTCCCCCAGAACTTGAACAAAGCAGCTCAGCATTTTGGGATTGAATACACCGCACTCTCCCCGAAGGATCATATCGACTGCCACATCGTGGGGGAAAGCGGCTTTGTAGACCCGATCCGTGGTCAGTGCGTCGTAAACATCGCAAATGCCGACAACCTGTGCGCACAGAGGGATATTCTCCTTTTTCAGCCCATCCGGATATCCTCTGCCGTCCCATCGCTCATGGTGATAGCGGCAGATGTTATATGCGTACTGCATAAAGGCATCATCCCGGGGACCCTTCATTCTCAGCAGGATCTCAGAGCCGGCTGTAGTATGGGTCTTCATAATCTCAAATTCTTCCTTGGTGAGCTTACCGGGTTTATTCAGCACATTGTCCGGGATCGTGACCTTACCAATGTCGTGGAGAACGGAGGCATTGGATATCAAATCGATTTCCCGCTGACTGATATGATACTCCGGGAAATGCTCCGCCACAGCTTTGAGCAGGATTCTGGCAAAAGATTTGATTCTCAGCGTATGCAAACCGCTTTCGAGGCTTCTGAACTCAGTAACCGCTGCCAGAGTCGTGACCATCCTCATATTGGAAGCATCCAGGGTTTTGGAGAGATCGTCTGCACGGCTCTCCAGGCTTCTGCGCCCTGCAAACAGCGTAACCAGGTTTGCAATCCTGCGCTTAATGACCACCGGATC
>RCNH01001103.1_pt1 | contig 10866 bp, 6 predicted proteins | sample 2041161 | NCBI WGS metagenome assembly RCNH01 (sample SAMN09708215, study PRJNA481090) | Feces metagenome, whole genome shotgun sequencing project. | biome: feces | host: Leptonychotes weddellii | place: Antarctica: Sion Island | collected 2010-03-01
CTCAGCGGTCCATTTGACAGACTGTTACTACGGGTTTCCAGCTACCCCCGCTCTCTGTTAGCACATATTCTGCCGTTATCTCCGCGTCAACGGTTTATTAGCTCTTATTTACTTCTGATTCAAAATATATACGAATAAAAAGTAGGGTCAAGAGAAAAAGAAAACAATTTATATATGAGAAACATTGTTTTCAGTCTTGAAACAATTTGTTTCCGTGAGCGTTGTAATTATTGGAGTGTACGGTAATAAAAAATACCCCGTGCAATGTGTCTTGGCGATGGAGTGTATCCATACACATTGCAACGGGGTGTGATGTTTTAATTATTGTTGAGAACCACCGGCTGGTTTGGATGGTTCATCTTTTTTGTCTGAGCCTTGAGGCTTCTTAGGTTTTTCAGGTTGAGGTGCAGGGTCGACCTTTTTAGGACCCTTTGATACTGTAATCACCACAACGGTACCCTTTTGCTGGCTACCTGTTGGTGAGTATGCAATTACAGTTCCTGCAGGACTATTGCTATAGTCTTCATTAGCTGAAACATCAAAGCCTGCATTTTGGAGCTCGTTTGTTGCAGCAACTTGAGATTTACCAATGACATTTGGAACCTCTATAAGATCTGGACCTAGAGATATTCTCAAAGTTACAGTTGATCCTTTTTCGATCTTCTCTCCTGGTTTTGGTGTCTGCTCAGCAACTAGACCTTTTGCGTATTCATCTGAGTTAACGCCATCGGCAGCACCTGCAACTAGACCAAGTCTTAAAAGCTCTTTCTTTGCAGCATCTGGAGTGAGACCTCTTAGGTCAGGAACTTCTATCTCTTCTATAGGCTTCTCACCTTTGGAGATCGTTAGATTAATCTTAGTTCCCTTTGTGGCCTTAGATCCTGCTTTTGGATCTTGACTGATAACGCGTCCTGGTTCGATATGAGGCGAGAATTCTTCCCTAATTTCACCAACCTTGAAGTCATCAGTTCTTTCAATCGTAGCTACAGCCTCACTTTTCGTAAGTCCGTTAAGGTTTGGAACGTCAACAGGCCTGCTTCCGCTCATGGTGCGCCACAATCCAAATCCAACAATAGCAATAATAACAATGGTTGCAATAATACCTGCTATTAAGCCCTTTTTAGAATTGTTCTCATTGTCGTCATCGCCCTTTCGCTTCTGGTCGCGTTTGGCCTGATTTCGACTGGTTGAATTAAGAGCTCCTATTTGTGGCATTGCCTGGGTTTTGTCTATACGTCCGATTGCTTGTGTTTGTGCTGGTTTGTTCATTACAGCAGTTGCAGCAGCAACGTTCTCCATTTGTCCGCTTAAGTAGTCTCGAAGCGCGCGATAGAGCTCTGAGGCTGACTGGAAGCGATCTTCAGGGTTTTTCTGCATGCACTTCATGATAATGGCCTGAAGCGCGTCATCAACGTTAGGATTGATTTCAGATGGCAATACTGGCTGTTCGTTTACCTGTTTGAGAGCTACTGATATTGCATCATCACCCTCAAAAGGAACCTTACCTGTTGCAGCCTCATACATTACGATACCTAGTGAATAAATATCACTTGTAGCGCCTAGCTCTTTTCCTTGGGTTTGCTCTGGGGAAACATAGTGAGCTGTTCCTAATACTGAATTATCGGCTGTGAGGTGACTGTTTTTAGCACGTGCAATGCCAAAGTCCATCACTTTGATATTTCCATCAGGCTGAACCATGATGTTTTGTGGCTTAATGTCACGATGAATAATATCGTGGCGATGTGCAATATTGAGAGCCTGAGCTATTTGGCTTCCAATCTGTGCGACCTTGCGAGGAGCGAGTGCGCCGTGTTTGCGGATGCCGCTTTTTAGGTCAGTGCCACGTAGATACTCCATAACAATGTAATAGGTATCATCATCTTTACCCCAATCGTAAACATTTACGATATAAGGTGACTGTAGTGCAGCTGCAGCCTGCGCCTCTTGTTTAAATCGCGCAGCAAATGAAGGGTCTGCGGCATATTGAGGAAGCATTGTTTTGACAGCAACAACACGTCCAAGGACAGTGTCATGGCCACGATAAACTATCGCCATTCCTCCTGTTCCTATTTTGTCTTGGATGGCGTACCTTCCGCCAAGAATTTTTTCTGCCATCTTCTCTCCTCTAAAATATTAATTTGTTTAAATCTCAGTTTATGTTTTAGCGTACGCTAGTTGCCTGAACGCTGAGTGTCTCAGCCATTACACGTCCTGCAACTTGAGCTGCAACTCCCAGAGGGTCAAAGCCGTTTTGTGGCTCAATGATTACTGATATTGCAAGCGTTGGTTTGTCATATGGTGCAAAGCCAATGAATAGTGAGTTGTAGCTTCCGGCACCAGTTTCAGCAGTACCTGTCTTTCCTGCTACTTTAACACCTGGAACTGAAGCTGCTGCACCAATTCCATTGTCAACTACTCCCAACATCGCCTCGCGTACACGTTTCATTGTCGTCTCGTTTGCTACCTGGCCTAAACTCTTAGGTTTTGTAGTGCCAACAACAGCTCCCTCAGGTGAGAGGATACTATCTACTATGTATGGGTTCATAACAACACCGTTATTAGCGATAGCTGCAGCAATTACTGCATTTTGCATGATGGTTGACTGAGGGCCAATTGGTCCTGCATGCTCACCTACAGGTTGTCCACATGCCGCCCATGCCGTTTCCCAATTTGTCATGAGATTAGGCTCTGGCATAACTGATGGAATGCATGAGAAGTCTAGTCCTAGTGAAGTTCCATAGCCATAAGCTTTTGCATAAGAAACCAATGCCTTAGGTCCTAAAGCTTCACCAATTTGACCAAATGCCGTGTTTGCTGATACTTCAAATGCTCTCTTTACAGTAATTTCTCCGTATTCTTTGCCTCTGAAGTTTGTAACATCTGCGCCACCTATTTTCATCGATGCAGGGGCATCAACAACAGAAGAAAGGCTATAGGTTCCTGTATCTAGAGCTCCTGTTAAAGTTACAGCCTTAAAGGTAGATCCCGGTGGATACAGTGCTTGAGTCGTTCTATCGATAAGAGCACCATCAGTGGAGTTTTGCTGAATGATTTTACCTATGTTGTCATAGCTAAAAGTAGGGTTGGAAGCTTTTCCAAGAACAGCTCCTGTGTTTGGATCCAAAACTACAATAGCTCCAACATGTCCATCTAAAGCATTTTGACAAATCGCCTGGATACGTGAATTTATTGACAAAACAACAGAGTCGCCTTGGGTTTGTCCTCCAGCTAAAGAATTGAGCGTTGCCATCCAGTTGGAGTAGTCTGCATGACCAGTTAAGGTATCGTTCATCGATGACTCGATACCACTAGTTCCATACTGGCTAGAAATATAGCCAACAGTATGAGCAGCTAAATTTCCCTGAGGATATGCGCGCTTGTAGCTACCATCTTCTTGAACGACACTTTCAGCAAGGGTTTTGCCATCAATGGTGATAATCGATCCACGTTGTACATAAGCACTTTTTGCGATCGTATGATTGTTAATAGGCAACTGCCTGTAATACTCAGCTTTTACCAACTGGATATTTGTAAGGTTTGCAATCAAGAGCGCAAACAATATAGTAAAGAAAGTAATAAGGTGAACAAGACGATTGCCTAATGCAACTCGTCCCAATACACCGCATTCTTCTCCTTGTTGAGTAAAGCGTGCTTTAGCATGAGCGCCTTTAACAATCTCACTAGCACCTTCAACGGTTGCGCTTTCAAGTTCTGCCTCACGACCAGTTCCTTCATCTCCAGCTCTCAATAACAGAGCAACAATGATGAAGCTGGAGAGCAAGCTACTTCCTCCCTGACTAATGAAAGGCAGGGTAACACCTGTTAGAGGCATAAGTTTTGTTACACCAGCAACAATCAAAAATGCCTGAAAGCTTATGCTTGTAGTAAGACCTGTTGCGGTAAATGCAGCCATGTCAGATTTGGCACGCGCTGCTGTAGCGAAGCCACGAACAGTAAAGAGCATATAGAGCATCAATACAGCACTGGCGCCTAAAAGACCCATTTCTTCACCAATAGCTGCAAAAATAAAGTCAGACTCAACTACTGGAATAAGACGCGGTACACCTTTACCAACACCTTCTCCAACCAAGCCTCCGTCTGCTAATGAAAACAGACTTTGTATAATCTGCATGCCCTTTCCTGAAGGGTCGGCAAATGGATCGAGCCAAATGTCAAACCTTGTCCTGACATGAGAAAAGGTGTAATAACAAAAAACACCACCGATTAACAGCAGGATTAAGGAAATTAATACGTAGGATATGCGACCTGTTGTGACATAAATCATGACAACAAAAACGGTGAAGAATAAAAGTGCACTTCCTAGATCGCGCTCGAAGATTACGATCAAAAGCCCAATTCCCCACATTACAAGAACAGGCATAACCATACGTAGTGCAGGAAGCTCTATAGGTCCAAAGCGTCTGGTTGATTCAGAAAGCTTTTCTCTGTTCTCTGCAAAGTAGCTTGCCAGAAATAAAACTATGCATATTTTTGAAAGCTCTCCTGGTTGGAAGGAAAATGGTCCAAAGGAAAGCCATAGCTTAGCTCCACCACGCTCAACACCAATAAGCATAGGAAGGATTAGAAGAATTATTCCCAAGGAACCTATTGTAAATTTATAGCGTGAGAGCTTTTCTAGATTAGGAACAAAATATAATGTCGCAATCATCATTCCTACTGAAAAGAACAGCCACACTACTTGAGATATAGCCAACTTTGGAGCAAGTCTTGTAACAAAAGTAATACCTATTCCACTTAGTAGAAACACAATCGGCAAAATAGCACTATCAGCATCTGGAGCTAAATAACGAATCGCAATATGCGCGCAAAAGAAGGCAGAAAACAAGCCAATTGGAACAATCAAAGTATCAATTCCTAGGGTATCTCCAGTATTAATTACATAGAGAGAATAAATAAGAATGACAGGAATAGCTGCTCCAATAAGCAAAAACGCCTCGGCATTGCGCCTCGTATTTTGTCGAAGTGACATAAGACTACTCATGAGACGCACCTTCCGTTTTATTAGCTTTATCCGTCTGGGAACCAGACAGTCCAGTGTCATTTGCCGTGTGTTTTGCTTTTTCTTGCGTATTCCTTATTTGATCGCGATAGGATTCTATGGTTATATGTGCAGATTCTTCTGAGTTAACAACAATTCCTGCCTTAAGCCTTGATTGAATATCCTGTGGAAGATCGCTGGCTGCAATATCGGTCTGCTCCATCAAGGTAGACATCGGTATTCCCAAAAATGAGTTGTTCAAACCACGATAAAGAGCGACTTTTTGCTGGTTAACTCCTATATACCATGTGGTTCTAATCAATATAATCATGGCAAGCAAAATCACTAGGAAAAATGCTCCAAGTGCCTTGAGTACTTTAAAGAATAAGGTTTTTTGTTTTTTAAATTGCAAGTCTTCGCGAGTGTCACTTGAAATATCAACAACAATTACAGTGACATTGTCGTGACCTCCCTGAGTGAGAGCTTCTGCAACTAAGCTATCAGCTGCTTGTTGAGGTGTTACAGAAGATACAGCTAGAGACTCGATAACAGCATCTGGAACCATAGAATTCAATCCATCAGAGCAAAGAATAATACGGTCACCTTCATTAACTTCGATTAAGAAGTGGTCGGCATACATGTCGCGGTCGCTACCTAATGCACGTGTGATAACCGATCTTGATGGATGTACACGTGCCTCGTCGGCAGTTATTTCTCCAGCATCTACCAACTCTTCTACAAAAGAGTGATCGTGAGTGATGCGTACAAGTTTTCCGGCATGCAATACATAACAGCGACTGTCTCCAACGTGACCTACCGCCATCATGTTTTCAGAGATGCTAATAGCAGTGGCTGTACAGCCCATGCCAGCTTTGCCTTCGCCTTTTTCACCAGCTTCAATGATTGCAAGATTTGCTTTCTCGATGCTTTCGCCTAACTGAACATCATTAGCTGCAACTATCGTTTCTTCAGCTAAAGTTTCTACAGTTATTCTACTTGCGACTTCACCGGCAGCATGACCTCCCATGCCGTCTGAAACACAGAAAAGCGGGGCTTGAACCAGGTAAGAATCTTCATTGTGGTCTCTTACAAGGCCAATATCACTTCTAGCGCCCCAACGAATATGGCTGGTGCAGCCAGATGCACTATCAGAACCAAAACGTCCATCTACACACATAGATGTCCTTCCTGGCGCATCAACGATTATGGTTTCATCAATCTCAGGAGAGTCGATATTAACCTCAACTGCAGGCTCTTCATCAGAGCTTGCAGTCTCATCAATAGCAACAGGCAGTACATCTATAGGTGCCTCAGGAGTATTCGGTTGTTCGTCTGTAATATCCAACTTATCCAATTCTGGTAAGTTGGAATTTTCATCTATCATCGTCTATTTACCCTCATTACGACATCGCCAATTTGAACATCATCGCCAGCGCGTAGTGTTACAGGCTGGCCAATAAGATGGCCATTGACGAGCGTTCCGTTGGTTGAGCCAAGGTCCTCAAGTACTAATGCAGGCCCCTGGATAGTTAGGCGAGCATGGTTTCCGCTTACAAATGGCTCTGGAATCATAATGTCTGCATTTGGACTTCTGCCAATAATAACTGGTCCAAGCATGTCGATATGAAGTCCTCTTAGGTTCTTTGGGCCTTTCTCAACATCAACTGACCAAATGGAAGCGTCTGTTCTTTGTCCCTTAACAAGTCCAATTCCTGTTTTAGCAACAGTAAAGAGGAACAAATATAAAAAGATAACAAGACAGATTCGACCAATAAAAAGAATTATGTCAATCATCCTAGTCGATCCTTACTTCCAACGTTGTTACTCCAAGCGTGATAAGATCGCCTGTTTTGAGCTGTGCGACATCAACGTCAACACCATTAACCTGGCAACCGTTAGTTGAACCCAAATCTTCCAAATACCAGCTTTGTCCTTTGTGGGATATCTGAGCGTGACGTCTAGAAACATTAGTGTCATTCAAAACAATATTGTCACCCTGTCGCTGTCTTCCAATAACGGTCGTTTCAGTTGCTGTATAAGTACGACCTGAAGCGCGATCTATGAGCATGCAAGATGATGCGGTGCGTGGTGTAGATATATTTCTAGATGGTACTTGTGCATGAGCCATAGGACGCCTTTGAGTAGGTGGAGTCACAGGTTCGCTCATGGCTGCAGCAGAAGCAATAGGGGTCGCTGATGGAGTTACTAAAGGTGCTGATGGTATAGGCTTTAGTTCATCAGATTTAGATGGTGGGACTGGGATATCATCAGGCATAAAACTAAGGCCTGCCTCATCATCTTCATAGTGTTTATGAGGTTCAGGATTTGACTGCGCTGCTCCTCCAAGGATGCTAGATCCACTTAAGAAAGCCTTTTCCTCTGCACGTAACTCTTCAAGATGAAGCGTATCAACCGTTTCTGCAAATACAGCAAACTTACCCTTTTGTAGTGATGGGTCTACCATAAAACGCACAAGAGGTTTTCCTGAGAGAAAATAACCCTTCTCCCTAGCCTTTTTCTTTAAAAACGCAGCGGTCTCCTCGCATAAAGTAGGATACATAGGACGCATAACTGCATCATCGCCGCTTGAAATTAATATGGTATAGAGAACTGGAGCTACAGGAGTACCGTCTACATCAACAGCATAAGCGTTCATCTTCTTTACTGCTGTTTGAGCAATCTTTTTGAAAGATACTGGTGGTACCTGGGCGTTGTTTACATCGCCAAATAGGTGAGATACCTTATCTTCAAAAGCGTCGAATACATTCATTATGAAATCCTCCTAGTCCAAGCCTCTGGACCTACTAGGACCGTAATAGTGGCCATAAATATAAATAGTAATAGAATATATAAATTATATATGATACCTGTAAATGTGGATAATGTCCCGTATTCCACCCAAAATGCGAGAATATTGAGAGCTATAACCGATGCGGCTCCAGTTAGCTGAAGAGCTACAGGATGTATTCTTCCTGATAAATATCCCACACCAGACGCTATAAGCATGGCAATTAAAACTGTGGCGCCCTCTATCCAAAAATGCAAAGACCCAAATAGAGAAACCATGCTCTCAAAGCTCAAAATAGTACTTCCAACAAGGGCTTGGTCAAAGACTTTGTAAACAAACCAACTAAAAAATGAAATAAACCCAGCATGCGGGAATCCGTTTATTGAAAGTGCATAAGGGGCTCCGGCGAGTGGATTGCCCAGAGCAAAGGGTAGAAACATGCTAACGTATGAATCTGGCTGCTTCTTTAAGTAAGATACATACGCAAATGCAACTGATATCCACAAAACTATATTTGGCAATATAAATCGTATGATTCCTTCAGTTCCAGACGGAGCCTTTATAAATATCGAAAATAAAATTAGACCCAGACTTCCCCAAACACCTAATAAACCAACACAGCAGGCTGTTGCTCCAAATACCAATATAAATAATATGGAAAGGGGTTCTTTAGTGTATCCCATGGATGCAGAAAACTTAAACGCTAACATGGCAAACGTGAAGAATACTATTGCCTTTTCTGCTGCCGTTGCAGCCCATGATATATGCTCAAAAGGAGCCTGCTTATCAAAATACTCCTCTGGAACATCAAAAATCTCCTCTTGATCGCAAAGGAGCGATTTTAAAGAAAGGGAGCCTTTTTGAGGATCTCCTAATACAGAAACGAGTATGTCTGCCATATCGCTTGCTGATGGGAATCTCTCTATGATGTCAGGACACATGGCAGCTTTTAGGGTATCCTCACATAGTCCTTTATATTCTGGATGCTCTTTGCTCAACCCAGGCTTTGGGCCTTTGAGAATTTTTTTGAGAGAAGCATCGCTTGTGCGTGCTACAAATGGGGCTTTTCCACAAAGAGCTTTCCACATTACGCAGCCAAGTGCGAAGATGTCGGTTCTCTCATCTACCAAATCGCCCTCGATTTGCTCTGGCGGCATATATCCTACCGTACCTCCACGTGAATCTGCAAACCCAGCAGCACTTGAGAGAGACGCCATTCCGAAATCGGTAATTTTAACCCTACCGTCTGTGGTAACGATTATATTGGCAGGTTTGATATCAAGATGAAGCACGTTGTTTTGATGTGCGTATGTAAGAGCTGATGAGACGCATTCTAAAATATATGCCGCCTCATCACCTGTTAAACACTGTCCGTCTACTGAATTGATGATCTCTTCTAGATTCATACCTTCTAGATATTCCATAACGATATAGGCAGTATTGCCTTCAATCTCAAAGTCATGAACGGTAACGATATTTTGATGAGATAGCATAGAGCATGTACGTGCTTCATTGAGTGCTTCTCGAATAGTTGTTTTAAGGTATGGATCGTCAAAATCTGATAAAGGAATACATTTTATGGCTACTTCACGTGTGAGTCTTCTATCCCAACACACTTTTACAGAGCCAAATCCACCTTCAGAATGATCTTTTAATATACGATAGCGTCCCAGAAGGAGTTCTTCAGGCGGTATGGGATTTTGATGGTTGTAAGTTGTCGTAGGTGTTGTATTCATGGTTCATTTCTAGTTACGGTAACTTATTGTTAAATTTTAGTGGTAAATCGTTATATGTGCAAATTCATGCAAATATCCACGCATGTACAACATTTATTGATCTTCACTTGCACATATGGAGTGTGTAAAGTAAACTTTTGAATCATGCGGGCGTGGCGGAATTGGTAGACGCGCATGCTTCAGGTGCATGTGGGGGTATCCTCGTGAAGGTTCAAGTCCTTTCGCCCGCACCGACCTTAAGGCTTTGGTTAAAGTCTCGAGGTCGCCTAACTCATATTAGAACTACAGTGTTGCCTAGGTAATGTGTGGGTTGTATATATCACCCTTTCTATAATGTAGTAATTCTTATTGTCTAGACAAAAGACGTATATACTAGTTAAACGTATTAAGAAAATTAATCGATCAAAATAAGGGGAAACTCAATGCTCGATATTAAATATGTTCGAGAGAACCTCGATGCAGTAGATGCTGCTTGTGAATCTCGTAACGCATCATGGAATCGTGCGCGCTTCTGCGAACTTGATGAGGCACGTCGTGAGATTATCGGTGAGGTAGAAGCTCTTCAGGCAGCGCGCAATGCTGCGTCTAAGGAGATTGGTCTTCTTATGCGTGAGGGTAAGCGTGAAGAGGCTGAAGCTGCAAAAGAGCTTGTCGCACAGAATAAAGATCGTATTTCTGAGCTCGAGCATAATCGTAGTGAGGTTGAGGCAGAACTTACTGATTTGGTAAGCCGCATTCCTAATATTCCAGATCCATCCGTACCATTTGGTCATGATGATTCAGATAATCCTGAGGTAACTCGTTGGGGATCGCCACGTGAGTTTGATTTCGAGCCAAAGCCTCACTGGGATCTTGGTACTGACCTTGATATCATTGATTTTGAACGCGGCGTAAAGATTTCAGGAAGCCGTTTTTATCTTTTGGGTGGCATGGGTGCACGTCTTGAGCGCGCTCTTATTTCATTCTTCATCGATACTCACGTAGCTCACGGCTTTAAAGAGTGGTGGTCACCAGTTATCACAAATTACGAATCACTCTTTGGAACTGGTCAGCTTCCTAAATTTGAAGAAGATCTCTTCCATGTAGAGCCTAATCGCTACCTCATTCCAACTGCTGAGGTAATGCTCACCAACATTCATCGTGATGAGATTCTTGATGGATCTAAGCTTCCTTTGCAGTACACAGCCTTCACTCCATGCTTCCGCGAAGAGGCAGGAAGTGCAGGTCGTGACACACGTGGAATTATTCGTGTTCATCAGTTTGATAAGGTTGAGATGGTTAAGTTTGCTCGCCCTGAGGACTCTATGAATCAGCTTGATTCTATGGTCAAGGAAGCAACCTTG
>RCNH01000935.1_pt1 | contig 10848 bp, 9 predicted proteins | sample 2041161 | NCBI WGS metagenome assembly RCNH01 (sample SAMN09708215, study PRJNA481090) | Feces metagenome, whole genome shotgun sequencing project. | biome: feces | host: Leptonychotes weddellii | place: Antarctica: Sion Island | collected 2010-03-01
GGCATCTCCGATTCTGTTTTTCTCGAAACTATGAAGTGCCTTCCCAGATTTCTTCACGAAACCCGTCAGCTTCTGGGCGACTGGATCTATGACCGTGGCTTCTGGACCTGGCGCCAGACCGGCGGCCTTCTGTTCCGTCTGGGTGCTCTTGAATTTGAGTACCGGACTCTGGAGCAGGAAGAGCCCCTGACTGATTCTCTCAAGCCCGGCGACCCTGTTCTCAATGTCCACATTCCCTCTGATGCGAAGCTGAACCGGGAAGAGCTGGATGCTTCCTACGCATGGGCCAGACGTTTCTTTTCCCAGCAGACTCGTGGCCCCTGGAACGAGAATCCTGTCAAGGCCATTCTCTGTGACACCTGGCTGCTTTCTCCCACACTGAGTCTTCTGCTGCCCGAGACATCCGGCATCCGGATCTTTTCCGCCGATTACCGGCTTTATCACATTCAGCAGGACAGCAACTTCTTCTACCGGTGGCTCTATCAGCTTCCGGCTCCCGTTCCCTATGAACAGCTTCCTGAGCGAACCAGCCTGCAGCGCTCTCTCAAAGCTCACCTACTGGCCGGCGGCCACATGGGAACAGCCCACGGCTGTCTCTCCATATAAAAAACACAGTCCCTCCTGCCTGGAAAAATTCCCGGTAAGAGGGACTTTTTCATTCTTGCAGCCTATGTTAAATTTCAGGGCCAGGCAAAAGCCCGGCCCTGATCCTATCCAGGCAGCTTGCGGACAGGCTGTTTTACTTTACAAAGTAGATCTGATCCTCCAGCAGCATCTTAACAATCATGCTGTTCAGATTGCCAAAGTACAGATAGCTTTCCTGCAGAGCATTCATCTCAGCCTCAGGCATACACAGCTTGGGGTCATAGATTCTGACAGGTGCACCCTTTTCCAGCACAGAAACATAGCCGCACAGATCGTTGGACAGCTTCATCATCTGCTGAGTCAGATCCTTCAGCTCTGCCTCATCACTGCTGACGAACATCTTATTCAGGATATCGGTTACATTGTACTCCTGACCGTCAACAGGATCGGTGAGGATTCTGTCCTGACCGGGCTCCAGCTTGCCCCAGCCGGTGCGGGGATTGGCAACAAACAGATCGTTGAAGCATTCCCAGGGATGTGCAAAGGAAGGAGCAGCGGCTACAAAGGTGCAGCACAGCATCTTCTCCTCACTCTTGGTAAAGTCATTCCACACGCCGAACTCCATAGGCTTGAACTCAATGTTGAAACCAAAGTCGGTGAGCATCTGGCTCATGGCCTCGCCGGTCATCATGAAGGAAGGCCAGCTGCTGATGGTAGCAACTGTAATCACAGGGGATTCGCCCTTGTCATCCACCCACTTGTTGCCCTGCTTAGTCCAGCCGATAGACTCCAGAAGCTTAGCAGCCTCATCGGGATTGTAGTCGTATTTGGTCAGAGAATCCACAAAGCCCTGATCGGTATAGCTGTTCTCGATGGAAGGAATCAGACCTGCGTTCTGAGCGCTGCCCGGGAAGCTGCCGGGCTCTGCAACTGCCAGCAGGGCGTTGCGATCCACAGCCATTGTAATAGCCTTACGAACCTCCACACGATCCAGAGGATAAACCTGAGTGTTCATGGTGTAGCCGATCTGAGACAGCTCAGGAACAAAGATCTTTCTCATGGTGTCTGCATAGGTCTGATCCACCTGTCTGGACATATCCACGTTCAGGCCGCCGTTTTCAATGGTGTACTCATTGCCCAGAATTGCAGTTGCAAATGCCTGGGAGTCACCGGGACGCAGACCGCGAATGGAAGTAATCAGCATTTCCTTGCGGAACTGAGGATTGGGCTTGAAGAGAATTTCAGAGGTATTGTATCTGTCAATGACATAGGGGCCGCTGCAGACAACCTCATTAGGTGCGGGCTTATAGCTGAGCATATCCTGCTTGATAGCAGCATTTCTCTCGACGCCCTCGGGAGTGACCTTCCAGCGCATAATCTTCTCATCGAACTCACGCATATTCTCGGCAACATCCTTGAACTGCTCTGCCCATTTGCCGAAGATTTCGTCAGGAGTACGGATGGGGTTGCGGATTACCAGGTTCAGCAGCAGTGCACTGTCATCCACAAAGGTCAGGCGTACAGTCAGATCATCAACCTTCTCGATCTTGTCCATGTAGGTCCAGACCTGATTGCTGATAAGATCGCAGTAGAAATTAGTCATCAGGTCATCGGCGTTCAGGTCTGTGCCGTCGCTCCACTTGAGTCCGGGCAGCAGCTTGATGGTCATAACCTTGTTTTCATAGGTGTAGCTCTCCATCATGGAGTTCTTAATGGTACGCTCGGGCATGGGAGCATAGAAAGCCAGGTAATCGAACATGAAGGGCTGCAGAGACCAGTTGATACCGGCAGTCTCATCATAGGGGTTTCCGTTGAATGCGGGAGTAGCATCGCAGTCAATCAGAGTGGTAAGAGTCTTGCTCTTGTCCACTTCACCTTCCACATGCATGGTAAGGGAATTTTCAACACCGTCCAGAATGGGCTGCACTTCTGTTGCTGCGCCATCGGCAGTATTCGCAGGGGACTGTCCGCCGCAGCCTGCAAGCATGGAAACGGACATAAGAGCCGCCAGACACGTTGCGGCAATGCGCTTACTTACTTTCATTTTGATTCCTCCACTTTTTATTTCTTAGCTGAACCCCGTTCAGCAAGCCTATAAATGAACATCTCTATGTACAGGTAAATTCTGCTTGGATCAGAAAGAGGTTCTGATCTGCTTTTTCTCAATCTCGTCTACGGTAAAGGTCTCTGCATATTCCTTGCGGCAGAGGAAGCCACGCATCTTCATGAGCGTTGCATAGTATTCACGATAATGGAAGCTGGGAGAATGAACGGTGAACCAGTGGGTGGCGATTGCCTTGTACCACAGATCAAAGCCCTCAGGAGTAACCTCCACATAGGTGTAAGGTACATAACCCTCAGAGTCCTCCCAGTTTTCCGCATAGTAAGGGCCGGCAGCAAAATGTGCGGGATATTCCCGTTCAATGGCAGGCAGTCCTGCAAAGAACTGGGCGTCTTTTACAATTCTGTGGGTTGCCATGTGGTCCTTGTGCATACTGTTTTTCCAGTGGGTCAGCAGCACATCCGGCTTATATTTACGGATCACATCGCACAGCTGCATCTTGACCTCATCTGTCTCTGGAAGCTCGCCGTCCACATATGGGAATACGATTGCTTCACCGCCCAGCATATCCGCAAAAGCCTTTGCCTCCTGTTCCTTCTGTACACGATAATCCGCTACAGACATCCCTTCAGGGACTCCACGCTCGCCGCCAGTCAGCGCAACTGTAATGATGTGATCTCCCCGAAGGCTGGCCGTTGCCAGAACGCCGCCGCAGGTAAGCTCTGCATCACCCACATGACCACCGATGGCCATAATTACTTTTTTTCCATCCTTTGTCATAGTGAACACTCCTTATCATTTTTTCCGAGTAGTTTTCCGGCTTTTCCCTTGAGAGTCCGTCGGAATTCTCTCCATTATCTGGACTGCTTTCTCATATCAGCCCAGGTTCTTACAATCTTAAATCCCTGTGCTTCATAAATATTCCGAGCCGGATTGGTTTCCCCGGTAAACAGAGTCATATATTCTGCACCCATATCCCGCAGCCGAGCACAAAGCTCGCCAAACAGCACCTTACCGGCACCCATTCCGCGGCAGTCACTGTGCACGCCTACGCCAGCCAGATAGCCCCGGCCGTTTTCCTGAATTGCCAGAGGCCCTGTAAAGCCCATAGCTCTTCCGTTCCAGTCCACAATCAGCACAGGGTTTCCATCTTTCCGGGATACATTGTCCATAATCTCCCGGTGCCACAGCTCATTGTTGAAGCTCAGGAGCATTTCCTCCAGGCCCGTGTGTTTTTCAGGATCATAAATGGAAATCCGGATTCCCTTTTCCTGCAGTTTCTCCTTCTTGCTGCTGATATCCGGAGTGAGCTGATAATTGCTCAGATCCAGATGATAGGCATTCTGGTAGGCGTAATCCCGATAACCGCAGTTTTTCAGGAACAGATAGCCGTTTCCTCCAACGTCCACACCGGGCGCATTGGGATGCTCATGTCCCTTTGTGTGAGGGATCACCCATACAAAGTTCATGGGGTTAAAGAAAGTGGCCTCAAAACATACAAGTTCATGTCCTGCCAGAGCACAGAGCTTCTCCTCCAGGCACTTTATCGCAGCGCTTCCCAGTCCCTGGCGGCGCAACTCCTTCCGCACAGCTACAAAAGTGATATAGCCCTTGGTCTTTTCCTCATTAAGACAACCGGATGCAAAGCATCCACCCTCCCCGTCAGTCAGGCAGACGGTTTCGACTCCGTCCTCCCGGCTAAGGAAAAACTTCTCAAAGGCATCCCGGGTTTCAAAAGGTTTAAAGAGAATCTCCCCGGAATCAACGCATCCATTGAACAGGTTCATGACATTCTGAACCTCTTCTGTATTTGCAGTCTTCAAAACTTCAAATTTCATATGCAACGCTCCTTATCCTCAGTCTTTCTGCTCCTGCAGCTGGCGATCCTTCCGAGCAAATTTCCATGCTCCCAGGAGGGAACCGGCAAATGCGATCAGATTTACAAGAATTGTCATGGTGTAGACAACGGTTACCTCCGCAGTCTTTTCTCCAATTACAAAAAAGAGAAGGCTCAGGACCAGCAGGGTGCCGGACATGGCTGCGATCATCCGCAGGAATCCTGCCACCTGATCCAGCTCTATCTGGAATTTTTCTCTGCCTCTCTTAATTTCAGAATTTCTTCTGCTCTGTGACATGCTACCAAACCTCCGTTCAGCGGATGAAGCACAGGCTCCTCCATAGTACAGCGCTCCTCACAGTAGGGGCATCTTGGATTGAATTTGCATCCCTTGGGAAGATCCAGCAGGTTGGGAAGATCCAGGCTTCTCAATGGCAGTTCCTTGGTAAAATCACCACGGAGCTTGGGATTGGCCTCCGGGACCGCAGCAATCAGCGCATTGAAATAGGGATGCATAGGGCAGTCGATTGCCCGCTGGATGGCATTGGTTTCAATCATCCGTCCCAGGTACATCACCACAATTCTGCCGGAGGATGCAATGTATCTTGCCGTTCCCAGATCATGGGTAATGTAAAGAAAGCTTACGTTGTACTTTTCCTTCATGCGGGCCATCAGACTGAGCAGCGAAATTCGCATGGAAACGTCAACCATGGATACCGGCTCGTCAGCCACAATCAATTCAGGCTTTACAGAAAGTGCACGGGCCAGCAGCAGGCGCTGTCTCTGCCCGCCAGAAAGCTGGTGGGGATATTTTTCCAGGAACATGGCGGGGGGCGTCAGGCCCACATCCAGCAGAAGGTTCGAGAGGTAATCCAGAGCCTCCTTTTCTGTCTTCACAATGTGATGCTGCATCAGCGGCAGAGACAGGGACTGAAAAATGGTCTTATTCGGGTTGAGGGCCGCATAACTGTCCTGATGAACCATCTGGACGCCCATTCTGTACTCATGGTAGTCCTTACCCTTGAGAGACCAGATATCCCGGCCCTTGTAAAGGACCTGTCCCTCCGTCGGCTTGTGAATACCCACGATCAGCTTTCCCATGGTAGTTTTGCCGCAGCCGCTTTCGCCTACCACTGCTACAATCTCACCCCGTCCCAAGGAAAGGTTGACACCGGTAAGGGCCTGAATTTTCTGTTTTTTTCTTCCGGACCCGTTGGTAAACTGAATGCCGGCATTTTTTAATTCAATCAATGGCTCCAAGATCCTTAACCTCCTTCCAGTGTGCGCAGAGTGTATACTGTTCACTGTCTCCCAGTGCAATCATTTCTTCCAGATTTCCTTTCACGCCATCGCACAGCCCCTGTTCTTTCAGGAAGCAGCGAGGTGCAAACCGGCAGCCAGGCTCCAGTTCCAGCAGGTTGGGAGGATATCCAGGAATCGCTGCACGCTTGGAAATGTCGTCCCGCAGAGAGGGCACCGCATGAATCAAACCTCTGGTATAGGGATGTGCTGATCTCAGGTACACATCCTCCAGCTTTCCGTATTCCACAACCTGGCCTGCATACATAACCGCCATGCGATCCACAATAGAGCCGATAATTGCCACGTCATGGGTGCAGAAAATCATGGTAATTCCGCTTTCTTCATGGATTTTTTTAAGAATATCCAGAATATACCACTGAGTAATAACATCCAGTGCCGTAGTGGGCTCATCCAGGATCAGAAGTTCGGGGTTCAGCAGAAGGCTGAGGGCAATGATGACACGCTGCTTCATGCCGCCGGAGAGCTGGTGAGGAAAGCTTTCCAGAACTCTCTCTTCCAGACGCACCTTCCGGCAAAGCTCTGCCGCCCGTTCCATAATCTGAGCCTTGGTCATTTGAGGATCATGGGCCAAAGCCGTCTCAATAAAATGATCTTTAATCCGCAGTGTGGGATTCAGCACATTCTGTGCTGCCTGAAAAACAGTTGTAATATCTGCCCAGCGATAAGAGTTATACTCCTTTTCTGTCAGCTTCAGCAGATCCACCGTACTGCCGTCCCGGCAGTGATAAATCACTTCACCCTGGGCAATTCTTCCGGGGGCACGGATGGTTCTCAGGATACTGGAGGTCAGAGTGGTTTTACCACTGCCGCTCTCTCCGATGATACCTACGATTTCTCCCCGGTTGATGGTCATGGTCACATTATCCACAGCCCGAAGAGTGCCGCTGTTGGTTTGAAAGTCTACGGACAGATTCCGTAATTCAATAATTGGTTCCATAGCAAATTCTCTCCTGTCAGGTTCTCAGTCTGGGGTTAAGTGCCTCGTCCAGTCCGGTTGCAAACAGATAGCAGCCCAGCTGGAACAGAATGATGCATACCACCGGAGAGAGGAAATACACAATTGCTCCGGAGCCCATCATAGCACCGCTGACTGTCAGAGACAGCTGGATCATCATGCCCCAGTGGTTGCCCTGGAAGGGAACCAATCCCAGATACATGAGGCCGACTGCCGCCATGATAGCTTCCTTCATCATGCTGATAAAGTTCACGGCAATATAGGAAATGATATTGGGAATCACATCATTTACAATAATGTTGAAGGTGCTGATTCCCATAATACGGCTTGCCTCAATGAATTCCTTGTTCTTGATAATCAGAACCTGAGAGCGGATGGCCTTCGCCAGACCTGCCCAGGACTGGATGCTGAGCACAAGACCGAACATAAAGGGATTTGAAATTGAAATAATCATGGACAAAACCATGGTAATGGGGAAGCTGGGGATCGTGACTACCACATTGGTAATGAGGGTCAGAATCGCATCCACCTTTCCGCCCAGCAATCCGGAGACAACACCCACCACACAGGCAACAGTAATAGAGATAACGCCAGCAAAGAAAGCCACCAGCAGCACATCCTTGGAGCCAAGAATCAGCTGCACCAGAGTATCCTTACCTGCGTAATCGGTGCCCAGCCAGTGTGCTGCGGAGGGGCCCTGAAGACGGTGAAGATAGTCAGCCTTAGGTACCTCAAGCACCAGCGGGCCAATGGTCGCCATTGCCAGGAAAAATATCAGAATAATCAGTCCCACCCGGGACATCCGATTTTTCCAGATGGAAGCAAAAAAGTATTTTGCTCCATTGGTTTTATGGAGCCCCAGCGGCTCCTGCTTTCGAAGCTTCTTCATTTCCTTCATCCTTCCTTTCTCATCTGTCATCACGCATCCCGCAGGCGGGGGTTCAGGTACTTATACAGGAACTCTGCCACAAAGCTGGATACGACAACCATAACGATGATAATGAAGAACATTCCCTGCATCAAAGGATAGTCTCGGGCGGAAATGGCCTTATTCAGATAGTAGCCGACACCGGGATAGAAGAACAGGTTCTCAATCAGAGGAGAGCCGCCGAACAGCAGGCCAAAATTCACGGCCAGGCTGGTTACCAGAGGAAGAAGTGCATTCTTGCTCAGGTAGGTAGTCAGGATTCGCCGATTGGAAAGTCCGCGAACCTGGGCATAGAGAATATAATCTTCGCCAAGCACGCTGAGAGAATTGGCCTTCATGGAAATGATCCAGCCGGCAACAGTGGTCATGAAGAAGGTCAGCACCGGCAGGCAGGCGTGATGGAGCACATCCCGGATAAACGGTGCGTTAAAGCCGGGGTCAACATTGGTGCTGTAGGCGCCTCTTGCAGGGAACCATCCCAGCTTGACAGAGAGGAAGAACACCAGCAGATATCCCAGAACATAATTGGGGATAGCGCCGAAAATGGACTGATAGCCGATGAGTACCGTGTTCATCACCTTGCTTCGCTTCCACGCTATGTAGATACCCAAAAGCACGCCCACCGTAAACGATAAGAACAGCGACAAGCTGACAACCAGAAGCGTCCAGGGCAGTGCACCGCCCACAACGGATGCAACACTTTTCTGGTAGGTCATGCTGGTTCCCAGATTTCCCGTCACAATGCCCTTTACATAATTGACAAATCGCTGCGTAAGGGGCATATCCGGGTCATAATTTAAAATAGCCTTGGCACGCTCGTATGCAATTTCGTACTGGACATTCTCACGCTTCATGATATCCGTTGCCATAATATCCACTGGGTTGCCCGGCATATTTTGTATCACTACAAACATGACAATCATTGCTACGAAAATCGTGAAAAGAGCCATTAAAAATTTCTTTGTCACACCACAACACTCCTCTTTCATATGCAGACCGTAATCTGTAATTTAATGTCAATAGAAGAATAACATTGATGAAATAAAATGTCAATTTGGTTTTTCAGTATTCATGAAATTTCGTCATGTTATCCTATTTATCGCAAGCTTTTTATGCAGTATGTTCAATAGTTATTGGATAATATCCTTATATATTGACATCAATTCCAGTCTGTAGTACTCTTTCAACTATGTTATATTGTTTCAGCGTTGAAACTTGATTGCCGAATTTTTGTTCGATCTATTCATATTTTTAATCTTCTGTTCAGTTTTTAATTGGTCTTCCCGAAATTTTTCTCTGGAAGCCCTGTCCCTTCAAGGACACAGGAAAGGAGCCTTCATCTGTTATGGAACCATTCGAAAATGCATTTCGCATACTGGAAAAAGCCGTAGAAACCGGCGCCGCTCCCTGTACCGCAGCTGCTGTGGGCACAGGAGGAAAGCTGCTCCGCTGGGCCGTATACGGCAGCGCCCGGACAATCCCTGCGCCTGTGCCCGCAGATCTCAGTACCCGGTTTGACATGGCCTCCCTGACGAAAATTCTCTCCACTACCATGGTTGCCCTTCATTTTCTGGAAACAGGACAGCTGAGATTACAGGATACCATCGGCGATTTCTTCTGCGCCCCTTCCATGCGTGCTTCTGTCACCGTTCTTCAGCTCCTCACCCATACCGGAGGCTTTGTCCCGCATATGGATCTTGCCAGCACCGCCCTCACCCAAGAGAACGCTGTGAATGCCATCCTCACGTCAGAGCCTGTCTGCAAGCCCGGTGAGCAGGTATACTATTCCTGCATGGGCTTCATTGTATTGGGAAAAATCCTGGAAAAAATCGGTGGAGCTTCTCTGGATATGCTGGCCCGGGAACTGGTGTTTTCCCCTCTGCATATGACCCATACTGATTACAACCCTACAGGATGCAACTTTGCAGCCACTGAGCTTTTGGGATGTCACTGTCTGGAAGGTGTCGTTCATGATGAAAACGCCCGTTTTCTGGGCGGTGTCTCCGGCAATGCAGGTGTCTTTTCGAACCTGGAGGATATGACCCGCTTTGCCTCCATGCTGGCATGCGGTGGTGTTCTGGATGGCAAATCTTTTCTGTCTCCTGCCGTACTGGAAGCAGCAACCCGCTGCTATACACCGGGGCTGAATCAGAACCGTGGTCTGGGATTCCACCTTCAAAGCACCGGAAGCTTCCACGGGGATCTGGCCTCTCCCCGGTGCTTCGGCCACACTGGTTTTACAGGAACCTCCCTGGTAGTTGATCCGGACACTGGTCTTTATGCAGTTCTTCTATCCAACCGAGTCCACCCCACACGGGATAATACAGCTTTTCTACAGACTCGCCGCCTGTTCCACAACGCTGTATTCGGGGATTTCTTCCGAATGAATACATAAAAGTACACCCCAGAAAAATCTGAACAGGTCCCGTAAAAACGGGCAACAGACAAAATCCCCCCTTATGTAGGATAATAACTGCATAAGGGGGGATCGTTATGCCAAAACGAAATGCTGCGCTGGTAAAGAAGATTCAGCAGCACCAGAAACATAGCGGCAATACATATGGCTACAGGCGAATGTAGAAATATTTACAAGATGAAGAAATCCAAAAGCGATACTGAAAGTGATGAAAGAACACGGATTTCTGCCTGAAATACTCAGAAAACGCAAGCGGACACAATTCGATTGGCTATGAAGCGTGAAAAAAGGAAAAGTCGCTGGGGAGTTGCACCTCCACAGCGGCCAGGGCTTTCAATATACCTCACACGCATATTTCAAACTAACACAAGAGTATGGCATAACTCCGTTAATATCAAGACGGGGAAACCTATATGACAATGCTCTTGCTGAAAATTTCTTTGGAATATTGAAAGCAGAGTGTATCTACCGATATAAGCCTCGCACATTGGCTGAGGCAGACGAACCGAGAGATCGATACATCTACTTCTGTAACCAAGAACGCATCCAACTAAAAACAGGAGTGGCGCCGCTGACGCTGCGCCACTCTGCTTAAAACTTCATATTTCCCTGCCAGAGGGGGCTTTTTTGTACTGTCCGTACAAACCGGGGGTGTTTCTGTCAGGGAATCAGTTCCAGACTGCCGGAAGTAATCCGCTTTCCGGTTTTACGGTCAAAGAGCTGAATGCTGTCGTCCGAAATA
>RCNH01000936.1_pt1 | contig 10839 bp, 9 predicted proteins | sample 2041161 | NCBI WGS metagenome assembly RCNH01 (sample SAMN09708215, study PRJNA481090) | Feces metagenome, whole genome shotgun sequencing project. | biome: feces | host: Leptonychotes weddellii | place: Antarctica: Sion Island | collected 2010-03-01
TTATATTTTAAATGATTTCTTAAATTTGCCTTTGACTCTACTTTTAAACCATTATCAATAAGTTGATTAATATATTCATCTATTGTTTTATATTTATCAGAAGTATTATTAGCCATAAGTAAATTATACTATTTTTGGTATCTTAAAATCTCTATGAGATTTTTAATATATAATTTATATTGTATGAATATTGAAAACGAAAACGAAAATTTAAAAAATATATTAGACAGAGTTAATCTATTTATAGGTTCAATTGATAGAAAATCTGGACTTATTTTATCTGCAGTAAGTTTTATTTTGGCTGCTGTTTCTTTTATGTCAAAACTTCTTGATAAATGAGCATTTATTGCCATAATATCATTGTTAGTTTCTTCTGTAATTTTTATCCTTTGTTCAATATTACCTATATTTTGAGCAAGAAATCAAAAAGAAGATAATCCATTATATATTCCTAATATTTGAAAAAAGAAAAAAGGAAACTTAGATTTTTTATCTAAGGAACCCAACGCCGAACACTACAAATCTCAAATTGAGAGAGTGTCTTCAATTTATAAAAAGAAAATTTTCCTTCAAATATTTTCAATTTGTTTATTAGCAATTGCTTTAATTTTATTATTTGCAGATGTAATAGTTGTATTTGTGAGATAAGTATGTTGACAAAAGATAATGTAAGCAATAGCGAATTAGAAAAAGCAAAAGTAATAGTATTCTTTGTAGATGTTCGTAATAGTACAGAATTAAATAAAAAATTTGAACTAACAAAATTACTAAAAATTTATTCTTCTTTTTTAAACCCAATCTATGAAATATTTAGAAAACATAAACTTTTTAATATCGATATCCAGGGAGATGGTATCTATGCCTTTTGTGATCTTGATGATAATGAATATAATTCAAAAGAATGAAGTGGTAAAGTAAAAGATATTTATGAAGAAATAGATAATCATTTAGACAATATATTTAGTGAACATAAAGTTAAAGCAACTTTAGCTATGATCAAAGGAACTGAATACTTTTCAGCATTTGGAGGGAAATCAAATGAAGAAAAGAAACTTGCATTCTTTGGGAATATTGTTTCTGGAGCAAAAAAAGCATTAGCTAACTCTTCTAGAGAAAAATCCAAGATTATTATTCATGAATCTTGTTTCCCTTCTAACTTTTCTAAAAATAACTATAAGAAGAAAAAGTTTCAAATCTCTGGATTAGATGATAATACTTTTTATGTAAAAGGATGAACAACAAAGAATAAAAAATAGTTGTATCTATCTAACATCTATTTCTTATTTGCTTTCATTCTATTACATCTAACGTGTAATGGTTGAAGGTTGCTAATGTTATCTTTACCACCTTTTGAAAGTGGAATCTTGTGATCTACATCTCAAGCAAAGTAGCTAGTTCTTTGAGATTCATGACCTCAATATGCACCTCATAACATTTTATCCCCGCAGTAACTACAAATACGGTGGTTGTTTGGTGAACAATCTTCAAATCCGCAATCACAGTATGGTGCTTTATCTCAAATTTCTCTTAATTGTTCTTCTGTCAATGGTTTACTCATCTTGATGCTCCTTTAATATAAGTATAAAATCATAAAAGTTAGAAATATTTTTTTCTTTCATATTTTTCAATCTATTTTCTCAAGTAGATAAAAAAGTAGAATCGTTTTTTATTTTTTCTTCAGCTCACTTCATAAGTTTCGAAAAGTCATTCATTTTATTGTTTGTATTATATGAAAGTTTAACCTTCATTGCTTCCTTTGACAAAATGCTATAAATTTCTTTTATCGATTTTTCAACATTAACTTCTCTAAAGAAAGCAACAAATACTACCTCAATACATGGTTTAGAGATAATTTCGTAGTAGTTATATTTTTTAGCTGCTGATATGATCGATTTTATTTTTTTATCTTCTAATTCATCTTTATCAAAAATTAATATCTTGCTGCAACAACAATCATTTTTATTACTAAATCTTGTAGTTGATATTGTTCCATTATGAACTAATGTGTGTTCCTTGCAAATATTCATTAATCTAGCATTGTAAATATTAGTTTTAAGGAAATATATAAATTTTTTTTCAATTTCCCCTTCTAATTCGAAGGAATACTTTTTGAATCCCTTTTTACTTGCCATTTAATCAGTCCATTCCATATTGAATATAAGGATCATATCCTATCTTTCCATCCATGTACTTTTTAGAGAATGAAACACCGCCTCTTATTGAGTCACCAAAGTAATTTAAGCAAATGATGTTGGTAAACGAGGCTTCATTTAAAGCAGCAAAATAAATTTGATCTTTTCTAAATAAATCTTTATCTAAAGTCCCCATGTCATGAGAAGTATAAATTAATTGAGCTTGTGAACTGTTTTTATTGAAGATAGTAACAATGTATCTTAATAATTTTGTATGTAAGTTAGCATCTAATTCATCAACAAAAAGAATAGCATTCATACTTAAAGCCTTTAAGATATCACAAATGATTTGTAATAATTTTTTTGTTCCTGATGACTCTAACTCGAAAGGTATTCTAATTTCTTCATCAAAAAGTGTATGCTTTATTGAATAAATTTTTTTGTGCATAACATCTTCTACAATTTCAAGATCATCAATTCTCACATCTAACTCTTTAAATATTTTTAAAATTTTACTTTTCTCTTTAGCTATAAAATCATAGTCATAATTAACTGACATTCTAATTCCAAATGGTTGAAGTACAGTACCACCTAAATTTATTGATAAATCTGCTATACGGATTTTTCTTAACTCTTTAGTTAATTTTACTATATCATCTATATCAAAAATAGAAGCAAGGAAATTTAACATAGTATTTTTAGGAGAATAATTATTGGTATTAATTTTTAGTTTTTTTATTTCTTCGCAAAATTTAAATTTTTGTTCAGATCCTGTATTTTCATATGAAAAGATTAAAGTACTTTTCCCTTTTTTATTTTTTATTTCGTATGACTCATATGAAATTGTATTGTTAACTCACAAATCATAAATAAGTAATTCACCTTCATCATTTAGAAATTCAATATGTCATTTAGTAGGTTCATTCTGAAGTGTTTTATTCTTTAATATGTTTATTGATTCCAATAATGAAGGAATATTTCCTGCACCAATAAAACGTATTAAGTAACTAACAGAACTAATTAATGCACTTTTCCCACCACCATTAGGGCCATAAATACTGATGACAGGTAATAAACCATTATCTTTAACATACTCATTATATTTCTTTAAAGGGCTAGCTTTTAAACTGATGGATTCTTCTAATTTTATAGACATAAAGTTTTCAACAGAATATTTGTACAGCATAAGTTACCTCCACAAAGGTTATAATAATCAATACAATGTTAACATAAAAAAACATATTTTGTGTAGTTTTATTCCAAAAATTAACATTTTTTTATGAAAATCATACATATTTCAACAATATAAATGAGTATTCTGATATAAATAAGCAGTTAATCTATATCAAAATGATCATCAAGAATCTCCAAAAATTCCTATTTCAAGTGAAAAAATCACTTAAAATAGAAAAAGTTGTTAAAATCTTATTCAATAAGAGGTTTATATGTTAGTAAAGTTTAGTTTTGAAAATATCTTCTCGTTCAAAGACCGCCAAGATTTCTCAATGTTTGCTGGAAAGTCAAAATTAAAGAGCGAAAGAAACATCAAGATTGGTAATGATGAAATATTAAAGTTCTCTAGTATCTATGGTACTAACAACTCTGGTAAATCAAACTTTATAAAAGCTTTAATGTTAATGCACACAATTGTTACTACTGGCACCATTCCAACTAATAATGCATCTTATCTTTTTAACGATGAACCACACCCCTCATTATTAGAAATCGGTTTATCTATAGACAATAAGGTATATGCTTATGGATTTGAATTTGATTTCAAATCCTCTCAATTCCATAAAGAATGATTAAGAGAAATCACTAATACTAAATCAAAAGTTATTTTTCAAAGAGATATTGAACAAAATACCTTTGTTCTAAAAACTGTTAGCAACAGTTTTAAGAAAGATCTTGTTAAATCATCTTTATTAAAACATATCAATGCTAATAAAAACACCCTTGCTCTTTATAGCATTGTCAACAATGGCTCTCTTCTATCAAATACAGAAGAGTACCAATTACTCTTAAAAATCTACCAATGATTCTACAACAGCTTAAATCTAACATTAGCTCATCAATTTCCAATTTATAGAATTGAAAACGAATTTGATAAAAACTCATTTGAAGAACTCCTTGTTTCTTTTGATACAGGAATCAAGAAGGTAATGATTGAAGAACGTGATATGAGTTTCTTTAATCGCTCTGAACCACATTTATCAAATCTAGATAAATTCCCTATCAATGTATTTCATCAAACATCCACTAATACTACGACAACATTTATGGTTTTTGGTAACTCCACTTGATTAATTAAACTAGATCATGGAACGATTAGCTATTTTGAAATAATTTATTATCATGAAGAAGAATTAAAAGTTCCTATAATATTTTCTCGTGAATCAGATGGTACTCAAAGAATTATTGGATTGATTGGAATGCTAAATAGCAATAATAACTATAATACAGTTTTTGTTATAGATGAATTAGCAAGTTCATTACATCCTCTATTAACAAAAAAGTTCATTGAGTCCTTCTTTAAACTAAATGCTAATAACAAAGTGCAGTTAATTATGAGTTCTCATGAAACTAACATTATGGATTTAGATTTATTAAGAAGAGATGAAATTTGATTTGTAAACAAAGAAAACAATGCTTCTGAATTATATTCATTAGAAGAATTTAGTGTTAGATTTGATTTAAAACTAGATAAAGCATATCTAGATGGAAGATTTGGTGCTATTCCTAATTTTAATCTTCCACGTAAATAGTAGACATCATGATTGTTTACTAACAAAAAGAAGATGGCCACGCATCTTCTTTTCATTGATATTAATAGATAACAATTATTTAGAAACAACGACTAGAGTGTGTTTAAGGACTTTGGTTTCATTCACCACAAATCCTTTCTTTAATACTTTAACTACAGTATTAGGTGGGTATTCATTAGTTTCTACCACATCAAAAGCTTCCATATATAGTTCATTGAAAGCGTCACCAACTTCAACATTGATTTCATCAACACCTAATTCATTAAGTTGCATATCAAATTGGTTTAATAACATCTTAAATCCTTGTAAGTAGTTAGCAATGACTGGATCAGAAGGAGAAGAATTAACAATTGATTGTAATAAGATAATTGGTTCAAGGAAAGCAGAAGCCACATCTTCAAAGACTGAAAGTCTGATGTTTGCTACTTCTTCATCTTTCTTCTTTTCATAGTATTTAATCTTTTCATCAACTAGCTTTTGTGCTTGGTCAGTTTTTTCTTTAATCTTTTGTAAGAAGTTTTGACTTTGGTTAGCTAATTCAGCTTCTAGTTTTTCATTGGTTTCTTCAAGGTTTTTAACTTTAGTTTCAAGGGCTGCTTTTTCACTCATTAATTGCGCTAACTTAAGATTTGTATCATCTTTGTTTAATTCTTGCTTTAAGGCAGCACTCTTATTGGCAATACTATCATTGGCAATTTGGCTTTCAAATTCTTGATCTGAAATTACTTGTTTCATACGATTTAATTCATCAGCACTAATTTCAGGCTTATCTACCTTAGGAATAGACCCAGTGTAAGCAATTCTTTGTTGACGAGGTTTTCTTGCTTTAGAAGCATCGTTACTTCTTCTAATACTACTTTTACTTCTTGCCATTACTTAAACTCCTTTAAAACACTTTCGTTATAGTCGTTTACTTCTTTATCATCAGGACGGGTGAATTGCTTTAGTTCACTAAGTTCATCACGAGTATATTTAGGAATCTTATATCTAATCACTCCATATAAGTTTCCAGCACTACTCTTACCAAAGAATTTAGTTTTAGCAGATTCTGGTCTCACACCGAAGTTTACTAATTTAATCTTATCACCTTCTTCTGTATTTGGTGGTAAATCATAAGTTTCAATTCCATATGGAGTAGCAACTTTAATCTTTCCTCCAGTAATCGCAGTCACTGGGTCAACAAAGACAGTGGTGTATAAATCATTCCCATTTCTTTCAAAGTAACGAGAAGGAGAAACATATACCATAATGTATAGGTTTCCAGTTTTATTATTAAGACTGTTACCTTTTTCAGATACCACTAAAGTTTCACCATTTCTCACTCCGGCTGGAATTTTAATGTTCACTTCACAGTTTTCTTTAATGATGCCATTACCATTACACTTACTACATTTAGTCTTTGGAACTTGTTTCTTTCCATTACATCTATCACAAACTGTTTTTACTTGGCTAGTCCCAAAGATACTTCTAGTTTGGATGACACTAAATCCTTTCCCTTGACATTGTGGACAAGTGATCATATCATTTGGATTTTCAGCTCCTGTTCCTTTACAGTGTTCACAAGACTTTGCTCTCATGAAAGAAATCTTTTCTTCTCCACCTTTTAAAGATTTAGCGAAGGTCACTCTCACTTTAGTTTGGATGTTGATATCTTCTTCATCACTGCTTCTTCTTCTCGAACCCCCAAAGCTAAATCCACCTTGATCACCAAAGATAGAAGTGAAGATATCTTCAACTCCACCACCAGCGCCACCAAAGAATTCATTAAAGATATCGAATGGATTAATGTTTTCAGCATTAAATCCAGATGAGTTTAGTCCATCATGACCAAAAGCATCATATGTCTTTCTCTTCTTATCATCAGATAAGACTTCATATGCTTCATTAATTTCTTTAAACTTTTCTTCTGCATCAGGTGCTTTGTTACGGTCAGGATGGTATTTCATCGCTAACGTACGGAATGCTTTTTTGATATCATCTTTAGTAGCATTCTTAGTGACCCCTAATACTTCATAATAGTCACGTTTTTTATTACTCATCCTTCATGCCTCTGTTCTTTAAGAAACGGTGATACATTTTAGAAACCATATTTAATTTGTTAACTGGATTAATCTTTAAGATAAGATCTCCTGTTCCCATTGGAATCTTGTGTCCTCTTCCTGAAACCTTTAATAACTTCTTGCAGTCATATTTCTTAGGAATTTCTACATATACAAAGATTCTTTCATCTTCCATTCCATAACCTTCACAGTTGTAACAAGTTTCTCTATCATCAATTCCGATTTTTCCAACCCCACGACAAACTGCACATGTCTTATAACGGTATAGAGGGAAAACAGCTCTGGTACCATCAGCTAAATCTTTCTTTAAGATATCTAAAGTTCCGACCACATTTAATTGACGATTAAAGGCTGATTTATCTTTTACATACTTAGAAGCAATTTGGTCTCATAAATTATCTCCATAAGTATCAGCTTCAATTGCTCCATCAGTTAAATCATTGATGTAATCTTTAAATTCTTCAATATCAGCGTTTGCTTGGAAACGGTAGTTTTCATTACGGTCTTTATTACCTGATTCATAATCATAGTAAGCTCTAATTTCACGGTCAGATAAAATTTGGTAAGCTCCATTAATACGGTAGAACATTTGGATCGCTTTAGGATCTTTGTTTCTATCAGGGTGGTACATCTTTGCTAATCTACGGTAGTTTTCTTCAATTTCAGCTTGAGATGATTTTGGATTACATTCCAAAATATCATATCAATCATCAGCTAATACATCTTCAACAGTACAGAATTTTGTGGTTTCATTATAAGACATCTTGTTTCTCCTTCTTATTTCACCAAATAATTGATGATTTTATTTGGCACAATCACTTTTTTTATAATAATTTTATCACTTAATAAAGGCTTTATTTCTTTATTGTTATTAATCAATGCTTCAATTTCAGTAGCACTTAAATCTTTATCAATAGATAAAATCATTTTGTTCTTTCCATTGATTTGGAAAGGAACATTAACTTTTGAAGCCACTAAATATTTTTCATCATATTTTGGGAATGAATTTAAACATACTGAAGTGGTATGTCCTAACATAGCATTAATTTCTTCAGCTAAGTGTGGTGCAAAGATTGATAATAAAGTTAAGAAAGAAGTGTTCACTACATCACATGTTTGGTTTGATTTATATAAGAAGTTAACAAAGATCATCATTTCACTAATGGCTAAGTTAAATGATTGTTCTTCAATAAACTTTTCAAAGTTAAAGATAAACTTGTTGTAAGCCACTTTAAATTCTTGGTCTAATTCTTCATAAGATACTTTTTGTTTCGTAGAGATTTCTTCATAGTAGCGATAAACTCTATCTAATCATTTTCTCATTCCATTTAAACCTTCGTTGTTTCATGGAAGAGTAGCAGTTAATGGACCCATAAACATTTCATATAATCTTAAAGCATCTGCTCCATGAGATTCAAGGATTTCATTAGGGTTAATAATATTTCCTTTAGATTTAGACATCTTTTGTCCATCTTCTCCCAGAATCATTCCTTGGTTAATAATTTTATAGAATGGTTCTTTAGTTGGGACCACTCCAATATCATATAAGAAACGGTGTCAGAATCTAGCATATAATAGGTGAAGTACAGCGTGTTCTTGCCCTCCGATATAAATATCAACTGGTAATCAACGGGCAAATAGTTCTTTCGTAGCTTTATCATTTAAAGGTAAATATGAACCATCAGCTTGCTTCATAATATAACCTAAATAATATCAACATGACCCTGCTCATTGTGGCATGGTGTTAGTTTCTCTAGTAAATTTCTTGCCATCAATTTCAATGTGCACAAAGTCTTTGATTTTATTTAATGGAGACTTACCATCATCAGAAGGTTTAAAGTCATCACATTCAGGTAAGAGTAATGGTAAATGAGGATCTAAACTAGTATTTCCTTTTTCATCAAATAAAATTGGGAATGGTTCTCCTCAATATCTTTGTCTTGAGAAGATTCAATCACGTAACTTAAAGGTTGTCATTGGTTCAATCTTAGTAACTTTTTTAAGTAATGTAAAAGCTTTGTCTTTAGCAGCTGCAATATCTAAACCATCCAAACTTTCAGAGTTAATATGTTTACCATCTTTTTCATAAGGTAAAGTTTCTTTAGTATCAATTACTAATATCATTGGTAAATCATATTTCTTGGCAAAATGATAATCATTCTTACAGTGGGCAGGAACTCCCATCACACATCCAGTTCCAGTAGTTAAAACATAGTCAGCTAAATATACAGGAATCTTTTTATTAGTTAATGGATGGATCGCATAGATATCTAAGAAGATTCCTTCTTTATCATTGGTCATTAATAAGTTCTTATCTGACTTTTGGTTTAAGTGTTTAATAAAGTCTTCAATAGCAGCTTTATTTTTATGAGTTGGTAAAATCTTTTTTAATAAAGGATGGTCTTTATTAATAGCTAAGAATGAAACTCCATAGATGGTATCAACTCTACTAGTAAATACATCTAAGGTTTCGTTGTTATCTAAATTAAAAGTAATTTTATGTCCAGCAGTTTTACCAATTCAATTACGTTGTAGGTTCTTTAAAGATTCTGGTCAATCAACTTCATCTAATCCTTCAAGTAATTTATCAGCATAATCAGTAATCTTTAAAACTCATTGTTGCATTTGTTTTTTAACAACTGGATGAGATCCTCTTTCAGATACGGTATTACCATCTTTATCAAGTAGTACTTCTTCATTTGATAAAGTAGTTTTTAAAGCTTCACATCAGTTAACTTCAGTATCTCTAATTTCAGCCAATCCCTTTTCATATAATTTAGAAAAGATTCATTGGGTTCATTGAAAATACTTGGGATCAGTCGTATTAACTTCTTTATCATAGTCATAATCAAAACCTAAAGATTGCAATTGCTTTCTAAAGTTTTCAATATTTTGCATGGTAAAAGTTTTAGGGTGATTGTTAGTATCAATCGCATATTGTTCAGCTGGTAAACCAAAGGCATCTCAACCAATTGGGTGTAGGACACTAAAACCTTTTAATCTTTTGTAACGAGAAATAACATCAGTGGCTGTATAACCTTTAGGGTGTCCTACGTGTAAACCTTTACCTGAAGGATAAGGAAACATATCTAAGACATAGAATTTAGGTTGTTTGTTGTCATCACTAAATTTAAAGGTCTTGTGATCTTTTCAATATTTTTGTCATTTCTTTTCTATCAAGTTATGGTTATACATAAGGTTCTCGTTTATTATTGCATCTTATTTAAATAAGACATTGTAAATATCATCGTATTGTCTTACTAAGTGAATCTTGATTTCTTTTAAGGTATCCTTTGGAACATCTTCAAGATATCTTTCATCATTGTAAGGTAAGAAGATTTCTCTCACTCCTGCACGGTGGGCAGAAATTACTTTTTCTTTCACTCCACCAATAATACCAACCTTACCTCTTAAAGTAATTTCTCCAGTCATAGAGATATTTGTTTTAACTGGTTTTTTAGTTAGCATTGAAATAATGGCTGTGGTTAAAGCAACTCCAGCACTTGGTCCATCTTTTGGAACTCCTCCAGCTGGCACGTGGATGTGAATGTCGTTTTCATTAAAGACATTTGGATCAATTCCATATTCTTTAGCATGAGCTTTGACAAATCCTAAAGCTACAGTCGCAGATTCATTCATGGTTTTTTCAAGGTTACCAGTAATGACAACTTTTCCTTTACCAGGGGCTAAAGTCGCTTCAATTTGTAATAAGTCTCCTCCAACTGAAGTATATGCCATACCATTGACAATTCCTGGCATTGGTTTTTCATCAGTCATAGTTTCATCATACATGATTTTTCCAAGGTACTTTTTAACTAAAGCAACATCCACTTTAGTTGGTAGTTTTTCACCTTTCATTTCAGCCACAATGTATTTTCTTAA
>RCNH01000937.1_pt1 | contig 10838 bp, 6 predicted proteins | sample 2041161 | NCBI WGS metagenome assembly RCNH01 (sample SAMN09708215, study PRJNA481090) | Feces metagenome, whole genome shotgun sequencing project. | biome: feces | host: Leptonychotes weddellii | place: Antarctica: Sion Island | collected 2010-03-01
CGAGACTTCGCACTGGCCAGCATAATCTTTCCGGTCTCCGGTATACTCCGTTGCCACCACTGTGCCGTCGCTCCGAAGTCCCACCGTATGATCTTCACCTGCGCTGATGGCCACGATGTCCCTCCAGTCCGAGACTTGGCACGAGTCATCAGCGAAAAAGCCAGCAGCCACTACCGTGCCGTCGCTCCGAAGTCCCACCGTATGATCTTCGCCTGCGCTGACGGCCACGATGTCTATCCAGTCGGAGACTTCGCGCTTGCCAAATATGTTACCGCCAACAGCCACTACCGTGCCATCGTTCCGAAGTCCCACCGTATAATCATAGCCTACGCTGACTGTATTTCTCTGTGCGATCTCATCCCAGACAGACATTCTTCTTTCTCTGGCATCCCTGAAATCTGCGCACTGTACAAACATCATGACCGCAGCTTCATTGTTGCCAGACTGAAGTAATTGCTCTGCCTTGCCGTATTTCGCTTCCGGAATTCGCTCCTGGCTGTCTTTGTATTTTCCTAACTCAGTAAAATCAGAAATGGCTTCGTCATAGTTTCCTTCCTGCAGCAGATGCTCTGCCTTGCCGTATTTCGCTTCCAGAATTCGCTCCTGGCTGTCTTTGAATTCCCCCAACTCAGAAAATGCAGAAATTGCCCCGTCGTAGTTTCCAGCCTGAAGCAACTGTCCAGCCTGATTGTACTGAACGGACGGGATGATCACCTTCCCCGTAATAGGGATCAATGCCAAAACCACAGCAGCAGTAACAGCTGCAATCACTATGTTCTTTTTCTTCTTTTCCTTCTTTTTCTGCGCTGCCGCAAGCTTCTTTTGAAGCTGCTGGATTTTCTCTTTACATTTCCCAGCATTTTCCTTGCTGTCCCGATAATCTCCCAAGGCAGTCAACTTCCTTGCTGTCTTTTTCAGTCTGGAGATATCCTCGCTATCCGCAAGGTCATTGCAATAAGACTGATAGTCAGCTTCCCTTTTTTCAGTTGCTTCCTGATGAAGGGCTTCCGCCTTTTCGTCTGCAGTCGGGAGGAATGCCTGATATTCCGCTTCTTTCAACGCTCTGTTGGCATTCTCTTCCTCGATGGCTGCTTCGACTCTTTCCTCCATGCCTCTGTAGATTGACTCCAACGCAGCATTTGTCTGACTGCGCTTTTCATCATCCTGATACTGCAGCGCACGGCTCATGTTTCGATTTTCATGCCAGTACTTTTTTTCCTTTTCCAGCTGCTCTTTCCTTGCAGGCACACAAGACTGATACAGCGGATCAAAGTCGTAAAGAGAAATGATTTTTTCTTTTTCCAGATATCCCGGAATCGCAAACCGTTCTGTAGCCGCTTCAATATGCTTCTGTGCCTTTGGAAGCTCCAAATTCTGACAGGAACCATCTTTCCAGCATACCAGCCGGGAGGCGGAAAGCATTCCAAGATCGGAAGTTTTCTCTTCCGCAAGCGCCTTGCCCAGATAGGCGTCGCCACACTCGGCATTCTGGTTCAGCACTTCTTCAAAGAAATCCAAGGCCTGCTCCCATTCTCCATCCTCCAGGGCCATATAGCCACGCTTCAGGAGGGCCTCTGCATTGCCGCCTGTCTGCTGCACTACCACAGTTTCCTTGACTGTCCGATTCACAGCTTCCGACTGCTTATCGGTATCCAGGACCTTGGAAATACCTCTGGTCAAGTCCTGAATGAAGCCGATCTTGCTCATATCGTAGGACTGAAGGACACCCAGCTGCTCCGGCAGATCGTAGGGATCCATGTTCCAGTAGCAGGGAAGCAGGAGTTTACTCCGGTCATGCTTCATCATGGCGAGAAAACGGTTCCACTCGTTTTTCACCCAGACGGCGTTTAAATTTTCCGCACTGGTGCCTACCACCACCATGACCTTTGCACTGTGGAGAGCGGCGAAAATGTAGGGCTCGTACTCGGTACCAACCTTATCTTCCAGGGTAATTCGTGCAAAGAATACTCTTCTGCCCTGTTCCGTCAGCTGATAGTAAATATCCTGGGCCATAGCCGAATCCCGGGTACGTTCCCCGTTTTCATCGGTTTCCTTATAGCAGATGAAAACATCGTAGGGCTCCTCATTCTGGGAGGTCGCCAGAATCCCCCGCTGGACTTCTGCAATTTTTGCACCGTCGCGGATGTACTGCTTCTTGGTAATGCCGTCGGAGTGCTCCACAGCAGCCAGGTAATCCACATCTTCCAGGAAGCTGTCAAAACTGGCCCGGTGGCAGGTGGGCAGCCACTCATAAGTAGCAGGGTCCTCCACGTACTCGATACCGAACCGGCACAGAGCGCAGCACCAGTGGGCCTCCGCATCGGTTTCGTCCTCCCGGACGATCCGCTCATAGACCTGCAGTGCCTTATCGAATTCTCCGATCCGTCGGAAGTGGTTGCCCCGGTTAAAGGCCGCAGCCCTCTGATCATCATCTACTTTCGGGAAGGTCATGGTGCTTCCGCAATATTCACAGGTTCCGTAAGTCTTATCCGGCGCAATTTCCACATCGCCGCCGCACATCTTGCATTTGATAACTGCCATATCACTTTTCCTCTTTTTCCTTCATAACAATTTCCATGTGGATAAGTGCAAACTCCAAACTCATGGTCAGAATTTCATTTCGATTCCGACCGGTCAGGTTTGCAACATTATCAATATCCTTCACCAGATCCTTAGCCAAACGCATGGAAATAATGGTGGTTTCACCATTATACTTCTTAGGCGAAATACGTAATACAGGTTCCGACATACTTCTACCTCCCTAATAATAAAATTATTGTAATACAATTGTATCCCGAATTCAATGGATGATATTATTTTCGTCGTTATGATGAATTTACTCGGCAGATTGTATAGATAATGACAATAAATTTCAGAATAGCGTCTGAAGCATTCCTCGAATTGACAGTGTCCCCAAATTGAGAACTTCAATTTTGAATTGCACTTTAAAATTTCATATGGTATACTGGATATACTAATATACGGCTATATTCGATGAATTGGGGGTTGGAACGATGGTATCCTACAATAAACTCTGGAAAATCCTGATTGATAAAAACATGAGCAAAACGGATCTGATTCGCGCTGCAAAAATCTCTACCAACGCCATGGCGAAGCTCGGCAAAAATGAAGATGTCCGGGTTGAAGTTCTTGTAAGAATCTGCAGCACGCTGAGCTGTACAATGGACGATATTATGGAGATTCTCCCCGATTCCGGACAAGGAGGTAACTAACGATGTGTACCGTCATTCCCAAAAACGCCATGACCGAAGAAGATATCAAGCTTCAGTACATAACCCCTGCCCTGCTGTCCAAATGGAGCCGTGGAAAGATCACCATGGAAACGCAGGTAACCGACGGCAGAATTAACCTCCGGGGCAATATGGCCCACAGAGAGCCTCCCAAGCATGCAGACTATCTGCTCTACTTCAGCACAAACAACCCCATTGCGGTTGTGGAAGCCAAAGATAACAAGCACAGCATTTCCTTCGGACTTCAGCAGGCTATGACCTATGCGCAGATGCTGGATCTTCCCTTTGCCTACAGCTCCAACGGTGACGGCTTCGCAGAGCATGATTTTCTCACCGGTCAGGAGCGTCAGTTCTCTATGGACGAGTTTCCCACGGAGCAGGAGCTGATCGAACGGTATAAGCAGGAGTCCGGAATGACTGCCCTGCAGGAACAGATCATCGATCAGCCTTACTACTCCAGCCAGACAACTTACCCGCCCCGATATTATCAGCGGATTGCTATTAACCGTACTGTAGATGCCATTGCCAGAGGACAGAATCGGCTTCTTCTGGTCATGGCCACCGGCACCGGAAAAACCTATACGGCTTTTCAGATTGTATACCGGCTGCTGCAGGCAGGCCTAAAAAAGAAGATACTCTATCTGGCTGACCGGAATATTCTGGTGGATCAGTCTATTCAGCAGGACTTTGCGCCTCTTGAAAAAGTAATCCACAAAATCAATGTAGCCAAGGATGACCGCAGCACCATCACCTCACATCAGGTCTATTTTTCTCTCTACCAGCAGTTAGTGGGAGACGATGATAAAGAACATTTCAGTGAGCTTTTTTCCCCTGACTTCTTCGATCTAATCATTGTGGACGAGTGTCACAGAGGTTCTGCAAAAGAGGACAGCCGTTGGCGACTGATCCTGGATTACTTTCAGTCTGCCACACAAATCGGCATGACTGCAACCCCCAAGGAAACCAAGTATGTCTCCAACCTCTCCTATTTTGGGGACCCCATCTACACTTACAGTCTGAAGGAAGGCATTGAAGACGGCTTCCTGGCTCCCTTCAAGGTCATCAATGTTATGACCGACATTGGTGAAGGCTGGCGGCCCAGATATGGTCAGAAGGATAAAAACGGAATGGAAATTCCCGACCGGATCTACACAAACAGTGACTATGACTACAACATCGTCATCGAAGATCGCATTCAGCAGGTAGCCGCTGAAATTACCCGGTATCTTAAAAGCACAGACCGGATGGCAAAAACCATCGTGTTCTGTGCCACTGAAGAGGCTGCATTAAGAATGCGGGATGCATTGGCAGCTCTAAATGCCGATATGATGAAGAAAAATCCGGACTACATTGTCCGAATTACAGGTAGTGACTTTGACGGGAAGAAAAAATTGGATTATTTTATTTCTGTATCAGCGAAGTATCCCGTTATTGCCACCACTTCCAAGCTGCTGTCCACCGGTGCCGACTGCAAGATGACCAAGCTGATTGTTCTGGATGAAATGATTGGCTCCATGACAGAGTTCAAGCAGATTATCGGACGAGGTACGCGGCTCCGTGAAAAGGACGGCAAGACCCATTTTGTGGTGATGGACTTCCGGAATGTGACCCGGCTCTTTGCAGATCCTGAATGGGATGGCCCCATCGAAATCGACAGCAACTTCACGCCTGGCGGTCATCCTGATCCTGTTGACCCAGATGGCCGCGACGGTGATGATCCTGTAACGCCTCCGTCTCCTCCTAAAGTAAAGCCCGTTGTGGGCCGTGATGGCTGCAAAGTGGAAATCATTTTTAAAACTGTCTCCATTTATGATGCCAATGGTAAGCTTCTCAGGAAAGAGAGCATTGAAGACTACACCAAGGAAAATGTGGTGGGAGAATATGCCTCTCTGGATAACTTTATCCGCCAGTGGAGCAGCCAGCAGAAGAAGGAAGCCATCCGGGATCTGCTGAAGGAGCGGGGCATTGACCTGGAACAGATGAAGCAGGCACAAAACATGACCGATGTGGATGACTTTGATTTTATCTGCCATGTAGCCTTTGATAAGAAACCTCTGACCCGGAGAGAGCGGGCCAACAATGTCAAAAAGCGGGATTTTCTCAGTAAGTATAGCGGTGCCGCCCGGGAAGTTCTGGAAGCACTGCTGGATAAATACATGAATCTGGGCATTTATGAGCTGGAAAAGATTGAAATTCTGAGACTTGACCCGTTTATGAAGCTAGGCAAGCCCCAGAAGATTGCAGGGTTCTTCGGCGGCAAGGCAGGCTATCTGAAGGCCGTGAAGGAACTGGAACAGGCAATTTATGAAGAAGTGGGAGTTGGTTAAACCATGAAAGGATCAGAAGCAAAGCTCGTTTCCTTTATGCAGGGTGCGGACAAGCGGTTTGTTATTCCTGTGTACCAGAGAAACTACGATTGGCGGCTAGAAAACTGCAAGCAGTTATTTGATGACCTAGTTAAAATTATCAAGAAAGATCGTAAAAGTCATTTCTTTGGCAGTATTGTCTCTGTCCATTCGGACGGAGAATTCAATGAATTCCAGATTATCGACGGTCAGCAGCGACTGACGACCATTTCTCTGCTGATGCTTGCCATGTATAATCTGATGAAGTCCGGTGTGGTTGTACCGGCCCAGGGAAATCTGGCAGATAAGATCTATAAAACCTATCTGATCGATGAGTGGCAGGAAGATGAGACCAGGATTAAGCTGAAGCCCATTAAGGATGACCAGAACGCCTTCCGTATGCTCTTTAAGGATACGGATGCCCATATTCCGGAATCCAACCTGACCATCAATTATGACTTCTTCTGTTCTCAGATCCAGAAGGAACGGATCACAATTGATGAGCTGTATACCGCCATCACACGCCTTGAGATCATAAATATTAACCTGAACCATGAGGATAATCCCCAGCTGATTTTTGAAAGTCTGAACTCCACCGGCATGGCTCTGAGCGAAGGTGATAAAATCCGCAATTTCATTTTGATGGGACTTCCAACGAAAGAACAGAATATTTACTATGATAAATACTGGAACCCCATTGAAATCTGCACTGGATATGATGTGAGCACCTTTATTCGTGACTATCTAAGCGTTAAACAGCAGGCAATATCTGCAATCAGCAAGGTCTATATCACCTTTAAGAGCTACGTTGAGGAAGAAAACCTTCAGATCGAAGATCTTCTCAAAGATATGCTGGCCTATGCTAAACGCTATCAGCTTCTCTTAAAGGGCAACACCAAGGATGAAGCATTGAACGCCTGCATTTATCGTCTGAACCGGCTGGAAACCACCGTCACAAGGCCTTTCTTCCTGGAAGTGCTGAGAATGCAGGAAAACGGCACTATTACCCTGGCACAGGTTCGTGAGATCTTTCTCTATACTGAGAATTACCTGTTCCGGAGAATGATCTGCGATCTGCAGACCAATTCCCTGAATAAAATCTTTCTGATGCTTCACCGTGAGATCATTCGCTTTGACGGCAAGGCAGATGACTATGTTGAGAAATTCAAATATGCGCTGCTTTCTAAAAATGACCGGGGTAAATTCCCCAGAGACGAGGAATTTACCGAGGCCTTCAGCGGACGCCTGATCTATCAGATGAACAGTAAGAACAAGCTCTACATTTTTGAACGGCTGGAAAACTCCGGTACCATCGAGGATAAGGACATCTATCGCCACTGCGATAATGGTACTTATTCCATTGAACATATCATGCCTCAGCACCTGACTCCGGCCTGGGTAGATGCTCTGGGTGCTGATTATGAGCAGATCCATGAGCTGTGGCTGCATCGTCTAGCAAACCTGACACTTACCGCCTATAATTCCAAATACAGCAACAACACCTTTGAGGATAAGCGTGATCGCAAAGACGGCTTTAAGGATAGCGGTCTTCGCATGAACACCTGGGTAGCAGCGCAGCCTAAATGGACTTTGACAGAGCTGGAAGCCAGAAACGATATGCTCATGCAGAAAGCTCTGGAAATCTGGCCCCTGCCCACAACCAGCTATCAGCCTGCAAAAAAGCAGCTGGACTGCTATACTCTGGAAGATGATGTAGATCTCAGTGGGCGTGATATTCTCAGCTTTGAGTACAAAAATACAACCATTCCGGTCAATAGCTGGATTGCCATGCAGGAGCAGGTTCTGAAAATCCTGCATGAGGAAGATAAGTCCGTACTGACGCTTCTGGCCCATACAAATAACCCTGACAATGATCTGAATTCCTATGTAAGTGATAACCCCGCCGATCTCCGAGGGGCTCTTCCCCTTGTTGACGGCATCTATCTGGAGCGGAACACCAGCACGAGTACGAAGATTTCCATGCTGCGTAAATTCTTCCGCGCCTATGGAACAAACACAGAAGATCTGATTTTCTACCTAAAAGATAGCAATGAGGAAAAGCGGTCTGACGAAGCAGGCACCCGCTATGAGCTACGGCGTAAATATTGGGCATTTGCTCTGGACTATATTCACAAAGCCCATGGTGCAGAAGGAACATTCCATTACGTCAACCCTTCCAAAGACAACTGGATTAACGGCGCAATTGGAATCAGCGGTTTTAGTATCTGTGTTGTCGCCAATTACGATGAAGCCAGAGTCGATCTTGTTTTGTCTAAGTCCGATAAGCAGAAAAACAAATCTGCGTTTGAATTCCTGCTAGCCCACAAGCAAACCATTGAGCAACAGTTGGGAACCCAGGTCGAATGGCAAAGAGCAGATGATTGCAAGAGTTCCTTTGTTGTGTGCCGCCTATCAGGGGTCAGTATTACAAATGAAACCGACTGGATTCAGATGGCGAAGTTCCATGCCGAGTGGAGCAAAAAATTCTATGATGTATTCGTCCCTCTGCTGCAGCAGTGGAACGATTGAAAAGAGGATAAATCGTGAGTAATGTATCTGGATTTGTAAAAAGAGTACGGGATATTATGCGCAACGATGCCGGCATCAACGGCGATGCGCAGAGAATCGAGCAGATCGCCTGGATGCTGTTTCTAAAGGTCTATGACACCAAGGAACAGGACTGGGAGTTTAATGAAGATGGCTATGAGTCCATCATTCCGGAGCCCTGCCGCTGGGTAAACTGGGCCCATGACGATTTTTCCGGTAATGCCATGACCGGAGACCGGCTTCTGAACTTTGTAAATAATACCCTCTTCCCTGTTCTGAAAGGCAAGAATGTCAAGGACAATGACGGCAATTTTATTGAAGGTATTCAGGTCAATGCCTCCACCCCCATTAAAAAAGCCATTGTACAGACCACCTTTGCAGATGCAAACCAATACATGAAGGACGGTGTTCTTCTCCGTCAGGTCATCAATATCATTGACGAACTGGATCTCAGCGACTATGAAGAAAGCCACGCTTTTGGCGAGATCTATGAATCCATTCTGAAAGAGCTGCAGAGTGCTGGCTCTTCCGGTGAATTCTATACACCTAGAGCCGTTACGGATTTCATGGCACAGATGATCCAGCCTCAGATTGGGGAAAAGATGGCCGACTTTGCCTGCGGTACCGGCGGCTTTCTGACCAGCTGGCTGAAGGAGCTGGCAAAGAAGATTCACTCCACCGAAGACGGGGAAGCCTATAGCAATTCCATTTACGGCATAGAGAAGAAGCAGTTCCCCTATATGCTTTGTGTCACCAATATGCTGCTCCACGATCTGGATGTTCCCCAGGTTTACCACGGAAACTCTCTGCTCCACGATGTGCTGGACTATACCGAGGATGACCAGTTCGACGTAATCCTCATGAATCCTCCCTACGGCGGCAGCGAAAAAGCCGATGTAAAGAATCATTTCCCGGACGATCTTGCCAGTTCCGAAACCGCAGACCTCTTCATGTCGGTGATTATGTACCGGCTGAAAGAAAATGGCCGGGCTGCTGTGATCCTGCCGGACGGCTTTCTGTTCGGTACCGACAACGCAAAGCTAGCCATCAAGCGGAAGCTGCTGTCTGAGTTCAATCTGCATACCGTCATCCGAATGCCCGGCAGTGTGTTCTCCCCCTATACGTCGATTACCACCAACATTCTCTTCTTTGACCGGACAAAGCCCACAGAGGAGACCTGGTTCTATCGAATGGACATGCCGCAAGGCTATAAGCATTTCTCCAAGACGAAGCCCATGAAGCTGGAACATTTTGCACCTGTGGTGGAATGGTGGAATAACCGCCAAGAAATCTCTGCGGATGGATTTGATAAAGCGAAGAAATTCACTGCAAAGCAGCTTTCTGAGGGTCTTGGCTATAATCTGGACCAGTGTGGCTATCCCCATGAGGAGGAGGAAATTCTGGCACCCATGGATCTGATGCAGCGTTATCAGGAACAGCGGGCTTCTCTCAACGCAGAGATTGACCGGGTGCTTCAAGAAATAGATGATTTATTAAAAATAAAATAAAGGAGCTTAACGAACTATGGCAAATCACGGCATGCTAGTATGTAGCTTTTTCTTAAAAAAGAGATTCGGGCAGGAAACCGCAGATTCTATATACGCATTAAACGAAAATTTTGAAGTCAATAAAAGCGGGATTGACGGTCCAATCACATTTGTAGATTCCTTCGAGCTTTTTAAAAACTTCTGTTTTATCAATAACGATATATCCGATGATGAACAGAAGCAAAAAATATTCTCAATTGAAGAGAATTCCATGCAGGAAACTGATACCGCTACATATCATACATTATCTTTTATTATTAAGTCTGGTAACTATGGCGTTGAAGCAGACATGACAGATCGAAAAACAAAAAAAGTGATACACCATCGAAGTGCAGACGAGGCTGCTGTCATGAAATTCCATTGTGTAATCTTTATTCCAAAAGATTCTGCTGATAAAATTATAAAAAAAGGAATTTTAATTTTTGAAACCGTTGGAATCTATGGTGCAAAAATGGTTACTTCTCAATATATGCGCCAATTCTTTTCCGAATACGGTATGACCTTCGAAACAAGAAGCGTATCTGTAAAAGTATTTCTTGAAAAACTTATTGAGCAAGGCAACTTGCATCGCGTTACACTAATCACTGATAAGGTTTCACCTAATGATGCAGATAATATGCTTTTATCCTCCGGAAAAGAAGAAAAATCGTACCTACATCCCAAACTAAAACCTGAATTCCTACAAAGGATGATTAGTTGGTTTGATACCGCTGACCAAACTGGAATTTGTGAAATTCCTGACAATGAGCATTTTGATGATATTGCCGTAACATTCAAAATTAATAAACATCCGCGTACGGTAAGGTTAAGAAATATTGAGAAAATGAGCATTGTAGAGGATGTACCACAAGACATTTTCAATCATGGAAATTGGGAAAAACAATTACTTAAATATATGATTACAACAGCAGACGAGTATAAATCAAAAATGATTTTTTATTTCAAAGATGGTGATTAAATATGGCCCCCTTGAAAATCATAGGTATCACACTTGTAATTTTTTCAATTTTAGCATAGTGACCTGTTGCTATATAATCAGCTCCTAGTCCCTTTGCCTTTCTTAAGAATTCATCAAATTTAATAACTTTATTACATACAATACATGGATTAGGCGTTCTACCTTCCATGTATTCATCGATAAAGTTATC
>RCNH01001199.1_pt1 | contig 10825 bp, 5 predicted proteins | sample 2041161 | NCBI WGS metagenome assembly RCNH01 (sample SAMN09708215, study PRJNA481090) | Feces metagenome, whole genome shotgun sequencing project. | biome: feces | host: Leptonychotes weddellii | place: Antarctica: Sion Island | collected 2010-03-01
ATAGGCAATGATTATGTATATGTAAATTGTCTGGAAGAAAAAATAGAAAATCCCGGAGAAATTGCAAAAAAGGTCAGTGACCGTCATTTTGGAATTGGTTCAGATGGTCTGATTTTAATTAAGCCTTCGGATGTGGCAGATTTTGAGATGGACATGTATAATGCGGATGGTTCCAGAGGGAAAATGTGTGGAAATGGGATTCGTTGTGTGGGAAAATATGTGTATGATTATGGACTTACAGATAAAACAAATCTTCGCATTAATACTTTAAGTGGAATCAAAGAACTGGAGCTTTTTGTGGAAAATGGAAAAGCTGTAGAAATTAAGGTGAATATGGGAGAGCCTATTTTTGAATCAAAACAGATACCTGTTTTATCAGAAAAGGAAAGACTGATTCAGGAACCAATAGAAATTGCAGGAAAAGAATATCAAATTACTGGAATATCTATGGGAAATCCTCATGCAGTTACTTATATGGATGATGTTAAAAATCTGGATATTGAAAAAATAGGTCCTTTGTTTGAACATCATTCATGGTTTCCACAACAGGTAAACACAGAGTTTGTCAAAGTACTGGACGAACATACAGTGGAAATGCGTGTGTGGGAACGAGGATCCGGAGAAACCATGGCATGTGGAACAGGAGCCTGTGCTGTAGCAGTAGCATCTATTTTAAACGGATATACAAAAGATGAGGTTACGGTAAAACTTCTTGGAGGGGATTTGAAAATATTCTGGGATAGAGAGACAAATCTTGTGTATATGACAGGACCAGCAGAAGTTGTTTTTGATGGTGAAATATTTTTATAACATGGAATATAAAAAGATTGCGTTTTTACTAATGAAACGCAATCTTTTTATGTAAATTTATAACAAAGGGATTCGGTTTTCCATTGCTGTCCTTATGGTTTCTTCTGGCCAAAGAGAACAGTGAACTTCCCCGATATGTGCTTTTCTTAAGTAGAACATACAGATACGGGACTGTCCGATACCTCCACCAATGGTATATGGAAGTTTGTCATGCAAAACTGCTTTCTGAAAATCCATTTCAGAGCGTTCCATACATCCACTGACTTCCAGCTGGTGTTTTAAGGAAGCAGAATCTACACGAATTCCCATGGAAGAAAGTTCTAATGCAATATCAAGAACAGGATAATATACAATAATATCTCCATTTAATTCCCAGTCATCATAGTCTGGGGCACGGTTGTCATGAGGCTCTCCAGAAGCAAGTTTTTTACCAATCTGCATGATAAATACAGCTCCTTTTTCTCTGGCAATGGCATATTCTCTTTCTTTTGCAGTAGATTCAGGATAGAGATCTTCCAGTTCCTGGGAAGTGATAAAATAAATATCCTTTGGCAAAATTTCTTCAATATAATCGTACTGAATTGCCATGTATTTTTCCGTTTTTTTGATGGAAGAATATACAGTACGAACAACAGATTTCAAAGTGGCAATATTTCGTTCTTCATGGGTAATGATTTTTTCCCAGTCCCACTGATCCACATAAATGGAGTGGATATTGTCAATGTCTTCATCACGGCGAATAGCGATCATATCCGTATATAAGCCCTCTCCGTGGGAAAATCCATATTTTTTTAATGCATACCGTTTCCATTTTGCAAGGGAATGAACGATTTCAGCAGAATTATCTGGAATCGATTTTAAACCAAACTGCACGGGGCGTTCCACACCGCTTAAGTTGTCGTTGAGACCGGATTCTGGATTAACGAATAAAGGTGCAGATACGCGCAAAAGGTTTAATTTATCAGAAAGAGATTTCTGGAAGAAATCTTTGACGGTTTTTATTGCAATCTGTGTATCATGAAGATTTAAAGCCGGTTCATAATGTTCCGGAATAATAAATTGACTCATAAAGTGCCTCCTTGGTTTTCATTTGTTACGCCTGGCTCTGAATAATTATATAGTATATCAGATAATGGTGCATTTTCAAAGTGAAAAAGAAAAAACTTATAAGTGTTGCAATTGCATCTTTCTTTTTATGGTAAAGAATGATATACTGATAAAACAAAATATAGAAAAACAAGTAAAATAAAAACTATATATAGTAGTAAGGAGCAAGATATGGTATATATTATAAAAAAAGATGGGACAAAGGAAGAATTTAATGTAAGTAAGATTGTTCGTGCTGTTAATAAATCAGCAGAACGAGTAATGTATTCCTTTTCCGAAGAAGAAATTGCATTTATTTGTAAATATGCCACAGAGCAGGCAGAGAAACTGTCACAGAAGAGAGAAAATGGAATCCTTATTCAGGATATGCACAATATTGTAGAGGGTGCCTTGGAAAGTGTAAATCCTTCTGTAGCGAAAAGTTATAGAGATTACAGAAATTATAAAGTAGATTTTATTCATATGATGGATGAAGTTTATACAAAAAGTCAGTCTATTCGCTATATTGGTGATAAAAGTAATGCAAATACAGACAGTGCATTAGTTGCTACGAAAAGAAGTCTTATTTTTAATGAATTAAACAAAGAATTGTACCGGAAGTTTTTTATGAACAGAAATGAATTGCAGGCTTGTAAAGATGGATATATTTATATTCATGATCAGTCAGCACGTCTGGATACTATGAACTGTTGTCTGTTTGATGTGGCAGCTGTATTAAAGGACGGTTTTGAGATGGGAAACGTCTGGTATAATGAACCTAAAACACTGGATACTGCTTTTGATGTTATGGGTGATATTATCTTAAGTACAGCAGCACAGCAGTATGGTGGTTTTACGGTACCTGAAGTAGACAAAATTCTGGCACCTTACGCAGAAAAAAGTTACAAGAGATATTATGAAGAATTTTTGAAATATACAGATTCCTCCTGGCAGGGGACAGAAGAGATTGCAGAAAAATATGCATGGGATAAAGTATGCAGAGAATGTGATCAGGGATGGCAGGGAATTGAATACAAATTAAATACAGTAGGTTCTTCCAGGGGAGATTATCCATTTGTAACAGTTACCTTGGGACTTGGAACCAGCCGTTTTGAAAAAATGATTTCTATTTCTCTTCTTCATGTACATCGTGATGGTCAGGGAAAAGAAGGACACAAAAAACCAGTGCTATTCCCGAAAATCGTATTTTTGTATGATAAAAACATTCATGATACAGGATGTGAATGTGAAGATGTTTTTGAAGCTGGTATTGATTGTTCAGCAAAAACCATGTATCCTGATTGGTTGTCTATGAGTGGAGAAGGTTATATTTCCAGTATGTATAAGAAATATAAGAAAGTTATCAGTCCTATGGGATGTCGTGCATTTTTAAGTCCATGGTATGAAAGAGGTGGCATGGAGCCGGCAGACGAACAGGATGTACCAGTATTTGTGGGAAGATTTAATATTGGAGCTGTCAGTCTTCATCTTCCAATGATTCTTGCAAAATCAAGAGCAGAGAACAGAGACTTTTATGAAGTACTGGATTTTTATCTGGAAATGATAAGAAGTCTTCATAAACGAACCTATGATTATCTGGGAGAAATGCGGGCTTCTACCAATCCGTTGGCATACTGTGAAGGAGGGTTCTACGGTGGACATCTGCATCCACAGGATAAGATTCGTCCATTGCTTCGTCCTATGACGGCTTCTTTTGGCATTACTGCCTTAAATGAATTACAGGAACTATATAATGGAAAATCCATTACAGAAGATGGAGCATTTGCACTGGAAGTTCTTCAGTACATTAATGATAAAGTAAATGAATTTAAAAAAGAAGATCAGATCTTATATGCCATTTATGGAACACCAGCAGAAAGTCTTTGTGGACTTCAGGTGGAACAGTTCCGGAAAATGTACGGAATCGTTCGAGGGGTTTCTGACAGACCATATGTAAGTAATAGCTTCCATTGTCATGTGTCTGAAGATATAAGTCCGATTCAGAAACAGGATCTGGAAGGAAGATTCTGGGAACTTTGTAATGGTGGAAAGATTCAGTATGTACGCTATCCGGTAGATTATAATATTACAGCAATTCGTGCATTAATCCGCAGAGCTATGGACTTAGGTTATTATGAAGGTGTGAATCTTTCTCTGGCATATTGTGATGATTGTGGACATCAGGAATTGGAAATGGATGTGTGTCCGGTATGTGGTTCTACCAACCTTACAAAAATCGACCGTATGAATGGTTACCTTTCTTACAGCCGGGTTCATGGAGATACCCGTTTGAATGATGCGAAAATGGCAGAGATTGCAGATAGAAAATCTATGTAGGAGAACACCTTGGTTTTCTGGAAATAAAGGTAGGAAAATTTGGGGTTCTGTGGTAAGATAATAAGGATAGAGGAAACTTTCCATAAATATATCGGCGGAGAAAGATACTTCTCCGCCGATAATTATGAGAAAAGACAGGTGAAAGGGTGGAATGACATGATAGAAAAAAGCATAGTAAAACTGGTAGAATACGGACTTGCTACTGGTCTCATTCAAGATGAAGACAGATATTATACAGTAAATAAAGTTCTGGAATTATTGAAGATGGACGCCATTGATGACGCATCTTTGGAAGAAATTTTTGCTTTTGATAAAGCAGATCAGGCAGTAGTAGGAGAGTTGGAAACAATCCTTTCTGATATCTGTGATTATGCTTATGAGCAGGGAATTTTAGAAGAAAATACAGTAGGATATCGTGATCTTTTTGATACAAAAGTTATGAGTCTTCTGGTAGACCGCCCAAGTAATGTGATTAAAAAATTCTGGGAACTGTACAAGGAAGATCCTGTGAAAGCTACAGATGCACACTATAAATTTAGTCAGGATACAGACTATATCCGTCGTTACCGTATTGCTAAAGATATGAAATGGATCGCTCCTACAGAATATGGAGATCTGGATATTACCATCAATCTCTCTAAACCAGAGAAAGATCCAAAAGCTATTGCAGCAGCAAAACTTGCAAAACAGACATCTTATCCAAAATGTCTTTTGTGTGTACAGAACGAAGGCTATGCAGGACGTTTGAATCATCCGGCAAGACAGAATCACAGAATTATTCCAGTGACAATTAATAACAGTCAGTGGGGATTCCAGTATTCTCCATATGTTTATTATAATGAACATTGTATTGTATTTAATTCTCAGCATGTACCTATGAAAATTGAACGTGCAACATTTGCAAAACTGTTTGATTTTGTAAAACAGTTCCCACATTATTTTGTAGGTTCCAATGCAGACCTTCCGATTGTAGGTGGTTCTATTTTAAGTCATGATCATTTCCAGGGGGGACATTATGAGTTTGCTATGGCAAAAGCTCCTATCGAGAAAGAAGTTGTAATTCCAGGATTTGAAGATGTACAGGCAGGTATAGTAAAATGGCCAATGTCTGTAATTCGTATTAGTGGAAAAGACACAGATCGTCTTATCGAACTGGCAGACCGTATTTTAAAAGATTGGCGTGGATACACCGATGAAGAAGCGTTTATTTTTGCGGAAACTGATGGAGAACCACATAATACCATTACACCAATCGCAAGAAAACGTGGGGATCTGTTTGAGATGGATCTGGTATTGAGAAATAATATTACCACAGAAGAACATCCAATGGGTGTGTATCATCCACATGCACAACTGCATCATATCAAGAAAGAAAATATTGGTCTGATTGAGGTTATGGGTCTTGCTGTTCTTCCAGCACGTCTGAAAGGTGAGATGGAAGGACTTTGCAAAGCAATCGTGGCCGGAGAAGATCTTCGTGCAGATGCAGAACTGGAAAAACACGCTGACTGGGTAGAACAATTGAAACAGAAATATACTTTCACAAAGGAAAATGTGGAAGAAATCTTGAAAAAAGAAATCGGTATCGTATTCAAACAGGTTTTGGAAGATGCCGGTGTGTACAAATGTACAGAAGAAGGAAGAAAAGCATTTATGAGATTTATTAAAACTATTTAGTGGTATTGACAACAGTTTTTTACATGTTATAATGGAAAGTGCATATCGAGCCAATAGAAGGTTGCAGGAAAGTAGGCAGATGCCCGCCGAAGGAGTAATACTCTCAGGTGTCTTTAAAAAAGACAAGACTGTAATTGGATGGCCCGCTGGAGAATCCCATCAAAGGGTGCCGAAGGTGAAAGTAAGGAATTGTTTTGATTCTTTGCGAATCTCTCAGGCAAAAGGACAGTGTCATGCAGAAGAAATTTTCATGTATAGAAAAGTTCTATTTTGGATAGCATTCTTAAGTCCGGGGATTCATTCCTCGGACTTTTTTGTTTTGGGAAATGAATCTCTCATCTACAAGTTCTGTCTTACAGGGGAAAGAGGAAGAACGGTGTGCAAAATATATTTATTTGCGAGGAGAAAGAGATGAAATTTATCGGAGATGTAGTAAATTGTATTAACACATTTTTGTGGGACTACCTGTTGTTGTTTTTATTGGTCGGTGCAGGAATTGTGTTTACCTGTAGCTTGAAATTTGTTCAGGTACGTAAGTTTCAAGCAGGACTGAAAGCATTGTTTAAAGATTTTTCTTTTCATGGTAAGAATGGAGAAAATGGATTGAGTTCTTTCCAGGCTCTTACAACTGCCATTGCAGCACAGGTGGGAACGGGAAATATTGCCGGTGCTGCTACTGCCATTGCTTCCGGTGGAGCCGGTGCCATTTTCTGGATGTGGGTCAGTGCGTTTTTTGGAATGGCCACGATTTATGCAGAGGCTGTTATGGCACAGCACACCCGTCAGAAAAAGAACGGAGAAGTATTTGGTGGACCGGTTTATTACATACGTTATGCTTTTAAGGGGAAATTTGGAAAGTTTCTGGCAGGATTTTTCTCAGTTGCCATTATTCTTGCTTTAGGATTTATGGGAAATATGGTGCAGTCCAATTCTATCGGATCTGCTTTTGATGTTGCATTTCACATCAGTCCTTTGATTATGGGAATCTGTGTTGCAGTAGTAGCAGGTATTATTTTTATTGGCGGTATTAAGCGAATTGCCCATGTGACAGAAAAAGTTGTTCCTTTTATGGCGATTTTATATATTATCGGTTGTGTGACAATTCTGTGTATGTATTCTCATGGTGTAGTAGAAGCCATAAAATCTATTTTTGTAGGTGCTTTTGCACCGCAGGCAGTAGCAGGTGGTGTTCTTGGAGTAACAGTTCAGAAAGCCATGCATTATGGTGTTGCCAGAGGACTGTTTTCCAATGAAGCAGGTATGGGTTCTACACCCCACGCTCATGCAACAGCCAATGTAAAAAATCCGTGTGAACAGGGTGCAATTGCTATGATTGGTGTGTTTATTGATACATTTATCATTCTGACACTGACAGCACTGGTAATTTTGTCTACAGGTGTTGCAGGAAGCGGAAAGACTGGTTCTGCATTGGCACAGAGTGCTTTTGATACAGCATTTGGCTCTTATGGAAAGATTTTTATTGCTATTTGTTTGTTGTTCTTTGCTTTTACTACGATTATAGGATGGTATTACTTTGGTGAAGTAAATGTGCGTTATCTGTTTGGAGAAAAAATGGTAAAAGTGTATTCGGTTCTGGTATTGGGATTTGTAATTCTTGGTTCTGTGTTAAAAGTGGAACTGGTATGGGATATGTCAGATATGTTTAATGGTCTGATGGTACTCCCTAATCTGATCGGTCTTCTGGCCTGTACAGGTGTAGTAAGAAAGATAACCAAAGAGCATGAGAAAAATAAAAATTAAAGGGATATATATATAATGAAAAGGCCTGATGCTGTGTAAAACAGATCAGGCTTTTTCAATGTACGATTTTTAGTTTTGTGACACTGTCTTTTTTTCTAATTGATGTATAGCAATATAATATGCTATCCCAAGAGGAATTGTTGCACCAATCCATGCCAGCGGGTTGGAAAGGCAGGCACCGATAAAACCGAAATGTTCTGCAAGAATTAATCCGCTAAATGCACGCATAACCAGTTCCATAATACCTGCTATGGTAGGAATCAACACTTTTCCAAGCCCCTGGAGAGTAAAACGATAAATGAAAAGCAGAGCAAGAATGAAATAGGTACAGCCGGTGATGATTAGATAGGTATGGGAAAGTTGAATCACACCGGTTTCCTGACTGCTGACAAATAGAGTAATTAATTTGCGACCAATTAGAATGAGCAGAATTCCAAATGCGATACTATAAGTACAGGAAAGAAAAATACATTGGGTAACTCCTTTTCGAATACGGTCAATTTTTCCAGCACCATAGTTTTGTGCAGAGTAGGTGGCCATAGCTATACCAAAAGAATTAGTAGGCATGGTAGCAATGGTTTCAATTTTCTGAGCAGCAGTATAAGCAGCTACGGAGGTTGCCCCCAGACGATTCAGTGCAAATTGAAGAATCAGAGAGCCAATGGCAATGATGGAAGACTGAAATGCCATTGGCAGGGCAGTGATTAAATGAATACGCAGATTTTGGCTGTTCCAGCGAAAATCACTTTTGCGCAGCCATAACAGGTCCATCTTTTTTTGGATAAAAAGAATACATAAAATACCAGATAAAAGCTGTGACAAGACCGTGGCAATCCCAGCACCGGCTACACCTGTGTGGAAAACAAGGATGAACACCAGATCCAACACTATATTTACCATACAGGTGAAAATCAGAAAATAGAGAGGTGTTTTACTATCTCCTAATGCACGTATCATATTGGATAACAGGTTAAACAAAACGATAGCTGGAATTCCCAAAAATATAATACGTAAATAAACATCGGCATCATGAATGATTTCGGAAGGTGTCTGTAAAAGTTTTAGCAGAGGATAGGTGAGAAGGACAGAGATAACAGTAAGCAGGATAGTTGAGATGCAACTGATTATAATACTGACAGCAAAACTTCTGCGTACGCCATCATAATCACCAGAGCCAAATTTTTGTGCAGTGATAATGGAAAGTCCACTTGTGAGACCACCTACGAATCCTAAAATCAGAAATGTGATTCCTCCCGTACATCCAACAGCTGCAAGTGCATGAACACCTATGGTTCTTCCTACGATCAAAGTATCCGCCATACTATAGAGCTGCTGGAAAATATTCCCTGCAATCAGGGGTAAAGAAAATGATAAAATGAGAAGAAGAGGTTTCCCCTTAGTCAGAGTTTTTGTCATAAAGTTTATCTCCTTTGTAGTATGATTTCAAAAAAAGAAGCAGGAAAAAAGAAAACGGACTCCGCAGAGTCCGTTTTCTATAAATTACAAAATTATGGATTAGAACAGTCCTGTAATCTTTCCTGTTTCGTCTACATCAATTTTTTCAGCAGCCGGAACTTTTGGAAGTCCTGGCATTGTCATGATGGCTCCGAGCTACAATGAAACCAGCTCCTGCAGATATTTTCAGTTCGCGGACCGTTACCTCAAAATCTGTTGGTGCTCCCAGTTTGGTCTGGTCATCGGTCAGACTGTACTGTGTCTTAGCAACACAGATCGGGCAGTTGCCAAAGCCCAGGTCTTCTAACTGTTTTGCCTGTTTCTTTGCTGCTGCTGTAAGAACGACACGGTTTCCACCATATACTTTCTGAACAATCTGATTCAGTTTATCTTCAATGGTTCCATCCAGCTCATAGGCATAGCTGAAATCATTTGGTTCTTCTACCAGACGGATGACTTCTTCTGCCAGTTTCATGCCGCCTTCGCCGCCTTTTGCCCATACTTCGGAAAGTGCAACGTTAACTCCAAGTTCTTTACATTTTGCTTCTACCAGATCCAGCTCTGCTTTTGTATCCGTAGGGAATGCATTGATAGCTACTACACATGGCAGTTTGTATACGTTTTTGATCGTGCTTACATGTTTCAGAAGGTTTGGAATTCCTTTTTCCAGTGCTTCCAGATTTTCATTGTTCAGATCTGCTTTTGCAACTCCTCCGTTGTATTTCAGTGCACGGACTGTTGCAACGATAACAACTGCATTTGGATGCAGGTCTGCCATACGGCATTTGATATCCAGGAATTTCTCTGCTCCAAGATCTGCTCCGAATCCGGCTTCTGTGATAGCGTAATCTGCCAGACGCATAGCCATCTTGGTAGCTGTTACGGAGTTACATCCATGTGCGATATTTGCAAATGGTCCACCGTGTACGATAGCTGGAACGTGTTCCAGTGTCTGTACCAGGTTTGGTTTCAGAGCATCTTTCAGAAGTGCAGTCATAGCTCCTTCTGCATGAAGATCTCCGGCTGTTACCGGTTTCTGTTCAGATATTTTTCCGTAAGTATATCCAATGATAATGTTGCTCAGACGTTTTTTCAGGTCATTAATATCACTTGCCAGACACAGAACTGCCATGATCTCGGATGCTACTGTAATATCATAGCCGTCTTCTCTTGGCATTCCGTTTGTTTTTCCACCAAGTCCGTCAACCACACATCTTAACTGACGGTCATTCATATCCACACAGCGTTTCCATGTGATCTTTCTAGGGTCGATGTTCAGTGCATTTCCCTGGAAGATATGGTTATCGATCATAGCTGCCAGCAGGTTGTTTGCTGCTCCGATGGCATGGAAGTCACCGGTAAAGTGCAGGTTGATATCTTCCATAGGAACAACCTGAGCATGTCCGCCGCCGGCTGCTCCTCCTTTTACACCAAAAACAGGTCCTAAAGATGGCTCTCTTAAAGCGACCATGACTTTTTTGCCCATTCTCTGCATAGCGTCTGCAAGACCTACGGTTGTTGTTGTCTTTCCTTCACCAGCTGGTGTTGGGTTGATGGCTGTAACAAGAATCAGTTTTCCATCTTTTCCTTCTGTTTCTCTTAATAAATTATAATCAATCTTTGCTTTGTACTTTCCGTACTGTTCCAGGTATTTTTCGTCGATACCTGCTGTTTTTGCAACTTCTGTGATTGGCTGCAT
>RCNH01000938.1_pt1 | contig 10824 bp, 12 predicted proteins | sample 2041161 | NCBI WGS metagenome assembly RCNH01 (sample SAMN09708215, study PRJNA481090) | Feces metagenome, whole genome shotgun sequencing project. | biome: feces | host: Leptonychotes weddellii | place: Antarctica: Sion Island | collected 2010-03-01
GAGCCCCGTCTGGAAGAAGATGAAATTTTTGTTTGCACCCTGGTGAATTTTGCAAAGAAAAACGAGGGTACGCCCTTAATCCTGGTCAGCTGCGCAGATGGTTATACCATTCTGCTGGCACGCAACCGGGAAGCTTTGGCCCCCTATTATCACTTTGCCTGCCCGGAGCTGGACACGGTTCTGGCACTGGATCTGAAGGAAAACTTTTATAAAGCCTGCGAAAAGCATGGTCTTTCCTATCCCAAAACAGCAGGCTGCACCGCGGCAGATTACAAAACGGTAGAACTGCCGTTCGACTTTCCCTGCATCATCAAACCCAGCAACAGCATGGAATACTGGAACTGCTCTTTCCCGCACAAGAAAAAGGTTTTTCTGGCCAACAATCAAGAGGAGTTCGATGCCATCACCGCCGCCATCTATGGCAGCAGCTATCAGGACAGCCTGATTTTGCAGGAATACATTCCCGGCGATGACAACTGTATGCGTGTGCTGAACTGCTACTCCGGCAAAGACCGCAAGGTCAAGCTGATGGCTCTGGGCCGGCCTCTGCTGGAGGAGCAAACCCCCGAAGGCATTGGCAACTATGCTGCCATTTTGTCTGTAAAAGATGACGATCTGATGCAGAAGATGAAGGCCTTTCTGGAGGATATGGGCTGGGAAGGCTTCTCCAATTTCGACATGAAGTATGACAGCCGCACCGGCGAATACAAATTGTTTGAAATGAATCCCCGCCAGGGCCGCAGCAGCTTTTTTGTAACCGGCAGTGGTTATAATCTGGCCAAGTGGCTTGTAGAGGATGTGCTGGAACACAAGGAGCAGGGTCTGACCATTGCGGACACGCAGCATCTGTGGATGATTGCTCCCTTTGGTGTTATCACCCGCTACCTGAAAGACCCGGAACTGCTCGGACAGGCCCGCGCTCTTAAAAAGGCCGGAAACTGCACGCACCAGCTGTTCTGCAAAGAAGATTTTTCCTGGAAGCGCCTGATCTGGTACGCCAAGAGTCAGCTGAATTATTATCGTAAAACCGCCAAATACTATGGCAACAAAAGTTTGAAAGGATAACGCATATGTGTGGTATCGTGGGCTTTGCAGCGGCAAAGCTGGAACGTGAAGAAGCAAAACGCACCGTCAAGGCCATGGCTGATCTGATCATCCATCGCGGTCCGGACGGTGAAGGTTATTTCGTGGACGACCAGGTGGCTTTGGGCCATCGCCGTCTGTCCATTATTGATCTCGAGGGCGGCAAGCAGCCCATGTACAATGAGGATGGCAGCATCGTTTGTGTGCTGAACGGTGAAATCTACAACTTCATGGATCTGCGCAAGGATCTGGAAGCTGCCGGTCATGTATTCAGCACCCATTCCGACACTGAGGTGCTGCTGCACGGCTATGAGGAATGGGGCAAGGAACTGCCCGCCAAGCTGCGCGGTATGTTCACCTTTGTCATCTGGGACCAGAACACCAAAACCATGTTCGGTGCCCGTGACATCTTCGGCATCAAGCCTTTCTATTACTACAATCAGAACGGCAACTTCATCTTTGGCAGCGAAATCAAGAGCTTCCTGCCTCACCCCGGTTTTGTAAAAGAGCTGAACGAAGAACGCCTGCCTGAGTACCTGTCCATTGAATACATTCCCAACGAGGAAACGATGTTCAAAAACGTGTACAAGCTGCCCGGCGCTCATATGTTCACCTGGAAGAACGGCGAGCTGACTCTGGAGCGCTATTTCTCCATTAAATACCATGTGGATGAGAGCAAAACGCTGGAAGAGTGGGAGCAGGCAATCACCGATACCTTTGCCGAAAGCGTAGCCGCTCATCAGGTTGCCGATGTAGAGGTTGGCTGTTTCCTGTCCAGCGGTGTGGATTCCAGCTTTGTTGTCAACGAAGTTGCAAAGGGAACTCCGCATGTAAAAAGCTTCAGTGTGGGTTATGCCGAGGAAAAGTACAGCGAACTGCCTTATGCGCAGGCTTTCAGTGCTGAAATCGGTGTTCCCTGCATCAGCAATCAGGTTAGTGCAGAGGAATTCTTTGAAGCCAACAAAACCATTCAGTGGTATCTGGACGAGCCCATGCCCAACCCCAGCGAAGTACCGCTCTATTTCCTGACCAAAAACGCCGCCAAGCACGTGAAAGTGGTTCTGAGCGGTGAAGGTGCCGATGAGCTGTTCGGCGGCTATCCCATGTACTGCCAGGCTGTGCATTTCTCCGATTATAACAAGATCCCCCGGCCTGTGCGCAAAGCTGCCGCCAAGATCGCCAACCATCTGCCTGCCTTTAAGGGCAAGCGCTTCATCGTGCGCGGCGGTATGGAGCCCTGGCAGCGTTTCATGCGTGCAAACTACGTGTTTGCCACCCCCGCTGAGCGCGATAAATACCTGAAAAAGGATTACGGCAGTAAAAAGCCTGAGGAATGGTTCAAGCCCTATTTCGATCAGGTGAAGGACCTTGACGAGCCCACGCAGCTGCAGTGGGTGGATATGCACACCTGGATGCTGTACGATATTCTGCTGAAGGCCGACCGCATGAGCATGGCTAACAGCCTGGAACTGCGTGTGCCTTTCCTGGACCGCAATGTGCTGGACCTGGCTTTGCAGATTCCTCAGCGTTTCCGCAGCGGCAAGGAAGAAACCAAGATTGCCCTGCGTGGTGCCGCTTTGAAGCAGCTGCCGCCCAGTGTGGCACAGCGCAAGAAGCTGGGCTTCCCCGTGCCTTTGAACGACTGGCTGCGTCAGGACAAATACTACAACATGGTACGTGAAGCCTTTGAGGGTGATATCTGTGCCAAGTTCTTCAATGTACCGGCCTGTCTGGAGCTGCTGGAAGCTCACAAGAACGGCACAGCCGGTACCAACAGCATGACCCAGATCTGGAGCATTTACAGCTTCATTCTGTGGTACGAGCAGTTCTTTGTTCTCCGCTGATTTATCTGACAAAAGCCCCTGCTGCAAAAAACGCAGCAGGGGCTTTCTTCGTTCCGAAAATCATGGGATATCCTTCTGAAAGGACTTGTATATCAGCCAATGCACGCTCTCTTTACAGCGCGATGCTGTTCGTTGCCTGCATCTGCATAAAGAAAACGGATTGTATGAAATTCATACAATCCGTTTAGCTTTTTTACTGTTCAAAGGCAGTGCCCTATGAGATGCGCTGCTTTCCGGCTTGCGCGATCAATCCTTCTTGGAGGGCTCCTTTTTGCCGAAGTACATATAGACCTGGCAGGGAATCATGCCGTTATACAGCTTGCGGCGGCGGTTTGCCTTAGCGCCAAAATGCTTTTCAAAATCAGAATCCGCAGTGATCACATACAGGCCCTGAGGAGTGCTGGCCTGGATTCGCTGGCCCAGAGTAGTAGCCAGTGCAGCTGCGGTGTCCAAATCGCCCAGACGCTCACCATACGGGGGGATCGTCAAAACGATGCTCTGGCTGCCGGGCACAAAATCCTTTACATCTGCAACTTCAAAGTGGCAGCGATCACCCACGCCTGCCAGCTTGGCATTGCGGGTAGCCAGTTCCACTGCGGCGGGATCAATGTCAAAGCCGCGGCCCTCAAAGGCTGCATCCAGGCGAACCTCCGACAGGCACTTTTCACGCTGCTGAGCCCAAATGCTTGCAGGCACAAAATTGTAGTGTTCTGCCGCAAAACGGCGGCGCAGGCCCGGAGCAATATTCAGGGCCTTCTGTGCGGCCTCAATCACCAGAGTGCCGCTGCCGCAGAAAGGATCTTCTACAAAGCTGTCGCGGCGCACGCGGCCCAGATCGGCAATGGCAGCTGCCAGTGTCTCCTTGATGGGCGCTCCGGTGGCATTGCGGCGATAGCCGCGCTTGTGCAAACCATCACCGGTGGTGTCCAGCATGACCTCCACCACATTTTTGCGGATCGAGAAGCGAATCCGATACTGGCTGCCGCTCTCGGGAAGCATACTTACATGGTGACCCTTTTTCAGGCGCTCAACAACTGCCTTTTTTACAATGCTCTGGCAGGCAGGCACACTGGACAGGGTGCTGGACAGCGAAGAACCCTTTACCGGGAACTCTGCATCGGCAGGGATCAGATCTTCCCAGGCAATGGAATATACACCGTCAAACAGTTCATCAAAGGTGGTAGCTTTATAGGTCTTCAGCAACAGCAGCACGCGCTCTGCACAGCGCAGATTCAGGTTAGCTGCTGCGATCATTTCAGGGCCGCCGGAAAAAGCAATGCGGCCATCGGTAACCTGCACGTCCTCGGCGCCCAGACGGCGCACTTCAAAGGCAGCAGTGGCTTCCGTGCCAAAATAGCAAGGGGCAATCAAACGATATTTCAAGAGGGTTCCTCCATCTATGTTCAGTGCACAGTTCGTTATGTCTGCACTCCTGGATTTTTGCGTACTTTTTTAGTATACCATCTTTTGCAGGTTCTGCGCAATGGATTCCGGCAAAACTTATGGTGCAAAAAAGCGGGCCGTCCAATGGGCGGCCCGCAAAAATGCAATTAGACTCAGCGCTCCGGCACCAGCAGTCCATAACCGCCATCTGCGCGGCGATATACGACCTGCACCATGCTGGTTTCGATATCCAGGAACACATAGAACGTGTGTCCCAACAGATTCATCTGGAGAATTGCTTCCTCTACACTGCACGGCTTAACCGAGAAATGTTTCTCGCGGATGACCTGATATGCCTCGTCCTCCATCGGCTCCTCAGCAGGCACTGCCTCTACAGCAGCCTTGGTCAGGCGGTCGCCCAGACGCTTGCGGTTTTTCACCACACGTCTGGTCAGCAGATCAACAGCGTCATCCAGAGCATCTTCCATGCGATCGGCCATTTTTTCGGCACGGACAACAAAGCCTTTATCCCGCACGGTGACTTCCACTGTCTGACCACTCTTTTCTACGGTAACCGTAACCTGCGCTACGGCCTCATCCGAAAAGAATTTGTCCAGTTTTGCAAGTCTGTGCTCCACTTTTTCGGTAAAGCTGGGTTTCAGGCTGACTTTTCGACCGGTACATGTGATTTTCATACGCTGTGCCTCCTTATGCGGCAGAACAGATAAGCTGTTCTGTCTTTCTTGCCCTCATTATAGCACATCAAGTTCCACATTTGTTAATTTTTTTGTACATTTTTGATAATTTTTATTTTTTCTGCATCTTGTGACGCTTTTCCGCAAAAAAGGCCGTTTCACGGGAGACTCCGTGAAACGGCCTTTAAAAGTTCATAAATCAGCGCCGGCGAGTATAACCGCCACCGCGGCGAGCCTCGGTCACGCGCTTCAGATCCGCATTGTTCTCTTCGCTGCGGGTCTTCCAGCGAGCCATCATGTCCTCAAAGCTCATGTCGCCCTGAGGCTGCTGAGGCTTGGGCTGCCATACACGGCCCGGATCGGAACGACCGCTCCGATTGCCGCCCTGACCACCGGGACGAGGGCCGCCCTGACGGGGACCATTGCCGCGGGGTGCGCCACCCTGACGGGGACCGCGGGGGCTGCGCTCCGGAGGAGGCAGAGTCCGCTTAATGGACAATGCAATCTTGCCATCCTCAGCGATGTTGATAACCTTGACCTTCACGGTCTGACCCTCAGACAGAACCGTGTCCAGATCCTGAATGAACTCATTGGATACTTCCGAAATGTGCACCATGCCGGTCTTGCCTTCCGGCAGAGCCACAAATGCGCCAAACTTCTTAACGCCAGTGATTTTACCTTCTACGATGCTTCCAACCTCTAACTGCAACGCCTGAAACCCCCAAAATTCTTTGACTGCGATGGTCCGCGAGACAGAGGCTTCGCAGTTTCCCCTGCCCGTACTTACTTTACTTGCCGCTCATATCCACAAAAACGCGTTCGTTGGGTTTTGCATATCCCAGCGTATCTCGAGCCACCCGCTCTACAATGTCCATATCACTGCCATTTTCCAGAATACGGGACAGCTCTGCGTTTTGGGCCTGCTGCACGGTTAGCTGATTCTGCATATCCTGCAGTTGCTGGCGCTTTGCACTGATGGCCATCTGATTGATTACCAGGTGCACCACCAGATAAGCACCTAAAATCAGTGCTCCCAATTCAACCAGTACCTTCGGCAAGAGCTTCGGTCTTTTTTGGTTCTGCACAAAGCACAGCTCCCTTCCACGCCGCGGCATTTTAACTGAAATTCACTGTCTGAGCAAGCTTCAGTTACCTTGAATTATACAATATTCTGCCCTGCTTTTGCAACTGCTTTTGCTGTTGTTTTTTGTGACATTTGCTTCTTTTACGCTTTGCTTTCTGCTTTACCGCACTCAGCAGGCGCTTTTGCAGCAGCAACAGCGGTTTGCAAAGGAGCAGCCACAAGAGCAGCAGCGGAAGACTTACAAGCCATTTCAGAAAACACTGCACCGCACGGCTGGCCGGTGCAAGCACCAAAAAATAACCGCCCAGCCCACACAAAACGCCTGCTGCCATATACCAGCGCACAACGCCACTGGCACTGCGGCCCGCAGCAAAACTGCACAGCAATACGGCTGCAAGCAAAAATGCCGCCACATCCAGTACAAAGCATACCACTCGGCTGCTGCCCAGCAAAAAGCGTCCACAGTCATACAGGGCCGCCAGCAAAAAGCCCAGCCCCAGGCAGCACATCACATCGGCTGCGGCCAGGGGCAGGGCCGCCTGGGCCACCATTGTGCCTTACCGCACCAGCCGCTTGAAAAAGCCGCCGGAGTTTTGTCTGGTATCGCTGTACTGCAGATAATCGATTTGCCCGTAAATTTTCAGTTCGCCGGTTTGAATGGACAGCTCACTTACCTGCAGTTCTTTGCCGCCCACCATCAACGTCCCCTGCTGAGTTTCCAGTGTTGCGCCGTTTTCATCATAGCTGACAATACGGGTAACACCTGTTACCGTCATGGTGCGGCGGTCTTCCACAATCAGATTGTGGGGTGTGCGGGGCACTGCCGCTGTTTGCTGCGGCTGTGCAACAATTTTTGTTTGCATCTGTATTCCACCTGCCTTTATGGCAGTGTATGCGCCCGCTTACCCATTCTAGACCGGCTCAGCCGTCGATAATCTCGTACATTTCCCGGGCTACATCCTTACCCGCAGGCGCATCTACAGAGAGCACGCGCACACGCACCGGGCGATTGCCAAACGTGATTTCGATTTCGTCGCCCACTTTCACAGCATAACTGGCCTTGGCCGCCTTACCGTTTACCAGAATGCGGCCTGCATCGGCCACTTCGTTTGCCACTGTGCGCCGTTTAATCAGCCGGCTTACCTTGAGATATTTGTCAATTCGCATTTCTGTTCACCTCTTTTGCTGCATTTTATCAGATTTTTATGATTCCAACAAGTGTGTATGCAAAAAGCGTCCGGCCCAATGGGCACGGACGCCGAATGCGCAAAAAATTTCAGCAGCTTACTTTGCCACTGCGTCACGCAGGGCCTTGCCAGCCTTGAAAGCGGGAGCCTTGGAAGCTGCGATTTCGATGGTTTCGCCAGTGCGGGGGTTACGGCCGGTGTGAGCTGCACGCTCGCGCACCTCAAAAGTACCGAAGCCCACCAGGGAAATCTTGTCGCCCTGAACCATGGCAGCGGTCAGTGCATCCAGTGTTGCGTTCAGAGCCTTCTCGGCATCTTTCTTGGTCAGTTCCGCATTTTCAGCGATCTGAGCGATCAGTTCAACTTTAGTCATGTGGTATTACCTCCAACTATGATTCATCTTATCACAAAAATCTATCCAGTAACGGGAGCTGTTGCCCGTAGACTGTCTTTATTTAGCTTGCTGCCACAGCGCGTCCAGCTGTGCAGAAGTTAAATCTTTCAGTTCCATCCCCTGCTGCTTTGCCAGCTGTTCGCAGGAAATCACACGCGCCATAAAGCGATCCGTGCTTTTATCCAGCGCATCCTCCGGGTCCACCTGTGTCAAGCGGGCCGCATTCACTGTACCGGACAGCAGTGCGCCCACCTGCTCCTGCGGATTTTCGCCAGCCTGCACTGCTTTGCGCAGCGCACCGATCTGCTGCTCCAGCAGTTCCAGCGCGGTGTCCAAATCCGGGCAGGCAACGCCGTATCGAGCAGCCCGCTTCTGCGTTTTGGCTGCACGCATCAGGGCCGGCAGGCTCACCGGAATACTTTCCAGATCTGCCTGCGCCGTATCCCGGTTCTTCTCTTTATTCTTGAGCAGATCCCAGGCATTTATTACCTCATCCGTTGACTGCGTGCCGGCGTTGCCAAACACGTGCGGATGCCGGGCAATCATTTTTTCGCAGACGCCGCTGCATACGTCCTCAAACGTAAACGTGCCTTTTTCGCACTCCATCTGGCTGTGCATGACTACATGCAGCAGCACATCACCCAGTTCTTCACACAGCAGCTCGGCATCCTTTTGGTCAATGGCATCCAGCACCTCGTAGGTTTCCTCCACGAAGCTCATACGGATGGACTCATGCGTCTGTTCCCGATCCCACGGGCAGCCGCCGGGCGAACGAAGAATCCGCACTACCTGCAGCAAATCCTGCATATCATACCGATCCTTAGGAGTGAATTCTACCATACTAGCCTCCCGCTGTATTTTGACAGTGTAACATTTATTTTACCCCAAAAATTGGCCTGTTGCAAGCCTTTTTTCCAAAATCCAGGGTCTTCGGTGCACAGAAAAGGCGGCCGAAACGGCCGCCTTGCAAACCTGTATCTTTATTCAAAGTTATTTCTCTTTGGGGTCTATAAACAGAACCAGCGCACGGCCCTTTTTATAATTGTGCCCCACACCCATTACAAAACAGGGCATCCTGGGATACTGCTGTTCCACACTGGGGGCAAAATCGAGCAGCTTCAGCTGCTTCAGGCTCAACAACCTGAGTTTCCTCGGTCTCTTCGCTCTGCAAACCCTCCTGCGCGCGCAGATCATCAATCTGCTGCTCAATGGCTGCAATGGATTCGATGTACTTATTTACCAAAGGCTTATTCTCTTCGCCATTGCGGGCCAGGCTGTAAACCAGAGCACCCAGCTGACGCTGTGCTTTACTCAGCTGATTCTGTGCCGCAGCCAGATCCAACTGCTTTTTGCCCTTCTGAGCCAGATCTTTGGCGCCCTGCTGTACGGTGTCCACCATGGCGCTGCCCTTTTGCAGGATTTTATCAAAATCGATCGTCATATTAAAGCACCTCACTTATGGCCGGCCGGCCTTTTTGTACATTATACCCTTTTTGACAGGGGATCACAACTGCTGAACAAAAATTCACATTTTCGGCACAATCAGCCGCCAATGAACTCCCGCAGCATACTGGTGCTGGGAATCAGCTCGGCAGGGATTGCATCAAACAGTGCAAATCGACCCGCCAGCTCATTCAGCTTTTCGCAGTTGGGATCTCCCTCCGGCAGAGCACCTGCCAGCGGTGTGATAAAGGGTGCCAGAGCACAGACTTCGTAGCTGAAGGAGGTATCCAGCAGCAGATCGGCCTCACTCTTGAACACCTTGATGAACTGATCTTCGCCTGCACAGACCCGATCCCACATTCCAATGGTCTTTTCCAGGCTGTGACCGCGGAATTTATAGTCGCGGACCATGCGGCGGGCCAGGCGAATGTCCCGTGTGGGCAGTACACGCTGCCCTCTGTGAGAATACTCTTCGCGCAGGCCTGCGTATACCTTGTACACACTGCCCTTGGGCAGGCCCTCAATCATGATGGGATTCAGAGCATGGATGCCTTCCACAATGCAGATACCGCCGGGCAGATCCAGATGTTCGGTTTTGTCCGAGCGGCTCTCGGTGGGAAAATCGAAAATAGGCAGATCTGTTTTGCCGGTATGAATCAGCTCGCTCAGGCAGCGATGAATCTCATCCACATCCAGTGCTGTAACATTTTCATAATCCTTGGTGCCGTCCGGCAGACGGGGATACTGATCCTTATTCTTATAGAAGTTATCCAGGCTGACCACCTTGCTGGGACAACCCCGGTTGCTCAGCGCTGCTGCCAGTTTGTGCGCAGTGGTAGTTTTGCCGGACGCTGACGGTCCGGTAAGCATAACAATGCGGCAATCCTCAGCCAGAATTTCGCTGGCCGCTGCGTGAATGCGGCTTTCGTACTCAATTTCGCAATGGGAGATAAAGCTCTGGGCGCTTTCTGCTGCCGTATTGACCAGGCTGTTCTCCACCAGGCGTTTAGGAATCCATATAGCGGGCATAGAACTCTGTCACTCCTTTTTTCCGGTCCAGAACCGTCTGGAAGCCTTCCAGATAGTCCTGCGGATATTTGTAATTGAAAATACGCTGGATACGGTCACCGCCGGGCTGACGCAGCTTGGTGGAGCCGCCCGCACCGGCAGAAAGGATGCTGTGCACCTCTTCCATAATAAAAATATTATACAGGCCCTCATATCCGGGCTTGCACCAACCGGTATTCTCCAGATTTTGCAGGGTATTCTTCTGCCGATACAGATAATACGGCACATATCCCGCATCCGCCAGAGCCGTGCACTTGTCCAGCATGGCAGCTACGTCGGCATAATCCTCATGACGCTGCTCAATTACCAGATTCGAGGCCCGCTTCAGGGTCAGGGTGTGCACAGTAATGTTCTCGGGATTGAGTGCAATCGCCTGGTTCAGGCTGCGCTCAAAGCCCTCTACGGTATCGCCGGGCAAGCCGGCAATCAGATCCATATTGATGTTGGTATGACCCACGGCACGGGCTGCCGCAAAGCAATCCAGAATATCCTGTGCGGTGTGCTTGCGGCCGATACGGGCCAGCACTTCATCGCTGAAGGTCTGCGGATTAATGGAAATGCGGGTTGCCCCGTATTCTTTGAGGACAGCCAGCTTTTCGGCATCGGTGCAATCAGGCCGACCTGCCTCTACGGTATACTCTTC
>RCNH01001285.1_pt1 | contig 10824 bp, 12 predicted proteins | sample 2041161 | NCBI WGS metagenome assembly RCNH01 (sample SAMN09708215, study PRJNA481090) | Feces metagenome, whole genome shotgun sequencing project. | biome: feces | host: Leptonychotes weddellii | place: Antarctica: Sion Island | collected 2010-03-01
TTCATGACAGATACTAACCGAGAGAAGAAATTATTAAAACCAGGCACCATCGTATCCCATTTCAAAAGAGATCTGACCTCCAGTACAGATCCCTTTCAATATTTGTACGAAATAACAGGCGTATGTCTACATAGTGAAACCATGGAAGAGCTTGTCGTATATAGAGCGCTATATGGAACAAAAAAATTATACTGTCGTCCTAAGGACATGTTTTTAAGTCTTGTAGACCGTGAAAAATATCCGGATGCAAAACAGACCTATCGCTTCGAATATTATTGTAATTCTTTTTCTGAAATATAATAAAAAATGCGTACCGCAAATATGGTACGCATTTATTATTCTTCGTTAATGTTCAAAATATTTTTCAACAAACCTGTCTATTTTTTCTGCATACAAATCTGATGATGTGTACATACTTTCAATGTGTCTTGTATTAGATGGAAAGAAATAATCTTTTTCTCCCTGATACAATTCATACAATTCCGGTCCATTTTCAAAAGGAACAAGCTTATCATCTCTTCCATGCACAAACAACATTGGAATTTTTGATTTTTCAAGACTCTTCGTCACATCAGAATCATCCAGGTCATATCCCGCAAAAATCTTATTGATCCATCGAAGTGGCTGATACATAGGTCCTACCTGATGTTTAAGCGAAGCTTTTGCATTTTTATAACCACTGTCTTCTATAATAAATTTTACATTGGAAGGACACTTGCTGCTCATCTGCATTACTGTTGCCCCACCCATAGAAAATCCATGAAGTATGATCTGAATATCGTCCCCAAACTTTTTCTTCAGAAAATCAATCCATTGAAGACAATCCTTTGTTTCTAATATATCAAATCCGATATAGTTTCCTTTACTTTCTCCAGAAGCAGTATGATCACAACAAAAAACATCAATCCCGCGTTTTTTATAGTACTCATAATACATTCCCGCAGTGTCAGCATGTTCTGAGCGATATCCATGGACAATAAAAGCAATTTTCTTTCCTTCTGCACCAAATGGATAATAAAACCCTTTTAATTCTTCTCCTCTTTCGGATTTCATTATACATTCTTCATGATAGCGCTTTCTAAGTCTGTCCGCAGCCGCATTTTTTACACGATAATAATTTTCTTCATGTCCTTTTGTATCAAACAAAAGGGAAAACAATGCTGAACTTTTTCTACAAAATACATAGCGATAAAGTTCTTCTGTCATAACTGCTGTTCCTATTGCCGGAACAGCCAGTAATCTTTTTGTTCCTTTTTTCATTTTATTCCTCTCTTATTTCACCGGAAGCATTGCCCCTATACTTGCAAGCAATGTACATATAACAACAAAAATCTGGAACGGCAATGTGCCGAATTTCCCTACAAGTTCAGATGAGTGATGCCTTTTTCTCGACAAATTATATGCCACGATAATTCCTACTCCTGTGACAACCTGAATGATACTTGCAAATCTTGTAAATCCTACAAAAGTTGATGCACCGAAAAATGCAATGACAAGACATGGAAGGGATGCCACAAGCCAGCTTAAACGGATATTCCAATGGGTCTGCTCATGGACAATGTCACGCAGATTTAAGGTATTTGCCCAAAATGAAGTTGCCAGTGCCATCAGTGTAAATATGTAGCCGATCACACTTACCCATCCACCTAGATGAGCTGCCAGATCCACAAGTGCTCCGTCTTCCGAAATATTTTTTCCTGCTCCTAAAAGAGTCATGATCGTGATCATAAGGATCAGACCAACATTGATGGCAAGTCCGGTTGCAATCGATGCACGGATCTTTTTGATATCACCTTCTAATCCTTTTACAACCTGTGGTGTAGACATAACTGCTGACAGTGAAAAAGCAACCATGCTATAAAGAGCAAGTACATTTGTAATTCCATGCCAACTTGTTGGAAGGGCGCTCATCTCTGACATCAATGTGGCGATAAGAAGTATACCGATCACACCAATCATCGAACTGACTGCAAGCTTTTCACAAATGCCCACGAGCTTCATCCCGATAAATACAACTCCTGCACCAATCACATAAAAAATAATCATGCCGACTGCATCCGGAAGACCAAACCAGGAACGAAACACCGCTGCTGCTCCTGTAAGAAATGCACTGACATTTACGATCACAGAAATCCCAAGTGTAATAAAAGCTGTCCATGTAAGTATCTTCTTAATCTTCCCTGAGAAAAGTTCCGCATCCAGACAGCTGATAAACTGCGCACCATCATTATTATATGATAATTCTGCAATAATAAGGTGCAGGACTACATTAAACAAATAGCAAAAGGCAATGATCAGTAAAATCTCCCGCATACTATTGTGTGCTGCCAGAAACGGAACTGATAATATTCCCGAACCTACACCATGTCCTACAATAATACTTGTAGCCTCAAAAAATGTAAGCTTTGATTCTCCCTGTATCTTTTTCATTTTTTCCTCCCTGTACTTAAAATCCTATTGAAAATATTATAATCGACCGCTCATAAAAGTGTCAAGAAATATGCTTGTTCCCATTGTTTTCCATGGCAAATAGGACTATAATTTAGACGTTATATTTAAAATGTAAAATCGGGGAGAACTTCAGATGAAATGTAGAAATTATGGGCATCGTGGATTCAGCGGATGCTATCCAGAAAATACAATGCTTGCTTTTAAAAAAGCTTTAGAAGCAGGCTGTGAGGGAATTGAATTAGACGTACATTTAACAAAAGATGATCACCTTGTCATCATTCATGACGAAAAGATCAACCGCACCTCTGATCAAAGCGGTCTTGTCAAAGATATGACTTATGAAGAACTGTGCAAAGTGGATTTTTCCTACAAATATGCCGGACAATTTGGCTTTCAGAAAATTCCTACACTAAGAGAATATTTTGAACTTGTGAACGACAAAGATATTATTACCAACATCGAATTAAAAACTGGTGTATATGAATATCCTGGAATTGAAAAAGCTGTTTATGATATGATCTGTGAATTTGGTTTGCAGAAAAGAGTTATCATTTCTTCTTTCAATCATAACTCTGTTATGAGAATGAAAGCACTTGACTCTGACCTTGAATGTGGTTTTCTTACTGAAACGTGGATTCTTGATGCTGGTTCCTATGTATCATCTCATAAAATCGAGGCTTATCATCCAGACTTCCATATGCTGACAGAAAAAGAAACTGCCGACTTAAAAGCAAATCATGTAAAGATCAACACCTGGACTGTAAATGAAGAGACAGATATTTTAAACATGATTCATAAGGAAGTAGATGGTATTATATCGAACTATCCTGATCGTGTAGCAGTCTTGCTAAAACAAACTGGACTTCGTTAAAATAAAGAAAACCTGCCGGATCACCCGACAGGTTTTCTTATTTTCCTTACACCTGAACACCTTCATCAGACTTTGTTCCCTGAACCAAAAAGTACAGTAAAACAATCTGTCCAATGATCGGAACGAATATCATAAATACTAAATACCAGACTTTTCCGGCATCTCGAAGACGACGCACTAAAATTGCGATCATTGGAACAATTACTGCAAGTTCATAGATCAAAGTGAAGATGGATATAAAAGGAAAAAATTCTAATAATACATAGAGTGCCATGATCACTAGAATGTTAAACAAAATAGCCATCCAGTAACCTTTTCTCGACGTACGATCTTTGAAATTCGCATAATTTTTCCACATTGCTATATATTCATTCATATACTTTTCCTCTTTTTCTGTTTCTTATCAACTTTGTTTCGCATCTACATATTTCCACTGAATCTGATATTCTTTTCCTACAGCTTCACCAATATTATGTACATAATCCTCTAAAAGTTTCTGTGCTCTTTGCTGAGCATTTTTTAAAAGCACCGTATCTTTTAATGCGCTTTCTTTTATATTTTTCTGAGCCAACTTAAATGCTTCTGTCTGATCCACCGCATTTACATCTGCAGATCCTTTTTCTACCACAAACGAATTTTCATTTAGTGTCTTTTCATCCACTTTACATCCAAGCACTTCCGCAGACGGCATCGTGATCGTAACTTTATCGTCTTTCACAGTGATATTCACCAGCGAAGCATCCACTCCAATGGTTACAACTCCGTCATATTCAATCCAGAATTTTTTATCCTTTTTCCACCATAAGATTCCCTGTGCATCTTTCTCTGAATATTTTGCTACATTATGATAATAACAATCCATGGTTGCAAGTTCACAGATTGACTTCATTTGTGATAATTCTGGTTCAATAGGCTTTTCTTTTTTTCCACAAGAGGAACATAAAAGTATCACTGTGACAAGGCATAGCATCATCATTTTTTTCATCTTAAATTCCCCTTTCTTAGCGAATCTCAATCTGATATTCCGGATCAACTTGTTGTACAAAAGGTTTTACAAGCGCTTCCACAATATTAACTGCATTTTGTTTTGCCAGTTCATAGATTGCTGTCTCATTCTTACTTTCTTCTGTCACGTCTGCTATGGCTGCCTTATATGCTTCCTGAGACACCGTTTCCGTATCAGCTTTTTTATTTTCAAACATGTAATCCAAAGAAGCAATATCTACATTTATATCATTGATCTTAATCTTTGGAAGGGTAATGACAATCTTTTTCTCCCTATCATCAAGATCGATCTTCACTTCTTCAAAATTAAAGCCCGCTTTCACTTTTGCTTCGTAATATACATGATAGTCTACCTTTTCCTCATCCGCCTTATTCATGACCTGGGTAATGCCATTATAAACAGCTTCAAACGTAGACAGTTCGCTGACATCTATCATCTTTTCTAAGGTCGATTTTGTAATCACTTCTTTTTCCGATTTATTCCGTGATCTTACAAACCCGAAAATCGCCGCAATAAGCACGATCAGAAGAATAATCAGAAAGATAAACTGCTTCATAGAATGAAAAGTTCTTATTAGATTTACTCCACCATTTCTTCGTTCTTTCATAGAACATCTCCTTATCCGGAATGTACTTGTATTTTATATTTACATTCCTGTCAATTTATGGAATATTTTATCATAAATCGTAACTTCTTACAAACACTCTACTCACAAAGTACAAAAAACTGTCTGATGACCAGTACAGTCAAACAGACAGTTTCACTATTTATCTATATTATATAATTTTCGTTTTGCCAATATCGCAAAAGCAGAAGCTAAAATTCTGCAGATCAAAACAGCAGTAAATTCTACAGAAAATGGATCATCCAACTTATTACCGAGCAATGTTGTTGTCACAATACTCAATAATGCACCTGCCGCTCCCGCCGGCAAATAAACTCCAAACGGAATTTTACATGCCCCAAGATATAAACTTACAATATCCTGTGGCAGAATCCCGACGATTCTTGTGATAAAACATACAAAAAACGGATTTTTGTTCTGATATTCTGCAAGCTTCTTTGCTTTTTCGTATTTACTGCAAATCATATGCAGCATATCAGCGCCACTGAATCTTCCTATAAAATAAGGAACTGTATGAGAGATCATCAGTCCTGTGGCACTCACAAACAGTGCCACTCCTGGAGAAAATAAAATTCCGGACACCAAATATAACAAAGCAATTGGAAAAACAAGAGAGAGACTTTTCAATGCAAAAAACATCCACAGTATCAATATCGCTTTCACAGTATCCTCTGGTGTGTATTTCAATATCATTTCGAGTGATACTGTTTCGCCTGAAGCACTTACGATCTTTTTTAACACAATTCCCATAATGATCATTACAATTATGGGGAGAAATTTCCATATCTTCTTTTTAGTCTCGTTTGTAGTTTTCGTATGACGGCTCATAATGTTTTTCTGCCTCATTCCACAATTTTTCCGCACAAGGTTTCCATGCATTTGCATATTCTACACATTTACCACACAGATGTTCCGCACTTTCCGGTGACTGAAGATCTGTTGATTTTGCTCCGGTTTCTTTTACAAGTCGCTGCAAGATCTCCGGATTTTCCAACATCGGACATGGTCTTAAATGATTTTCATTGAATGGCTGATTCTCATGATATGCCATAAACAATGGTTGTTTTAAAATTTCCAAAAGGCTGTGTGTACGGATATTTGCACCAGAATAATGGATAAATACACATGGCTCTGCATCTCCATTTGCATTGATATGGAAATAGTTTCTTCCACCTGCAATACAGCCTCCTACAAATTCTCCGTCATTCTGGAAGTCCATAGTGAACAATCCTTCGCCTTCATCTATACTTCTGATCTTGCGGATTCTGTCTTTCATATATGTTCTTTGTTCCGGAGTTGGAAGAAGATCAAGAGATGCCTCATTTCCAACTGGCATATAGTGGAAATACATTGCATATTTACAACCTTTATCTACCATCAGTTTTACAAACTCTGGACTACTAACTGATTTACAGTTCTTTGAAGTATAGCAGATAGATGCTCCAAAGATCAGTCCATTTTCTTTCAAAAGATCCATGGCATGCATTACCTTATTATAAACTCCATCTCCACGTCTGGAATCATTTACATCCGAATCTCCTTCTAATGAAATTGCAAGAGCAAAGTTTCCAACTCTCTTCATTTCCTGACAGAATGTTTCATCTACTAATGTTCCATTTGTAAATGCTAAAAATGCACAGTCATTATGTTTTTCACATATACGGATCAGATCTTTTTTTCTAACTAATGGCTCTCCACCAGTAAACATGTAGAAATAAACTCCCAGACTCTTTCCCTGTTGAATCAGACTATCCATTTCTTCAAATGTAAGATTCAGCTTATTTCCGTATTCTGCTGCCCAGCATCCTGTACAGTGGAGATTACATGCACTTGTTGGATCCATAAGGATCAGCCATGGAATATTACATTTATGAACTTCTCGCATTTCTCTTATTTTCTTTGTTCCATTTAACATTGCTTCAAATCCAAAATTTAAAGCCATTGTTTTCAAAACTTTTGGATCTACCTCATCTAATACACGATTTACATACTGGTTAATAAAGCCATCTTTATCCATGATCAGTTCTTTGATTCTGTCATAATTTATCTTTTCTGGTAAAACATTGACATACTTTCTCATAAATTCTGTCATTCTTACCAGTTCTTCTTCTCTTTCATCTTTATTAATCTTCTTTAACACCAGATCAATCGCCGTGCCTACCGCCATTCTTTCTGCTGCGTGACCAATATTCTTCATACCATTTCCTCCTAAAAACTTCTTTTGTATATTGAAAGTTGTTCTTTTATATGCTTTCTATTATTTATTGTATGTAGAAAGTTTTAAAATAGATATAGATAAACATAGCGCCAGTATCCAAATTTTAGACACTGGCGCCATTTTGTCGGTATAAAATAATATTTATGACTGGTTTTTTAAAATTTTATCAATCAAACGAGAAGCATCATTCTTTGTAATGGTAGCCGGATTCCATTCCACTTCTACTTCATGCTCTTTGATCAGTCTTGTAATAAATTCAATCTGCTTTGGTGTAGCAGGAAGTATTTTTTTCGGCCGATACATCAACATCTGTGGTTTAAAAACTTTTGGATCTTTCTCTTCAAAATAGTGTGCAAGCATATGATATAACTTTGCCGTTGCAAGAGCATCGCAATATGCCCTGTGGGCTGACTTATTTTCTATCCCATAGTGTTCACACAGACTCTCAAGACTCTTAGACGGCAGGTCTTTATGCACCTTCCTTGCAATCTTAAGAGTATCAATACCAGACTTTTCAAATGACATCCCCTGAGCGGTGGCCGCCATCTTTACAAAACTATAATCAAAAATCACATTATGTCCAACCAGGATATCGTCCTCACAGAAATCAAGAAAATCTCTTACGACATCCTGACTACATCTTGCATTCGAAACCATCTCATTTGAAATTCCAGTAAGATTCTCTATAGTAGGAGATATTCTCTCTCTTGGGCACGCAAATTCCATGAATCGCTCTTGTACTTTTCCATCACGCACTTTCAGTGCCCCAATCTCAATAATATCATTTTTCGTAGGATCTAGTCCTGTTGTCTCAAGATCAAATGCAATGTATGATTTTAACATAATTTATCTTCCCTGATTTTAAATCTGTTCTTCCTGATTACGGAAAGTGATCGCACCTGTAGAAGCATCCATTTTATCAACGATTGCAAGTGATTCCAACTGATAACCTAAGTTACGGATAATACGTCCTCCTGTCTGGAACCCTTTTTCAATAGCAATACCAATTCCTTCTACTGTAGCACCTGCTGACTGTACAATCTGAATCAGTCCTTGAAGTGCACATCCATTTGCAAGAAAATCATCAATGATAAGCACACGATCTTCCGGTGTAAGGAATTTCTTTGAAACAATAACATTGTTTTTACATTTGTGTGTAAAAGACTCAACCTCAGCGACATACATTTCTCCTTCGAGATTGATGCTTCTTGATTTTTTTGCAAATACTACAGGAACATTAAACTGCTGTGCAACAACACATGCAATTCCAATCCCTGATGACTCGATTGTAAGGATCTTATTGATATTTTTTTCAGCAAAACGTTTTTTAAACTCTTTTCCCATCTCTTCAAACAATTTAATGTCCATTTGGTGATTGAGAAAGCTGTCAACTTTAAGTACATTTCCTTCTTTGACCATACCGTCTTTTAAAATTCTTTCTTCCAATGCATTCATCAATGAATTCCTCCTGTGTGTGTAATCTCACGATTATAGAAACGTATTTTTCTTGTTTAACGAAAAAACAGCCGATATAGATATCGGCTGTTTCCAAGCGGGTGATGGGAATCGAACCCACGTATCTAGCTTGGAAGGCTAGTGTTCTACCATTGAACTACACCCGCGTCATCCCTGACACGAGTTATATAATAATATTTGTTTTTAAATTGCAAGCATAATTTTAAATTTTTTTCATTTTTTATTATTTCCCATTTCTTTGACTTCCCAATACAAAAGTATTATAATTTTATAAGAATAATTTGCAAAAAGGAGTCGATATAATGAGTAAACGAACTGATAAAAAGAAACAGAAAAGAGTCCAGGAAGCCATTGCAACAGCACCAACAGTAACTAACAATACAGACATTTTTATCCAGTATCAAAACCACGAGTATTTAGAAAAAGATATCATAAGTAAGATCGAAGCCAAATGTAAATCAGAAGGTCAGGAAGTTACTGGAGAAATGAAACTTTGCGTATACATTAAACCTGAAGATCAGAAAGCTTACTATACTTATGGAGATCTTAGCGGATTTGTAGAATTGTAATTTATACATCTATATTTTTATAACAAAAATGATGCCGGTCAAAAACCGACATCATTTTTTTATTCTTTACCGTCAAAACAATATGTACATAATTTACATGGTGAAATACCGATTGATTCAATAAGATCATCTAATCTATGGTAACGCAGTGTTGTAAAATTCTGACGTTTTCTAATTTCTTCTATCATCGCATTATAACGTTCGCAACACGGATTTGCGTATTCATCAAGAATCTCTTGTGTTACTTCTTCTTCACGTTCTTTTATCACCTGTCTTGTGATCAGCTCTGCTTCTGATTTCGTACGTGAGAAATTAAGGTATTTACATCCGTAAAGCAAAGGTGGACACGCTGGTCTTACATGCACTTCTTTCGCACCGCTTTGGTATAAAAATTCTGTTGTTTCTCCGAGCTGAGTTCCTCTTACGATAGAATCATCGATCAAAAGAAGTTTTTTATCTTTAATAAGTGGCTGTACTGGAAGAAGTTTCATCTTTGCGATCAGGCTTCTCTGCTCCTGATTTGCCGGCATAAAAGATCTTGGCCATGTTGGTGTATATTTAATAAATGGTCTTGCATAAGGTATCCCTGATTCATTTGCATATCCTATAGCATGTGCAATTCCTGAATCTGGTACCCCGGCTATGATATCAGGAGAAACATGTCCTTCATCTCTCCTTGCAAGAAGCTTTCCACACTCATATCTCATATTTTCAACATTTACCCCTTCATAGGTAGATGTTGGATAACCAAAGTATACCCACAAGAAAGAACAGATCTTCATTTCCTGCTGCGGAGCACTTAAAACTTCCACGCTGTCCGGTGTAATAAAATCAATTTCTGCCGGTCCTAATTCTCTATAATCCTCGTATCCAAGATTTACATACGCAAAATTTTCGAAAGATATACAGAAAGCATCTTCCTTCTTTCCGATAAAAACTGGAGTTCTTCCGTATTTGTCACGGGCTGCATAGATTCCCTTTTCTGTCATCAGGATAATACTCATAGATCCATCTACAATTTCCTGTACATACTTAATTCCTTCTACTATGGAATCTTTTTTACAGATCAACGATGCAACCAATTCTGTACCGTTGACTTTTCCACCACTCATTTCCTGAAAATGTGTATGTCCATTCTCGTATACTTTCTTTAACAATTCATCAAGGTTATTTATTCTTCCAAGTGTTACAATGGAAAAACTACCAAGGTGTGACTGGATCAATAATGGCTGAGGCTCATAATCTGAAATACAGCCAATTCCAAGATTTCCTGTCATCTCACCTGCATCTTTTTCAAACTTTGTACGGAAAGGAGAGTTCTCTATATTATGAATCGCTCTTTGAAACCCATTCGTACCATAAGTTGCCATTCCACCTCTTCTTGTACCAAGGTGAGAATGATAATCTACCCCATAAAACAACTCTAGTGTACAGTTACGCTTTGATGCCACTCCGAAAAAACCGCCCATTTTTTTCTCCTTCCAGAATTCAATTACACTCCAAATTTACGTTTTCAGTTTAGCAGACATTTTTTCCTTAGTAAACCCAAAGACTTTCCATTTTTTTCATTTTTCCCCATTTTTTCATTTTATTTATTGTACTTATTAT